>Ga0082335_1002991_pt1 | contig 29247 bp, 24 predicted proteins | sample Subgrocontami58m_FD_72375 | JGI IMG/M metagenome (GOLD analysis project Ga0082335, IMG submission 72375) | Subsurface groundwater microbial communities from S. Glens Falls, New York, USA - GMW37 contaminated, 5.8 m (SPADES assembly) (version 2) ...
ATATTATGAAACTGGCAGTGGCAGGAAAAGGCGGCGTAGGTAAAACATCGCTCACGGTCTGGCTGGCAGATTATCTGGCCCGCCGGGGCGAAGAAGTATGGCTGGTGGATGCCGATACGGCCCTTTCCCTGGGACAGGCGCTGGGATTACCGGAAAGCGAAGTTCCGCCGCCCCTGATCTTGCAAAAAGATCTTATCCACGAACGGGTGGGGGAGGGGTTCGTCCATCTGAATCCGGCCGTCGATGATTTACCGGAACGGCTGGCCAAGAAAGTGGGCGACCTGCATCTCCTGGTCATGGGCACCATTACCAATGCCGGTGGCGGCTGCGCCTGCTCCCCCAATGCCCTCCTTAAGGCGCTCTTGGCCCACCTGATCATGGAACGCAGTCAATGGGTGATCGTGGATCTGGAAGCGGGCGTGGAACATCTGGGCCGGGGGACCATCCAGGCGGTCGATGGTCTCGTCGTGGTCAGTGAACCGAGCGCCAGGGGCCTGCAGACGGCCGTGCGGATCAGTTCCCTGGCGCGGGAAATGGGGCTTACCCGCCAGGCGCTGGTCATCAACCGTGCCCCCGCCGATTTCCAAATGCCGGATCTGGTCGGCCTGCCCCCCCTGACGGCCACGGTTCCCATCCTGCCTTCCCTGGCGGCCCGGCAGCTCACCGTATCGTCTGTCCTGGACCTTGCCGAACGGGACCAATTGGACGAGATTGCGGCCAAAGTCATTTCCGCATTGTCCTGAAGGCACGGGCGCGGCTTGCCGCACCCCTCTCCCTGAACCTTCATATCGGCGCTGTGTCCTTCCCGCCGGCAGACACAAGCCGGGCCTACGCCCAGGATGGCGGGGCAAGGCCTGCCCGGGCATCATTATAGCGGTGGTAAGTCCTCTCCCGGCCGTCGTTCTCCGGCCAACTTTTCCAGTTTTTCCACCAGCGGACCCAGACTGTCAGGGTCCAGGGCGGAGATAGCGATCGCTCCGAAGCGGCGGCAGAGGTCGGTAAGCAGCGATTTATCGGCGATGCGGTCCGCCTTGTTGAAGACGAGCAAGGCCGGTTTCCGGCCAATCTCCAGTTCCTCAAGGATTTTTTCCACGGCCCGGATATGGTTTTCAAACTGCGGGTTGCTGATATCTACCACGTGGAGCAGAAAATCGGCCTCCTGCAATTCGTCCAGGGTGGCCCGGAAGGCGGCGAAAAGGTCGGGGGGTAAGTCGCGGATAAAGCCGACGGTATCCGTAATGACGGCTTCTGTATCCTGGGGGAAGCGCAGCCGCGAACTCTTCGGATCCAAAGTGGCAAAGAGGCGGTCTTCAGTGAAAACGGAACTGGCCGTCAGGGTGTTCAAGAGGGTCGATTTGCCCGCGTTGGTGTAGCCGACGATGGAAATAACGGGAATAGCCGTCTTTTCCCTCTTCGCGCGGCGCTGGCCCCGGGATTTTTCAATTCCCCGGATTTCCTTCTCCAGCTGGTGAATCCGATCCCGCACGCGGCGCCGGTTGATTTCGAGTTTTGTTTCTCCCGGTCCCCGGGCGCCGATGCCGCCCGTCAGCCGCGACAGGGCCCGGTCCTTGGTTGCCAGGCGGGGAAGGAGATATTTCAATTGGGCCAGTTCCACCTGGATCTTGCCCTCCCGGCTGTGCGCCCGCTGGGCAAAGATGTCCAGGATGAGCTGGGTGCGGTCAATAACTTTCAGTTCTGTAAAATCGGCAATGGCCCGGACCTGAGCCGGAGTCAATTCATGATCGAAAATCAGCAGATTGGCGCCGATCTGCATGGCCCGGATAACGAGGGCGGAGAGCTTGCCCTTGCCCAGCAGGAAGCGGGGGTCCCGTTCGGGGCGCTGCTGGACGATCGTGTCGAACACCTCCACGCCCGCGGAACGGGCCAGTTCCTTCAATTCGTCCAGGTAACTTTCACTCTCCCCTCCCCTGGTTTCCACCCTTACCAGGATGGCCCGGTCCGTCGTATCTATCTTTCTGGCCTTCTGCTTTTGGGCAAATTCCCCTTCCAGGGCCTGGATGAAGGCGGTAAAATCGTTTCTCAGTTCGGCAGGGGGCGCCGGAGGCAGGGTGAGCCAGAAACGGCCGTCGGGATTTTCCGGGATCAAATGGGCGATGTGGGCCGGTCCGGGCAAGCCGTCCGGTCTCACTTCCAGGGCACAGACCAGATCGAGGCGCAGGAGAGCCAGGTCGGTCAAATCGTCATCGCTCAGACCTTCGCCGTTCAGATGCGTGTGGATGAGGCGCAAGCCCCGGAAGCGCGTGGTGGCGGAACTGTATCCCGTCAGGTCGGGGATCATGATACTGCGATGATCGCCCACGACGACGTAGGCCACCTCTCCCTTGCGCGTCAGCAGCAGGCCGATTTGGCGGTTGATTTCCCGTGACAGTTCAGTTAATTGCCGCGCCAGTTCCTGGGTGACGATCCGTTCCGGAGGCACCCGGCGCCGATAGAGCTGTCCGATCCGTTTTTGCTGGTCCGGCCCCAGGCCGGTCAGGTTGCCGTTGATTCTGTTGATAGTGTTCTTCCTTGGATAAAAAAGGCCCCGGAGGATATCCTCCGGGGCCTTTCCATGATTCAGCCTTTTTTCTTCAGCCGCAGGGAAGGGCTTAGAAGCTGAGATCGAGCCAGTGCATCAGCATGTACATGTTCTTCAGCTGGGCGGCGGCGTTGGTGCCCTTGAAATAATCGCCGGTCCAGAGGTAGGCCGCGCCGACGTTGTAGGTCAGCACGTCATAAATCTTGTAGGTCGCCTTGAGGTCCAGTTCGCTGCCGTAGTCCTTGGACTGCCATCTGGTGGCGCCGGCGGGGGCGACGGGCTCCTGGTCCGCTTTCATGATGTGGAAACGGGCCATCAGGTCGATCTTCTTGGTGGGTGCATAACCGCCGTAGATCTGGTAGATCCAGGCGTTGTCCATGATGTCGGTGGTCTGTGCTCCGGCGTTCTGCACGGAGATATCGCCCACCAGCGGTACGTTGGCCGAGGCGTAAAGGTTCCAGATGAGGGCCGAGTAGTCGCCGAAGAGCCGCTTGTCGCGGGCATAGCCGAAGGTGCTGTTCATGCTGCCTTCTCTCTCGTTGGGCGTCGTTTTGTCGTCGCCGGCGAGATAGAAGAAGCGGCCGCCGATGTAAGCCGGTCCCATGTTGTAGCGGGCGTCAGCAAACACGCCTTTGCTGCGAACATCCACTTCCGGGGTGGCGGGATTATTGTCCACCGTATTTCTGCCCAGCATCACGTAGCCTTCCACTTCCAGGTTGATGGGGCCCACCTTGGTGCGGATATAGGGCTGGAAGTTGTTTACGACGGTCAAAGAAGTTGCCGCCGATGCATTCCGGAAGAAGGACCACAGGATGCCCGCATCGCCGCTCTTGAGTTTGTAGCGGAGGCCCAGGTCATAGAGGTCGCTGCTCACGTCCGTGCCCGCGATGTTTTGCAGGGCGGGGGGAGGCGTGGTCTTTGCCGCCGTGACATTGTTGGTCCGACTCTGGACGAACCAGTCGGCCGAGATGGTGGCGTTGCCGTAGTTACGCTGCCATTTGACGCCGGGAGCGGTCCCGGTGCTGTCCATGAAACCCGTGCCCCAGCCGTAAGGGGTGGCCGACTGGAAGCCGACTCGGAACTGGCCGAGGCGGGTGGCGATGTCCGCATAACTCTGGTCGATCTGGATATTGCCCCCGTCGTCTCTAATTGGCTTATTAAAACTACTATGTGCTGGGCTCAGCCCCCAGATCGTTTCCAGGAGATCCATCCGCGAGGTAATGGTGACGCCTTCCACGATCTTCAGCCGCAGGAAAAGGCGGAGCCGCTGGTCGGTAAAACTCAAGGATTTCTGCTCTTTGGTCGGGGTGTCCGCCAGCAGTGAGGGGTTGCTGAAATACCAGCCGCGGGCATAATACTGGCCGGCGATGTCGGGGGTCACGGCCAAAGCGGAGCCGCTAAAGGCCATGATGAATCCGAGCGTCAGTAAAACTGCCAAAAATCTCTTCATTATTCCTCCTGTCTTTCATGTTCAACTGTTTGAACCCGCAAGGGGCATTCGGGACCCGCTCCTCTTCACTTCCAGCAGGAACGTCCCTCCAATCTTCTCACGACTGCTGTCACTATTGCTTTTTCATCACCTCCCTTCAGGCGAACCCTCCCTATAAAGAACGCTCAATAGCAATGACAGCCCACTGCATCGGAGGTGTGCCAGATATAGAGTTTCCTGTCTATAGGGGAAGCTTGTGACTTTGGGTACGGAAGACTTGATACCTTTCGTAGGGGCATCTCGATCTGCAGCTGTAGGGATTTATGGAATTCGGGGAAATCGGAAGAGCGGATAAGCTCTCGTTCCAGCAGGGACTTTCTATTCCAGGGAGATCAAACCCTTTTGGATCGCGAACTTAGTAAGGTCCGGAAGGTTTCTGATCCCCAGCTTCTGCATCAGGCGGCTGCGGTAGGTATCAACGGTCTTGGGCGATAAAAAGATCATATTGGCGATTTCCGAACTCGATCTGCCTTCCACCACCAATTGGAGGATCTCCCGCTCCCGGGGGCTGAGGCATTCCAGAGAGGCTCCGGACAAACTTTCTTCGGGATTTTCTACGTAATCGTCAATCAGGATGTCCGATATTTTCTGGCTCATGTAACGATGGCCCTGATAGACGGCCCGAACGGCGTCAATCAACTCGGTGCCGGTGGACTCTTTCAGCAGGTAGCTGTGGGCCCCGGCTTTGATCGCTTGCCGGATATGTTCGGTAGTTGAGTACATGGAAAGGATGATGACGCGGGTAGCGGGCAGAAGCTTGCGGATCTGTCTTGCCGCCTCGATGCCGTTCATTTCCGGCATGGCAATGTCCATGACGGCGATGTCCGCTTTCAGCTCTCTGGCTTTCTGCACCGCTTCCCGGCCGTTAACCGCCTCCCCGACCACCTTGATGTCGCCCTTTGTTTCTAAAAGGAGACGGAGGCCGTCGAGGACTACCCGGTGGTCATCGGCAATGAGGACGGAGATGGTCATCGTTTTTCCTCCCCGGTGATCCTGGTCCCCTGGCCGGGGTGGAGGAAAAACAATAAATGGGCTGGTTCAACGCAAGGTTGAACCAGCGCCAAAATAATTCTTCTAACCCCATAACGGGATGGACCCCGCCAAGCGGGATAAGTGCGCTAACGGGAGTGTTTAGAAAACAATCCCAACTTACTAATACGTTCCCGAAACTGTTTACTGTCAGTAAAAGAATTCTAGCTTACTAACTGTTTTTCCCAGACTACTTTTTGCCGGAGGCGTCAAAGTGTGCTCGACGGTTCCTGGCCCAGGCCGCTTCGTTATGTCCCTTGTCCAAGGGACGTTCCAGACCATAACTAAGCGTCTTGATTCTCTTTTCATCGACACCAAGGTCAATCAGATACTTTGCTGCGGCGCTGGCCCTTCTTTCGCCCAGGGCCAGGTTATACTCCTGAGTTCCTCGCTCGTCGCAATGGCCCTCGATGACGACCATGACGTCCTTGTTCTTGTTCAGCCATTCGGCATGTTTCTTGAGGGTCTCCCGCTCCCCGTCCCGGATGTTGAATTTGTCAAAATCGAAGTGAATATCAGCCAGTTCGTAAAGTTCCTTAGCGGGTGCAACCGTGGCCGCGGACTTTTTGTCCTTAGCCGGAGCGGTTTTTGCTGCAGCCTCTTTTTTCTCCCGGGCTTCTTTTTCCTTCCTCGCCTTTTCCATGGCTTCCCACTTTATTTCCCAATCTGCCTTAGCGGGTGCAGCGGGCTTCGGAGTGATTTTTTCGGGAGCCTTCGCTGCCGACTCACTGGGTTGAGTTTCCTCTCTGACGACCGCTTTCTTGGCGCAGCCGGAAACCAGCACCCCGGCCAGGAAAAGCATCAAAACGACGGAAATAAGATTTCTCCTCATAAAAATATTGACTCCTTTCTTCATTATGGTCGCAGAGGAATTTCCTCCGGCGGACTCTTGTCGGGTAGTGTGTGCCAGCTATTCAGATATTTGTCTGTCGGGAGAGCTTGACACTTTGTGTAAGGAGAATTTGACACCTTCTTGGGGGAGATTGTTTGAGGGCTGCGGAGAGGAACGTCGGGTGCTGGGGGTGCTCTTTATTCCAGCGGAATCAAACCTTTTTGGATGGCGAACCTGATAAGATCGGGAAGATTCCTGATCCCTAATTTCTGCATCAGGCGGCTGCGGTAGGTCTCAACGGTCTTCGGGGATAAGAAGATCATGGCGGCGATCTCCGAACTTGACTTGCCTTCCGCCACCAGTTGCAGGACCTCCCGTTCCCGGGAGCTGAGGGACTCCAGAGAGGCGCCCGCTAAGCCGGCATCCGGATTTTCTATGTAGTCGTCGATCAATAGGTCCGATATCTTCTGGCTCATGTAACGATGGCCCTGATAGACGGCCCGAACGGCGTCAATCAACTCGGTGCCGGTGGACTCTTTCAGCAGGTAGCTGTGGGCCCCGGCTTTGATCGCCTGCCGGATATGTTCCGTCGTTGAGTACATGGAGAGGATAATGACGCGGGTAGCGGGCAGGAGCTTGCGGATCTGTCTTGCCGCCTCGATGCCGTTTAATTCCGGCATGGCAATATCCATGATGGCGATGTCTACTTTCAACTCTCTGGCTTTCTGGACGGCTTCCCGGCCGTTAACCGCCTCCCCGACCACCTTGATGTCGCCCTTTGTTTCCAGCAGCAGGCGAAGCCCGGCGAGGACGACGCGATGGTCGTCGGCGATCAGGACCTTGATGCTCACCGTTTCACCTCCACGGTGATCTGAGTTCCCTGACCGGGACGGGAGGAAAGGGAGAAGGAACCTGCCGCCGCCATGGCCCTTTCATTCATCATCACCAATCCCCAGCCTTTTCTTTCAGGGGTGGCGCCCATATTGGCCGTGTCAAAGCCGATTCCATCATCGCTTATGAACAGCCGGACATCCTGTTCGCCTCCCTCCATCACTACGGTCACCTCCTTGGCATGGGCATGCTTTTGAACATTGACCAGGGATTCCTGAAAAATGCGGAACAGCGTGCTTTCAACATGCGCCGGCAAGCGGGAAGAGAGTTCCTCGACGCGCATCGTGACGGCGATACCCGTACGGGTGGAAAACAGTTCCCCGTACCAGCGAATTGTCGCCGGCAGTCCGAAGTCGTCCAGCGTCGACGGCCGCAGGTCCGTTATGACATTACGGATGCTCTCGATCGTGTCGTTTACCAGGGCTTGCGAGTCGAGCAAACGGGCATGCATTGCCGGGAACAGGTCCGGAGAAATCGTGCTGTCGGCGATGTTAAGATTGATGCCCAGGGCCGTCAGGTTCTGGCCGACGAGATCATGAAGTTCCACCGCCAATCTCTTTCTTTCATTTTCCGCCACTTCCGCCAACCTTGCCGAGAGGTCGCGCAGCAGCCCTCTTTGACTCTGGAGTGTTATTTCTGCATGTTTGCGCTTGGTAATGTCGGTTGACATGCCGAGCAGGCCCACAAATTCATTGCTGCTATCCATAATCGGCGTGGCATTGATCAAGGTCCATAACTCCGATCCGTCTCGACGATGCGTGCAAATGTCAAATTGCTTCGATACGCCCCGGCGGAGGCTCTCCAGTCTTTGCTGCACCTGTCCCTGCACTCTTTCATCGTGGAATTCAAACAGGTGACAGCCCATCATTTCCTGGACACTGTAGCCGTAAATCTCCGCCATCCGCTGGTTTAGATAAGTGACCTTCATCTCCCGGTCCAGGATCCAGATCCCCTCGTAAGCCGTTTCCACAATCCGGCGGTACCGCTCCTCGCTCTCCTGGAGGGCGTCCTCGAATTGCTTGCGATTCCCGATCTCTTCAAATAAGCGATTGATAAGCGCTTCCCGGTTGCGCACAATGAAATATATCGCCACGGTCGCCAGAACCGTGTTGAAAATGATGGTCATCATATGTGACTGGGCCAGTGTTATGGTAGGCAGAATAACAAGTTTCAGTTTCTGAAACAGCCACATACCGATCAACATGGTGGGGATGGTGATCAAAACCGAAGGAAGGATAGAAGTTCTTTTTTCCATAATGCCTCTTGCTGATTGTCCGTCTTATTGCTTCAGTGGGCCACATTATCAGTTTTGAAAAAAGTTAAGTCAATCAAAAAAATATGGTAGTATGAACTGTAAAATTTATTATGGAATGGCAGGATAACGATGCTTCCCTATCTGACTATTTTTTTGGCTTCATTTACCATTGCCCTGACGGGCGCCATGATGCCCGGCCCGCTGCTGACCGCTACCATTACCGAAAGCCTGCGCCACGGGCTTATTGCCGCTCCGCTCCTGATGGCCGGTCACGGTCTGTTGGAATTGGCCTTGCTGGGGGCTCTCCTCGCGGGCTTGACCCCCCTTTTCCACAAGCCCTGGTTTTTCGTGGCCGTTTCTTTCGGCGGGGGGGTCATCCTGCTGGGGATGGCCTGGTCGATCTGGCGTGCCCTGCCGGCTCTAAAGTTATGGGACGGGGAGGGCGGGGAGCACAACCATGGCAATCTCATCCTGAAAGGGGTGACGATCAGTCTGGCCAACCCCTATTTCACTATCTGGTGGGCGACGATCGGCCTGGGTTATATCATGCACAGCCAGAGACTTGGTGCGGCGGCGATTGCCGCCTTTTTTGCCGGCCACATCCTGGCGGACTGTGTATGGTATGGCGCCGTGTCCCTGGCCCTGGCAAGGGGAAGAAGGTTTTTGAATCTTCCGCTATACCGGGGAGCCATGGCTGCCGGAGCGATTTTGCTGGCTTTTTTCGGCTGTTATTTCGTTTATGCCGGTTGGGAGCGGCTGCAATGATCACGGACAACCGGCGGGTGAAGATTTGGCCTCGAAGTAATCGGCCAAGATGTTACCGTGGTCGAACATAAGCGGCTGAGGCAGGTTTTCTTTGGTAAATATGCCGATTCCTTCCGCATCGTCGGCGGCGGCGGGTGTGCCCGTGGCCCGGGCGGTGTAAACGGTGGTGATGGTGTGGTGGCGGGGGTCGCGGGAGGGGTCGGAATAGGTGTGCAGCTGCCGGAGAAGCTCCACCGTAAGACCGGTTTCCTCCTTGGCTTCCCGGCGGGCGGCCTCTTCCAGGGACTCGCCGTAATCGACAAATCCCCCCGGCAGGGCCCAGCCCCGGGGAACGTTTTTCCGCTTGATCAATACGATCCCCTGTTCTTCCAGCTCGATGATAATGTCCACTGTCGGCAGGGGATTCAAATATATGTCCTGTTCGGCTCCGCAAGCGGGGCAGCGTTTGCTCAACCTCATGGCCATTCCCCCCTGTTAATGTCCAGTGCTGCTGCGATACTAGACCGGCCGGCGGGCGCTGTCAAGAACTAAGGCGCAACCAAGCAGGATAAAATCTTGACAATTGACAGGCCTTCCATTACTTAGAGCGCTCCATATTGCAATTGGGTAGCGTTACTGTGATAGTGTGGATAATGTCGTTATGGGGGAAGCAAGATGATTGGCGTACTTATTACAACCCATGGGAACTTGGGCGGTGAATTGATAAAGGCCGTTGAAATGATCAGGGGAAATTTGCAAGGGGTCCTGCATTTGTCCATGGATCAGACAAAAAGCTTAGAGGAGCTTAAAAAGGAGATCGCCGGGTCGATAAAAAAGCTGGATCAGGGCCAGGGTGTCCTGATTTTGACTGACCTTTTCGGCGGCACGCCGTCCAATATCTCGCTTTCTTTCCTTAAGCCGGGCAAAGTGGAAGTGGTTACCGGTGTAAATCTGCCCATGCTGCTGAAACTCTCCGAGATCAGGGAAGGCGTTTCGCTGCAGGAGTTTGCCGTCATGATCAGGGAATATGGCATGAAGAACATCTATCTGGCCAGTGAAATATTGAACAAGAAATTGACAACGGCATAATTCCGCTAAACGGGATAAGTAAGTTGGCGAAATTATTTTCTGCCGGAAAAGCAGAAAATAATTAATTGCTTACTAAGAATTTTAATAATCATGTCTATGGACATAGCACTAGTCAGGGTCGATGACCGGCTGATTCACGGCCAAATATTGGAAGCATGGTTGCCGGCCGTCCATGCCTCGTGTATTGTGGTCGTTGATGATGAGGTGGCGGGCGATATCTTCCGGGAAACGGTCATCAGAATGGCGGTGCCGCGGAATGTGGAGGTGACGGTCTGCGGCGTGGAGGAATTTGCCCGGAATTTCAGTTACGGCACCGGGGAGGGCAAAAGAACCATCGTGCTGTTCTCTTCCATTGCCGATGCCCTGAAGGTCTTTCTGGCCGGCTTTAGATTCACCAGGTTGAACCTGGGCAATGTCCACAATATCGAAGGCGGGCGAAGCAAGATGGAGTGTTCGTCCTGTGTTTTTTTGGGTGAGCGTGATATGCAGAGTGTCAAGAGCCTGATGGAGGCCGGTGTAAAGGTGGAATTGCAGCGCATCCCCCCGGAGGCGCCGGTAGATCTGCGGAATATTTTGCCGTCGTAGATTTGCCCTGATGTTCAGGTAGGTCTTATGACAATGGACATGATCATTGTTTCCCTGGCGGGCGGCATGCTGTCACTGGACAGGGTGGTGCTGCAAGCCATGCTCTCCCGTCCCATAGTTGCCGCCCCCGTCGCCGGCTTTGTTCTGGGCGATATCTATACAGGGCTGCAAGCTGGCGCACTGCTCGAACTTTTCTGGATCGACAAGCTCCCCGTCGGCACCTGTTTGCCGCCCAATGACTTCCTGGCGGCTTTTGTGATCGCCGCCTCGTCTATCCTGGCCGGCCAGCAACTGGGACAGGTTTCACGGGAACTCCTCGTTTTTTCCATCCTGCTTTTCGTACCTTGCGGTTATCTGGGCCAACTGGTGGACAATCTATTAATCAAATCCAATGACGCGCTTTATGACAGCGCCCTGCGGGCCGCTGAGCAGGCGGACGCGGGGGCCATCTTCCGGCAACACCTGTCGGGAGTGGTGAAGCAATTTCTAATCTATGGCGTGATGATTTTGGCACTTCTCTTTTGTGCCGTACCCTTACTCGTCTACTTCTTTCCCCGACTGCCGGACTTCTGCCTCCGCGCGCTGAATCTTACCTATTTTTCTCTCCCGCTGCTCGGTCTGGCCGCCGGATTGCATACGATCAGCCAGAAGAGGATGATCCCTCTTTTTTGTGCCCTTTTTCTGACCATCTCCCTGATCATGGAAATAGCTGATTGGCTCTGAAAGGATTGTCCGGGAGGTGAAAAAGGATGGCTAGCGAGGGGAGGGAAACCGCGCCGCGGAATGGACCGGAGGCGCTCGTCATCTGTGAAATGCAGGCGGAGCATCTGGAAGAGGTGCTCGCCATCGAACGGGAGGTTTCCCCGGTGCCCTGGACGGAGGCCATGTTTCGGCGGGAATTGCAACTTCCGCTGGCGCGGCAATTTACGGCCGGGTTCGGAGGAGCAAAGATTGCCGGTTACATAAACTATTGGCATATAGCCGATGAGATCCATCTGCACAATATCGCCGTCGGGAAAGACCAGCAGGGAAGGGGTGTTGCTTCAGCCCTTTTAACGGTCATGATCAGCAGGGCCCGTCAGGAGGGCGCACGTTGGGCCACCCTTGAGGTCAGGTCTTCCAATTGGGCGGCCCGGAGATTGTACGAGCGGTTCGGTTTCAAGGTGACGGGGGTACGGCCGGCTTACTATGATGATGTTAGAGAAGATGCCTTGATCATGTGGGCGGATCTGGGAAGCAATTCTTTTCAGGCTGTTCAAAAATGTCCAGATGCAAGGCCTCCGAGATCATGAGGAGTGAGACGTACTATTGGTACGTCGCAACGACGAAGGATGAGGGAACGCCGCAGACGTCGTCCCCGCGAAGGCGGGGGTGGGCGTTTTTCAACAGTCTGTTGGAGGAGAAGAGGGATGGCAGTAACTGAGCCTGTCATGATGACGGGCCGTGTCGCGACGAACAGGGAAGTGGCAGCCGGGCAATTCCTGACATCGATCAAAGTAGCGGCCACTTTTCCCGCGCCTGTACCGGGCCAGTTCGTGATGTTGAAAGCAGCTCCGGGCTTTGATCCCCTGCTGGGCAGGCCCTTCAGTATCCACAGTTTTGCCAGAGGCGCCGACCAAGCCGTCCTGGAAATCTTCTACCGGGTGGTAGGCAAAGGGACGGGGCTTCTGGCTTCCCTGTTGCCGGAGGCGATGGTCAATATTGTCGGACCCTTGGGACAGGGCTTCCGCATCCTTGCGGAACGAAAAAATGTTGTCATTATTGCCGGTGGAATGGGTGTAGCTCCGCTTGCTTTTCTGGCCCGGCATTTAAACCTGACCCGACAAGCGGAAAACCGGGGGGGAGAGGACCGGCTGGTCATTTGCTATGCCGGGGCGGCCACGCTGGCTTGCCTGGCCGGATTGGAAACGCTGAAAGCTTGCTGTGCAGACGTACGGATCAGTACCGACGACGGCAGTGGCGGCTTCCACGGCAATGTGATCGACCTTTTTCGCCGGGACCTGCCGTCTTATAATCCCGATGATACCGCTCTCTATGCCTGCGGGCCGGTTCCCATGTTACGGGGACTGGCGGAAATCATGGGAGGGAGTGATATTTTTTGTCAGGTATCCCTGGAGGAACGCATGGCCTGTGGTTTGGGGGCCTGTCTGGGATGTGCGGTGGCCGTCCAGGGTGGAAAGAGGGCCTACCAAAGGGCCTGCCAGGACGGACCGGTGTTTAATATCAGAGATGTTGTCTGGCGCTGTTGATCGTGGGTGAACTCTTATGGAAGAATTGACTGCAAAACCGGTCCTGGGTGTTGAGGTCGGGCCTTTGAAATTGAAAAATCCGCTGATGACCGCTTCGGGCACCTTCGGCTATGGAGCGGAATATGCCGCCTTTACCGATCTCAACAGTCTCGGCGCCCTGATTGTGAAGGGGTTGTCCCTGAAACCCCGGTCCGGCAACCCGCCGCCCCGCATCATGGAGACGGCCGCCGGCATGTTGAATGCCATCGGACTGGAAAATGTGGGCGTCGAGGCTTTCATCGCCGAAAAATTGCCTTTCTTGAGGGATTTCGATGTGCCCGTCATCGCCAATATCTTTGGGGAAACAGTGGAAGAATATCAGCAAGTTGCCGAGCTGTTGAACGGCGCCCGGGGGGTTTGTGCCCTGGAGCTGAATATTTCCTGTCCGAATGTGAAAAAAGGGGGAGTGGCCTTTGGCGCTGATCCGGTTTTGGCGGCCGAGGTGACGGCCAAGGTTAAAGCGGTCTCTTCGCTCCCGCTCATCGTCAAGTTGACGCCGAATGTTACGGACATCGCCCTGATGGCCCAGTCTGTTGAAGCGGCCGGCGCCGATGTCCTGTCCCTGATCAATACCATTACGGGGATGTCGGTGGATGCGGAGCGACGGATACCCCACCTGAAAAACGTAACGGGCGGCTTGTCCGGCCCGGCCATCAAGCCCATTGCCCTGAGGATGGTCTGGCAGGTCGTGCAAAAGGTATCCATTCCGGTTATCGGCATCGGCGGAATCGCCACGGCGAGCGATGTTCTGGAGTTCCTGATAGTTGGGGCGCGGGCAGTGCAGATCGGCACGGCCAATTTTGTCAATCCCGGAGCCATGACGGATATTCTGGCGGGCCTTGAATCCTATCTTGTGCGCCATAATGTGGCGGAGATCGGCGACCTCATCGGCACCTTGAAGGCGTAAGGGTCGCAGGCCTGCGCCCGACGATTGCCGGCCAGGAAGACAGGCAATTTCATCAGCGTCTTACTCTTTTACTGCCGAGTGACGATCTTCGAAAAATCGGCGATTTCCCGGAAGAGATTGGCAATTGCCTCCAGGAGGGAAAGCCTGTTAAATCTTATGGTTTCGTCTTCCGCCATCACCAGCACGGCCTCAAAAAAGGCATCCACCGGGGCGCGCAGACGGGCTATCTCCTTGAGGGCGGAAGGGTAATCGCTTTCCTTGATGAAGATGCCGGCCTTTTCCGCGGCCTTCAGATAAGCACTATGCAGACTCTTCTCCGCCTCCGTTACGAACAGGTCCGTCACGACGCAACCGGCGGAAAAATCCTTGACGATGTTTCCCACCCGTTTGAAGGCGCTGGCCAGCGGCTCGAAATCAGCTTGTTCCTTGATCGCCGCCAGGGCCTCGATTTTGCCCAGCGCCTGGACCAAATCGGTAGCTGATATGGTCAAGACGGCATCCACCGCGTCATAGGGCAATCCCTGGGCGATCAACTGGTTTTCATAACGGGATTTAAAAAAGGCCAGGACGTCGGCTTTTACTTCCGCGGCCGGTCTTTTCAGCTTTTCGCTGAGTACCAGCAGGCTCTTATCGATCAGTATGTCCAGCGGGAGGCAATATTTCTTGGCGAGGATGATATTGATGATGCCGAGGGCCTGCCGACGCAAGGCGTAGGGATCCGCCGCTCCGGTAGGGATCAGATTGACGGCGAAAAATCCGGTGATGGAATCCAGCTTGTCGGCGATGCTCGCCAGGGCGCCTGCTTCCGTTTCCGGCAGGGCGCCGCCGGCGCCGGTGGGCAGGTAATGTTCGAAGATGCCTGCGGCCACCTCGGGTTCTTCGCCGGCCAAGAGAGCATATTCCCGCCCCATTATGCCCTGCAGTTCCGGGAATTCGCCGACCATCTGGGTGCTGAGATCGGCCTTGGCCAGCGTAGCTATCCGGAAAATCCTGTCTTTCAGAGCCGGGTTGACCAGTTGAGCGATTTCCACGGCGAGCGTTCGGAAACGCCCGACCTTTTCATAGGCCGTGCCCAGCAGGTTATGGAACATCATGCCCCGCAGATCTTCGAGACGTGCTTCCAGGGGCACTTTACGGTCTTCCTCGAAAAAGAAGCGGGCGTCGGAGAGGCGGGCGCGAATCACCTTTTCGTTGCCCTTGCGTACAACCTCCGGGTCGCGGGGCCGGGTATTGCTGATGGTGAGGAAAAAAGGCAGCAGTTTGCCCTCATGGTCGGTGACGGGGAAATACTTCTGATGCCTGATCATGGAAGTGATGAGGACTTCCTTAGGCAAGGCCAGATAACCGGTATCAAAGCTTCCGTGGATAACTGTGGGATATTCCACGAGATAGGTTACCTCATCCAGCAGGGCCGGGGTGTAAAAGGCTTTACCGCCCAGGGATTGCGCCGTTTCTTCCGCTTGGGTGAGAATTATCCGGCGGCGCTCTTCCGGGTCCACGACTACGAAATGCTCCCGGGTGCGGGCCAGGTACTCTTCCAGGCTGTTGGCCGCGAAGGAAAGAGGGCTGAGAAAGCGGTGGCCGTACGAGAGGTTGCCGCTGGCAATGTTTTCCCAGGCAAAGGGGATCACTTCTCCGCCGTAAACGGCGAGCAGCCAATGAATGGGCCGGGCGAAGCGCAGCTCGAAATCCGCCCAGCGCATGGACTTCCGGAAGGGCAGGGCGGTGATCAGGGAGGGGATAATTTGCGGCAGCAGGTCTTTGGTTTCCTTACCGGAGATTTTCTTCCGGCAGGCGAGGTATTCGCCTTTTTCGGTGGCGATGGTCTCCAGGTCAGCAATGTCGACGCCCTGGCTTTTGGCAAAACCGGTGGCGGCCGGTGTGGGCCGGCCCTGGGCGTCGAAAGCCACTCTCTTTGCCGGCCCCAGCTTCTCGATGACCTGTTCCTCCTGTTTTTCCTCCAGGTCGGAGAGGGCGAGGCAGAGTCTCCTGGGTGTCGCCATGGTCTTGATTTCACCATGGCGGATTAACAGGGCGGCGAATTCCCGGCGGACCATTTCCGCCATATCGCGCATCGCCAGGGGTAAGAAAGCGGCGGGTATCTCTTCCGTGCCAATTTCCAGCAATAATTCCTTGCCCATTTGCAGAATCCTTTTCTTATTTCAGCAGGGGGAAACCCATCGCTTCGCGTTGTTTGAGATAGCCTTCGGCGCTCAGGCGGGCTAGATTTCTTACCCGGCCGATGTAACTGGTGCGTTCGGCAACGCTGATCGCCCCTCTGGCATTCAGGAGATTGAAAGTATGGGAACATTTAAGACAATAATCATAAGCCGGTAAAACCAGTCCCTGGGCGATCAGGCTGGCGCCTTCTTTTTCATACATTTCGAAGAGCCGCCGCAGCATCTCGACGTCCGCCTTCTCAAAATTGTGGATGGAGAATTCCACCTCGCTCTGGTGGTGAACGTCGCCATAGGTAAGATGATCATTCCACTGCAGGTCGTAGACGTTGTCAATCCCCTGGATGTACATGGCGATGCGTTCGATCCCGTAAGTAAGTTCGGCGCTGACGGGCTTGAGATCGAGGCCGCCGACCTGCTGAAAATAGGTGAATTGCGTGATTTCCATGCCGTCCAGCCATACTTCCCATCCCAGTCCCCAGGCGCCCAGGGTGGGCGATTCCCAGTCGTCTTCCACGAAGCGGATATCGTGATCCAGGGGATCGATGCCGAAACTCCTCAGGGAATCCAGGTAAAGCTCCTGGATATTCATGGGAGAGGGCTTGATGATTACCTGGTACTGGTAGTAATGCTGGAGACGGTTAGGGTTCTCGCCGTAACGGCCGTCGGTGGGCCTTCTGGATGGCTCCACATAGGCCGCGCGCCACGGTTCGGGGCCCAGGGCGCGCAGAAATGTGGCGGGGTGAAAGGTGCCGGCCCCCACCTCCATATCGTAGGGCTGCTTGATAATGCATCCCTGGCTGGCCCAATAATTCTGCAGCGCAAAGATCAATTCCTGAAAGGTCACTTATGCCTCCTGGCCACAATAAACTGGATAAGTCCCGTCCGGCGGGATAAGCAAGTTTGCGCAATTACTTTCTTCCAAAAAGCAATTTCTCACATCCTGACGCGCATTTTCCATACCCGCAGTTCCTATCATGGCGGTAAATTGACTGTCAATAAAGAATGACACAAGCAAGGGCCGATTGTAAGAATTGACAAGGCGAAAGCTTTGCATAATATAATGCCATCGCCTTCCTGTCATTCCGTGCTTGACACGGAATCCAGTTCTTGTAGATAGTTATGGATTCCGGCTTTCGCCGGAATGACTCAAGGGGGCATATTTTGCAATGCTTTCGAGGCTTTTGCCGGTCCTATATAAAGGAATCCGGAAGGGAAGATACGGGAATCAATAATACAGGAGTCGGAATAGAGAGGAGATCTTCCGCTTCCGGCCTCCCGGATTCAGCTTGTGAAGAAGGAGCGAAAATGGAGCAAGTGAGGTTGGGTCGGACAAATCTCAAGGTAAGCAGCAGCGGTTTCGGCGCCCTGCCGCTGCAGCGCATCAGCCAGGAAGAGGCAACGCTCCTGCTGCGCAAGGCTTGTGCCCGGGGCATAAATTTCTTTGACACGGCGCGGCGCTACCGGGACAGTGAAGCAATGATCGGTTCCGCCCTGAAGGAGGTGCGTCAAAACGTCATTCTGGCCACCAAAACCATCGCCGGGGATGGGGCGGCCCTGTTTGCCGACCTGGAAACCAGCTTAAAGAAGTTGAATACGGACTATATCGACCTGTACCAATTGCACGATCCCAGGAAACATACCGGTCCGGCAATGGACGGCCTCTGCGAGGCCCTGCTGAGAGCACGCGAAAAAGGTATGATCCGGTTTCTCGGACTCACCAGCCATAAGCTGACGATGGCCGTCTGGGCGGCCCAGTCCGGTTTTTTCGACACGGTGCAGTTCCCCCTCAGCGCCCTTTCTTCCCCGGCAGACCTGTCGCTCATCGACATTTGCCGGCAGGAGAATGTGGGTCTGCTGGCCATGAAGGCCCTCGCGGGGGGATTGCTGACCAACGCCGCTTCCGCCTTCGCCTTTCTCCGGCAATTCGGGAATGTGGTGCCCCTCTGGGGTATTCAAAAGGAATGGGAACTGGACGAGTTTATTGCCCTGGAGGCGAATCCACCCACCCTGGATGAGCAAATCTGGCAAGTTATCAACAAGGACAAAAAGGAGTTGGCCGGCAGTTTCTGCCGCGGTTGCGGTTATTGCCTCCCCTGCCCGGTGGATATTCCCATTCCCACTGCCGCCAGGATGTCTTCCTTTTTGCAGAAGACAAAACCGGACCGTTGGCTGGCCGCGGAATGGCGGGAACAGATGGAACGGATTGAGAGCTGTGTAGAATGCGGCCAGTGCATTGCCCAGTGCCCCTACGAACTCGACACGCCCAACCTGCTGAAGGAAATGCTGAAGGTTTACCGGGACTTTTGCAATCTGCCGCCGGCGGGGTAGTGAGCCTGCTCCAAGGGGGCGGGAAGCTTGGTTTTTGCCCCGTTCAGTCTTGTAGCTTGAACCAGCGACGGCCAAAACAGTGTCCCCCCCCGCCGGCGCGAGGGTAAACTGTGGCGGGGGATAACAAAATAGAAGAAATACGACTGCTTTGCCGGCGCCTATTTGGCGATTACCGGGCCGAAGATGTCTTTGACCCAGTGGGTCGTCTTTTTACCGGAGACGTAGAAGGCCTCATCAGCCTCGATGGTCTTGTCACCGGGGCGGACGATGGAGAACCGGTCCTTGCCGGTATAGGTTATTCCCAAGCGCCGGGGAGGGGCGGGGAAGCCGGCGGAAAAAATGCGCTGGCCCTCTTCGGTCAAGACCCAGTTCAAAAAGACCGTGGCTGCCTGGGGGTGGGGCGCATCCTTAATGATGGCCAGACAGCTGGCCGCCACGGCGAGCAGGCCGCCTTCTTCGGGGCGCACGTAAGTGATCGGGGCGCCGGCGGCCGCTAATTCATCGACCACCGAACCGGCCGGGGCGATGGCAATGGGATACTTGCCCCGGGCGACCCATTCCACCTGGAGACGCCGGTCTCTAAGGAAAGCAAGGTCTTGTTTTGTCAGGTCCTTGAGGAACTTTTCCCCCTCCTTCTCCCCCATGAACCGGGGGACGACATAATTTACGAAGGTTTCCGCCGCCGAGGGGCCTGCGGTGGGATCGTACATGACGATCTTGCCCTTCCATTTCGGATTCAGGAGGTCGCGGTAGGACTTGATTTCCCCCTCTTTTACCAGTTGGGTATTGATGAGCAGATAGGAGAAGTAGGCCGATGTCAACGCCACCACGGTGCCGTCCTTGTCAAACAGGGGGAACTTGCCGTTCAGCCATTTCTTGTCATCTTTGACATCGGGCAGCAGGACATGGTCGGCCAGAGGAACGACCATGCCGTTGGGCTTGAGATAGTCGAGGTAAGCTACGGGAGAAAACAGCGTCATGTCGACCGTTTGCTTTCCCGCGTGCCGCTCGGCGGTTATTTTCTGCAGCAATTCTCCCTGGTTGCCCGTGAGCAGATCGAGGTTGATGCCGAACTTCTCTTTAAGCGGAGGCACCAGGGCCGCCCGGAGTTGGCTCGTGGAGGTGGTCCATAGGGACAGCGCCCCCTCTTTCCGGGCGCCTGCCTGAACGGCGTCCCACTTTTGCTCTCCATCGGCTTTGGCAGTGGGCGCAGCTTTTGTTACTCCGGCCGGGGCCTTAGAAGGCGCTGCTGTTGCTGCCAGGGCGACGGGAAGCAGGACGGGTAATGCCGCCAGGACGGCAAACAGAAACGATACCGCGGGAAGAGACAACAATTTTGGTGCCTGCGCGATTATTTCAGTTATCCTTTTCATATTCTTGAATTAATCTCCTCCTTGAGTAAGTTAGAAATTATTTTTTTACGGTTTTTCAGGAAAAAACACAATTTCGTTACCCTGTTCGTAAGTTAGAAATTGTTTACGACAGTAAATCAACCGAAGGTGCCCGGGGCGATGATTTCCTCCGCCGGTACAAGGGTGATGACTTCGGCCCCTGTTTTCGTCACCACGACCATTTCTTCCAGGCGTGAACCGCCGACATAAGGTTCGCCTTCCCGGGCCTCGATCGCGATGACCATTCCCTCCTCAAATACCTGCGGATTCTCCAGCGACCACAGGCGATTGATAATCGGTCCTTCATAGAGGGATAAGCCCATGCCGTGGCCGATCTCTTTCGTCAGGACCCACCACTCGGAGTCGTATCCCCAGGAATCAGCCGCCGGAAAGTGTTGGGCGGCATCGGCGGTGGTGGCCCCCGGCTTGATGGCGCTGATTACCGCGTTGATGCGATCATAGACCTGCTTGTGCCAATCCTGCTGCTTTGGCGTTGGCTTCCGGCCGACGCAGTAATCCCGGTAATAGCAGGTGAGATAACCAAAATGGCTGATAGCGCCGCAGATATTCATGTAAAGAATGTCGCCGGCTTCGAGGGAGCGGTCCGTGACCGCACCGGCGTAATTTTCGAAGGCATTGGGACCGGAGTGAATCTTGGGATAGTTGCTCGTGGGCTCGCCGCCGGCGGCCAGCATGGTGGCCACCGCGTCGGTCACCAATTCCGTCTCCGTCATTCCCGGCCGCAGGATCTGGGCCAAATGGTAAAAAGCCTTGCTGGCATAAGCAACCGCCATCTTATGGCAGTTGATCTCGTCGGGGGTCTTGATCATGCGCGCTTCCATCAGCGCCGGTCCTGCCGGCGCCAGATTCAAGCCCGCCTCCATGAGGGTCTGACGGCCCAGTTCATCGACCGAATCCACCCCGAGCCGCTCCTTTTCCAGTCCTTTTTCCCGGAGATCGCGAATAATAGCGTCGGCCCAGAGCTTGGCCGTCTGGCGGGAGGCGACCGATCCGGCGGTACCTGCCAGCCAGGAATAAGCCGGGCGCCAATTTTCGGGCCTGATCCAGGGACAATGGAGCTTATGGTGGACCAGGGTGGGCCCGTGCTCGTAAACGATGGGATCGTGATCGGCAAAACACAGGGCATACCTGATCTGGGCCGCGAAGCCGACCCCTTTAGTTCCCGTAGTATAACGAATGTTGTCCGGACGGAAGAGCAGGCAAGCCGCCAACCCGTGCCTTTTCATAGCCGCCTGGGCGCGGGCAGATCTCTCGCGCCTCATCCTTTCCACGTTGATGCGCTCCTGCCAGTCACATTGGGCCGGCCCCCAGGCAAGTGTTTCCACGTGATAACCTCCTTACGATTTTCGGGCAACTTAGCAAAAGCGGTTGTTCGATGTCAAGAAATTACACACAGCGGACAGGGCAAGGCCCGCCCCTATGGCTTGCCTTTTACCGGTACGGTGTTCGGCGTCCCCTCGGCCCCCGTATAGAAGACAACCAACTTTGCCGGTTTTTCCCCTCCATTTCTGCCGTTGTGCGGAGTGTTAGTCATTTCAAAAATCACATCGCCTTCCTGGAAGTCGTAGCGCTTGCCGTCTGCGGTTTCTACCGTCAAAGAGCCGGAGAGCATAAAGGCATAAACGGGAACGGGGTGATAGTGCCAACCTGTATTTTCTCCCGGCGGTATTTCCACGATCAACGCCGTGACCTCGGGTTTGTCGGTCCGGCTGTATTCCAACTGCTGGCCGTTTGCTGCCCGGGTAGACTTCTTCAGCTGGGTGACCTTGGCGCCTGTATAATCGGCGCCGGAGGCATTGAGGACAGGCATGCTCAGAGAAAAGCAAAGGACGACGGATATAATTCCCCGGAAATAGTTCTTCATGGCTTATGCACCCCCTGGATTATAAATGGAACAACCTGTTTATTTCACCGCCGCTGATGTTATTGCCGACCGCCCTTCAGCGCGGGGCGGGAAGGCCTTTTTTTCAGCCCATCTCATATCACAAATGATAAAAAGAAACCGGCATTATTAACACAGGATGTACCGGCGCCGGCGGTCATTATCCGCGACATAATTGAGCCATGGCTTTTATTCTTGACCGTCAAAGATTAAAAGGTGTAAGTCAGCTGACACTCTTCCCGTGACAACCTGCTGGTTTCCCGGAAACACGCGTCAAGACTTGCTTAGCCTCAAGTTGCGGCCCCGTCAGGAGGTTAATTTTTGCACTCACAGATGACCAATAAGGAAGGCGATCAGCGAGCGGCAGCGCTCCAGAAGGGGTTTCTTCAGGTCTTCCTCAGGTTTCGTGCCTTTCAGGCGCTTCGTTATCGCGACTATCGTTTAATCTGGTACGGACAGACTTTCGTGTCTTTAGGGACCTGGATGGATGAAGTCACCCGGGGCTGGTTGATCTATGAATTGACGAACTCCGCGGTTCAGTTGGGGCTGGTGCGGGGTATTCAGGCCATACCCTTTCTTCTGTTATCTCCGGTGGCGGGAAGCGTTGCCGACCGCTATTCCCGCAAGACTCAACTCATTGTGTCCCAGGTGGTGAACGGGTTGGTATTTGCCGCTACGGCCCTCCTTATTTTTTCCGGCCGCATCCGGCCCTGGCATGTCTATGTCACGGCTTTTCTCATGGCCTTAGTCCAAACTTTTCAGCAACCGGCAAGGGCGGCGATGGTATCCGATAGCGTACCGAAGGAATTCCTGATCAACGCCATCGGCCTCAATTCGACAATGTTCAACATGGCGCGCAGCACCGGCCCGGCCCTGGCGGGCGTGCTCATCGCTCTGGCCGGAACCGGGGGCTCCTATGCCGTGCAAGCCCTGTTCTACTTTCTGGCTACCTTTTGGACCGTACAGCTTCGCCCGCTCCAGCGGCCGGCAAGAAGCGCGGGCGGACAGTCGGCGCCTGCCGAATCCTTTGGCCGGAGCATTGTCGAAGGATGGAAATTCAGCTGGAATAACGAGGCGGTGCGCACCGGTCTCATCGCGGCTACCATTGCGTCTTTATTTATCGCTCCCTTTACAACCCTCCTGCCCGTCTTTGCCCGGGACCTGCTAAAAATTGGGGCTACCGGTCAGGGGTTGTTGCTTACCGCGATGGGCATAGGAGCACTTCTAAGTTCTTTTCTCATCGCCTCTTCCGGCGATAAATTGCCCCGGGGCATGCTCATGTTAGGTTCCGTGGCAGTATACGGCTTCACCCTCGTCTTCTTCGCGGCCTCAGTCTGGTATCATCTATCCCTGATCCTAATGGTGATTGCCGGCCTCTGTCATGTACACTCCCACTCCCTGGTGCAGACCGTTATCCAATCCTACTCGCCGCCTGAATTTCGCGGCCGGACGATGTCCTTATTTTACATGAGCCGGGTGCTCACGACCTTAGGCAGCACGCTTGTGGGGGTGCTGTCGGCGGTGGTGGGCGCCCGTTGGGCCCTGGCCTCCATGTGCCTGGTCGGTGCGCTCTCAATGCTCATGATCTATGCGGCCATGCCGCGTGCCCGGCTTATCCGTTAATAGGGATGGATAGAGGACGATAACGGATTTGATAGATAAGACGGGAAAAATGCTTTATATTAGGGCCGGCGGTTCCGCCAAGCCGGGAAAGGGGAATAACTCCTGGCAGGAAGGGAATACATGAAGGTTTTGCATACCTCCGACTGGCATATCGGCCGGGCCCTTTATGGCCGCAAGAGGTACGAGGAGCAGGAAGCTTTTTTAAATTGGCTGGCCTGGCTGGTGGAGCAAAACAGGATCGACGTTTTGCTGGTGGCGGGTGACGTTTTTGACAACAGCACTCCCGGCAATCATGCCCAGGAACTTTATTACCGCTTTCTGTGCCGGATGGCGGCCTTGCCCAACCGTCACGTCATCGTTACGGCAGGCAACCATGACTCGCCGTCTTTTCTCGCCGCCCCCAAAGAACTGCTGAAATTTCTGAACATCCACGTCGTGGGTGGTGCCTCCGAGGCGCCGTCCGAGGAGGTGATCGTCCTGGCCGGTCCGGATCATGAGGCCCGGCTCATTGTCTGCGCGGTTCCCTACCTGAGAGACCGTGACCTCCGCACCGCCGAGGCCGGCGAGAGTGTTGCCGACAAGGAGCGGAAGCTTGTCGAAGGGATCAGGATGCATTACCGCCGCGTTTGCGAAGCGGCGGAAGAAAAGTGCGCCCGGTTGCCAGGACGGGTGCCGGTAATAGTGATGGGGCATTTGTTTACGGCGGGTGGCCGGACTACCGACGGGGACGGGGTGCGCGAGCTTTACATCGGCTCCCTGGCGCAGGTCGGAGCAGACGTGTTTCCCCCCGGTATCGACTACCTGGCCTTAGGGCATCTTCATATTCCACAAAAGGTGGGCGGTGCGGATTGCGTCCGCTATTCCGGCTCTCCTCTTCCCATCAGCTTTGGGGAAGGGGATCAGGAAAAAATTGTCATTCAGTTGGAATTTTCGGGCGCCCGGCCGCAAATTACCGACATCCCCGTGCCCCGGTTCCAGGAATTGAAGACCTTGCGCGGCGACTGGCCGTTGATTGCCAGGGAGATTGATGCCCTGCGCGCAGGCGGAAGTTCCGCCTGGCTGGAGATCGTCTATGAGGGAGAGGAAATCGCTGCCAACCTGCGCGAGCGACTCGACGAGGCGATAGCCGGAACCAGCCTGGAGGTTCTCCGGGTGAAGAATAACCGGATCTGGGAAAGGGTCTTAAGCGGGATGGATGAGGAAGAAACGCTGGACGACCTGAAAGCCGAGGATGTGTTCCAGCGCTGCCTGGAAGCGCAGCAGGTGCCGGAAGAACAAAGAGGGCCGCTCCTGAGCGCCTACCGGGAAGCAGTTGCCGCTGTTCATGAAGAAGACCCGCAGGCGGATTGATGAGGCCATGAAAATACTCGGCATACGGTTCAAAAATCTGAATTCCCTCAACGGTGAATGGTATTGTGACTTCACCCACCCGGATTACACGGCCAATGGAATATTTGCGATCACCGGCCCGACGGGCGCCGGTAAGACTACGATCCTGGATGCCATTTGTCTCGGGCTTTACGGCCGGACACCCCGCCTGGACAAGGTGACAAAAAGCAGCAACGAGATCATGTCGCGCCAGACGGGGGAATGCTTTGCCGAAGTGACTTTCGAGAGCGAGAAGGGCCGGTACCGCTGCCACTGGAGCCAGCACCGTGCCGGCCGCCGGCCGGATGGCGCCTTGCAGGCAGCGAGGCACGAAATAGCGGCAGTCGATTCCGGGATCGTCCTGGAATCCAGGATAACCCAGGTGGGCGAATTCATTGAGCAGGTCACGGGGATGGACTTCGAACGCTTCACCCGGTCGATGCTGCTGGCCCAGGGCGGATTTGTGACTTTTCTGCAAGCCTCTCCCGATGACCGGGCGCCGATCCTGGAACAGATTACCGGAACGGAAATTTACAGCCGCATATCCGTGAAAGTCCACGAACGCCGCGCTGCCGAGCGGGAAAACCTGGCCCTCTTGCAGTCGGAGCTGAAGGGCCTTCAGGTTTTGAGCGCCGAGGAAGAAGAAAACCTGCGGGCCGCAGGGCGGGATAAGCAGGCGCGGGAGGCCGAACTGGCCGGGAGAGTGGAAGAGCTGCGCCGGGCATTATTGTGGCTGGAGAGGGTGGCGGAGTTGGAACGAGAACTGGCCATCCTGGATGGGCAGCGGCAGAGTCTCGACCAGCGCCGGCGGGAGTGGGGACCGGAATTGGAAAAATTGGAAAAATCGCGCCGGGCTCTTCTGCTGGAGGGCGATTATCGGAGTTTGATCGCCCTGCGCCTGGAGCAGGAGACGGAGAAGCAGGAACTTGCCGCCGCAATGACTGAGCTGCCGGAAAAGGACAAGGTTCGTGTCCAGGCACTGATGGCCAAGGAGGAGGTGCAGGCCCGGCTGTTTGAGGCGCGGAGTAGACAGGTTGCCGAAGGGCTGGTTATAAAAAAGGTGCGGGAACTGGATGCGCGGTTGCAGGAGAAAAAGAAGCAGCTGGCGGATAAGGAAAAAGGGATAAAGGCGGCCGAAGAGCAGGGCAAGGGATATGGGAAATCGGTCATTGATCTCAAAGAAAGACTGAAATTGCTGCGGCATGATTTGCAGAACATCAATGATTACCTTGCACAGCAGGCCGCCGATGCCGCATTGGCCGCGAATCTGACGGCCATTTCCCAGTCCTTTGAGATCTTGCAGGAAAGCGAAGTTAGGCAAAGTAAATCCCGGAGTGATCTGGCGGCGGCAGCGGGGAAGGAAGAGACCGCCGACAACGACTGCCGAAGGCTGGAGGAGGCGTTTGAAAAATCACGTCGGGAATTCGAAGAATTAAATGACGATCTGCGGCGACTCGTCTCGGAGCGGAGTGCCTTCCTCCAGGGACGGGAAATTACTCAATGGCGGGAAGAGGCCGAAGGCCGGAAAGACCGTGCCCGCCTGCTGTTCACGACGGGGGAAACTATCGACCGCCTGCAGGAAACAAAAGGAGATCTGGAATCTTTGCAGATCAACCTTAAGATATTGGCAGACGGACAGAAGCAATTGGTCAGGGAAATAAAGGCCGGAACCGACAAGAAAATGCTCCTGGAAAGAAACATCGTCGGTCTGGAAAGACAGGTGGCTCTCTGGAACCGCATCCGCAACCTGGAAGAAGAAAGAAAGCGGCTCGCAGACGGCAGTCCCTGCCCTTTGTGCGGCGCCACAGAACACCCCTATGCCCGGGGCAATATCCCGGCCCTGGACAGCGTCGAAGCAGAGCTGGACAATAGCAAAAAGGAACTGCAGGCGGTGTCCGAAAAGCTAATGATCCTGGAAGGAGGGCTGGCGAGAACCGGCGCTGAAATCCGGCATGGGGAGAAAGACCGGGAAGAGAAGCAGGCGGCGCTGGAGCGAGACGAAAAACAATGTGCCGCTGCCCTGCTCATCCTTCAGATGGCGGCCGACCCGGATGATCGCTCCCGGGCGGTGCAGGCTGAATATGCCGCTGCTCAGGCGGAAATTACCGCTCTTACCGACCTTATTATCCGTGCGGAAGAGAACAGCAGACAGGAAAGGCTGCGGCGAAATGCCCTGGAACAATTGAGGGCGAAGTTTGACAGTACGGGAAAGGCCCTGCAGGAGGCCAGACACCGGGCTGAGACCGCCGCCCGGGAGTGTGATCGGCTGAGCCAAGAGAGCGAAGCCTTGTCGGAAGAGACGAAAAAGATCCATGCCGCCGCCCTCAGGAATGTCGAGCCCTTTGGGATCCGTGAGTTGCCTGCAGCCGGTCTCGCTGACATTTTGAAGGGACTTGCCGCGCGCCGGGAACAGTGGCAGTCTAAAGAGCAGGAAAAAACCGCCGCGGAGAAAATACTCGGTATCCTGCAAGCGGAGCTTGAAAAGAATCAGGCCCTGCTTGCCAATCTCGACCAAGATGTGACGGCCAGACGCGATGAACATGCCGATCTGGCGGGCGAACACGCATCCTTGAGTGCAGCGCGCCGGGAACTGTTCGGGGAGAAGAACACTGACGCTGAGGAAAAACGACTGGTAAATTCCCTGGAGCTGGCGGATGGGGAGATGGAAAAGGCACGGGCAGAATATGGGCAAAGGGAAAGGGAAGTAATCAACCTGAAGGAAAAAATTGCTTCCTGGCGGGAAAAAACGGAAAAGAGGTCCCAGGAACTGGCGCGGGCGGAAGCTCAGCTGACCGAGCGCTTCCGGCAAACGGGGTTGGCAGACGAGGCAGGCTATCTGTCGTCCTGTCTGAGCGAACCGGAACGGGAAATGCTGACGGAAAAAGAACAGTTCCTGAACAGGGAAATGACGGAGAATGAGGCGCGCCGGCAGGACAGGGTGGTGGCTCTGGCCGGGGAACGGGAGAAAAGCCTGACCGGGCAGCCGCGAGAGGCGTTACGGGAAGCCCTCAGTGATGGTGAGGCTAAACTCAAAGAGCTGCAGTTGGACCTCGGAGGCACCCTCAGGAGTTTGAGCGAAAACGAAAAACTGAAAGGTCGGCAGATGGAAGGCCGGAGGGATGCCGACCGGCAGAGAGGGGAATGTGGGCGCTGGGAAGAGTTGCACCAACTCATTGGCTCGGCAGACGGAAAGAAGTACCGGAACTTTGCCCAGGGGCTGACCTTTGAGATGATGACCAGGAACGCCAATCGTCAGCTGAGAAAGCTGACGGACCGCTACCTCTTGGTCCGTGATACGCTTAAGCCCCTGGAACTGAACGTCATCGACAACTACCAGGCCGGCGAGGTTCGCTCCACAAAGAATCTTTCGGGGGGCGAGAGCTTCATCGTCAGCCTGGCCTTGGCGCTGGGGCTGTCTCAGATGGCGAGCCGTAATGTGAGGGTGGACTCGCTATTCCTTGACGAGGGCTTTGGGACCCTGGATGATGATGCCCTGGAAATGGCGCTGGAAACACTGGCGGGATTGCAACAGACCGGCAAACTGATCGGCCTGATCTCCCACGTACCGGCCCTCAAAGAACGGATCCGGACTCAAATACAGGTCATACCGCAAGCGGGGGGGCGCAGTTTTCTCAGCGGACCCGGTTGCCGGGGCGCCGGGACGGGAACGAATCCGCACTCACGCACATAACGCGGACTTTTTCCCGGAGACTTGGGTGCGGTGCTTGTTTATAATTTTTTGACCCTTTCCCGCACCCTTTTTTCATCGATATCGCCGGGATACATTACCGCTTCCCGGCTTCGCTCCCCGGTACGGATGCGGATCACTTCCTCGACGGGATAGATGAAGATAAGCCCGTCCCCCGGTTCTCCGGTATAGGCGGCCCGGCAAATGGCGGCTATCGTCTCTTCCAGGTTGCGCTCGCTCAGGACGATATTGACCTGTATCTTAGGCAACATATCCACCTGATAGGTGCCGGAACGGCCCGCCAGTTTGATTCCTCCCTGGCGGCCATGCCCGCGGATTTCAAATATATTCAATCCCACAATACCGATTTCGCCCAGGGCGTCCTTGACGTCGTTCACTTTATCTTCGCGAATTATGGCTTCAATCTTTTTCAGCATGGCAAGATCTCCCAATTATTACAATCTATCCCCGATAAACGGGATAAGTCCCGCTTGTCGGGTAAGCGCGTTAACGGGATTGTTTAGTAAACAATCCCTAACTTACTAAGAGTATGACCTTTCTCCGTGCGAACTCACATCCAGGCCCACCTCTTCTTCGGCGGGGGATACCCGCAGTCCGATGCTCAAGTGCAGCATTTTGGCCAGTACGTAGGTCACCCCGAAACTGAAGGCGATGGTCGTAAGGATCGCAATAATCTGAACGCCGAGGAGCCCCGGATTGCCTGAAAACAAGCCGTTGGCGCCGGCGCCGTTCACCGTCACTGTGGCAAAAAGGCCGGCGGCGATCATGCCCCAGGTACTGGCCATGCCGTGGCAGGCCCACACGTCCAGGGATTCATCCAGCTTTTTCCTGTCCCGGAAGCGCATGGCGTAATAAGACAGGGGGGCGGCTACCGCTCCGATCAGCATCGCCGTCATGGGCGTCACATAGCCCGAGGCGGGGGTGACGGCGGCCAGACCGACCACCATGCCCGTGGCGATGCCCAGGGTGCTGGGCCGGCCATCGAGCCAGGAAAGCAACATCCAGACGAGACCCGCCGTGGCCGCCGAAGTGTTAGTGGTAAGCAGGGCATTTACGGCCACGCCGTCGGCAGCCAGGGCGCTGCCAGCATTAAAGCC
>Ga0082335_1002993_pt1 | contig 29236 bp, 22 predicted proteins | sample Subgrocontami58m_FD_72375 | JGI IMG/M metagenome (GOLD analysis project Ga0082335, IMG submission 72375) | Subsurface groundwater microbial communities from S. Glens Falls, New York, USA - GMW37 contaminated, 5.8 m (SPADES assembly) (version 2) ...
TAGAAGTTCCGCTGAACAAAATTCCTCTATACATTAAAGAAGGAGGTATAATTCCAATGCAGGAAGTACAGAATTATGTCGGAGAAAAAAAGATCGAGCAGCTTGAGCTTATTATCTTCCCAACTCAAAAATCTGAATACACACTTTACGAAGACGACGGGCAAAGTTATCAATATGAAACCGGGAAATATTCATTAACTAAATTTTCTTTGGAGAAAGGTCTTAAAATTATCAATCTGCAAACAGTTAAACTAAAAACTGATTTTAAGAGTGACCGGAAGAAATATCTTTTTACTTTACTTGATACAAAGCTGCCTAAAAAAATATTTTTAAATGATAAAGAATTACAAAGCTCGGCTTTGTCTTTTGATAAAGAAAAAAATATTTTACACATCATAGTTAGTGATATAGACACATTTAATTTACGGCTTGAATATTAAAAGCCCATCCTTCCCTTCGGGAAGGTTTTTTTTCGATTAAAAATTAAGCGAGATGACTTATGCAACGAACTTCTTTATTACTTCTTATGCTATCCATTATTTCATTTCTTTCCACACCAACTTTGAAAAGTGAAAAATTGTATCTAAAAGAAATAAAATCTCCAGAAACAATTACAGACACGGTTGAATTTCAAAAACGTTATTCAAACCTGGATAAATTCTTCTCAGATAAAAAACTTGGCTCATACGTTGAGGACGAAAAAACTTATTTCAAATTGTTTGCACCTTCCGCAATAAAAGTAACCCTTTGTTTGTTCAACAAACCTGAAGATAAAAACAGTAAAGAATATTTCTTGATCAAAGATGAAAATGGTGTTTGGGAAACTGAACTTGATGGTGAACTCTACGGGAAATATTACGGATATAAAGTTTATCATGCCGGAGATGATCCTTCCAATTCAAATATGCCAGTATGTGTTGATCCTTATGCAAAAGCTGTTACAACTTATACTGATTACATGAATCCGCGGCTTGCTATCGTTACAAAAGAAGAAAAATATGATTGGGAAGGAACAAGTTGGATTCAGAGAGATTGGCGGGATCTTATCATATATGAAATGCACGTGCGTGATATGACTGCACATAAAACATCCAGAGCTAAGAATCGCGGTTCATACAAAGGTTTAACAGAAAAAGGAATTCGCGGCGGACTTGATTATATCAAATCACTCGGCGTAAACACAGTTGAACTTTTACCTTCACAAGAATTTGGGAATACAGAAATTCCATATAAGGATTCACTCTCCGGAAAATACAATACATGGAATCCATACGAACGAAATCATTGGGGATATATGACCTCCAACTTTTTTGCGCCTGCTGCTTACTACAATGAAAGTTGGGATAAACTGAAATGGAACAGGTGGATTGGTTTAGACGGCTCGCAGATAAAATCATTTAAAGACATGGTTAAAGCGTTTCACAAAGAAGGCATTGCAGTGATGATGGATGTAGTCTACAATCACCTATCGGAATATGAGGTTGGCAACCTCAAACAGATTGATAAGGAATATTATTTCAGATTAGATTCAAAAGGAAAATATTTAGCCGAAAGTTATTGCGGCAATGATTTAAAAACCGAACGCCCGATGATGAGAAGATTGATCATTGAAAGCATTTTGTATTGGATGAAAGAATATCACATAGACGGTTTCCGTTTTGATCTTGGTAAACTTTTAGATTGGAAAACAATTGAAGAAATCATTTTGGAAGCTAAAAAGGTAAATCCAAATGTTATTTTTACATGCGAACCTTGGGGCGGCGGATACGATCCTGAAGGATTTTCTTTACGCGGTTGGGCTCCTTGGAATGATCAGATCCGTAACGGCATCAAAGGAGAAAATCCAAATAACGGACTTGGCTGGATCTTTGGTCAATGGTATGGAAATAATTCTCAGAAAAGGATTAAGAGTTATGTTAATGGAACATTAGTTAGCGACACTCTCGGACTTTTCCAGAAGAAAGAGCATTCGGTAAATTATTTAGAATCACACGATGGTTATACGCTTGGTGATTTTATTCGAATCGGTTCCCGAGAAATTGATCCGGGAAAGATCATTAAAGATGTAGATAAAAATGTTAAGCTGACACCAAATCAAATGAAGCTAAATAAACTTGGGGCATTATTCCTTTTCACTTCGCAAGGTATTACAATGATTCACGAAGGACAGGAATTTGCAAGATCGAAGGTCGTTCCGTTTAATATTAAAGTGAAGGATAACGATAGAGGCAGGATTGATCATAACTCATATAATAAAGACAACGAAACAAATTATATCAATTATAAACATGCTAAGATCAACAAAGAACTTGTTGATTATTACAAGGGATTAATCTCTTTGCGCAAAACTTATGCTGCATTCCGTCACGCCGAGTACGAGAACATTATTTTCACAGATCATCTAAAAAGTAAATTCGGTTTCAGCTACATATTAAAACACGAGAAAGATGAATTCATAGTTATTTTCAACGCAGATCCAAAACAAAAATTAGAATTTACTCTCCCGGAAGGAAGATATGATGTTTTAGTTGATAAAAATTCTGCCGGGATAAAAGCTATTTATGAAGTTAAAGATAAGATTATTTTGGAAACAACAACCGGAATGGTTTTGAAATTAAAATAAAATTCAATACCCCTGTCGTTATTTTTTAGCTTCATTTCCCAAACAATGTAGTTGACTTAAAGTTATAAGTTTTTCATATTTGTATAAGGTTGTATAAGGTTGTTCAATCTTTCCGAGAGTTCAATGAAAAAAAATTATAATATCAGTGAAGTCGCTGAGATGGTGGGGGTTAATAAAGAAACTCTTCGTAGATGGGATAAATCGGGTAAGTTCCCTTCATCAAGACACCCTCTCAATAACTACCGTGTTTATTCTGCATCAAATGTAACTCAACTTGTAAAGGAATTACAATTAGAGTTTACTACCGAGAAAAAATCCAATGAATTACCGCCGCCATTTTATGAAAATGACTTTGGTTCTCTCTACAATATGGATGCAATTGAATTTCTAAAATCTCTTGAGACGGAATCTATAGATTTAATTTTTGCAGATCCGCCTTACAATATTAAAAAAGCCGAATGGGATTCCTTTCAATCTCAGAAGCAATATGTAGAATGGAATATGCTCTGGATTACGGAAGCACAAAGAGTCTTAAACCAACATGGTTCTCTTTATGTCTGTGGTTTTTCCGAAATTCTTGCAGATATCAAATGGTCTGCAAGTCATCTTTTTAAAGGCTGCAAATGGTTAGTGTGGCATTATAGGAATAAAGCAAATCTTGGTTATGATTGGGGGCGATCACATGAGAGTATTTTACATTTTAGGAAAAGTACAAAGTTTATTTTTAATGCCGACGAAGTAAGAGTTCCATATAATGCGCATACACTAAAATATCCAAGTAGACCTCAAGCAGAATCATCACAATACAATAATAGCAATGGCAAAAAATATATTTGGGAACCAAATCCATTAGGAGCGAAACCTAAAGATGTTTTAGAAATTCCAACCTTATCAAATGGCTCCTGGGAAAAAACCAGTCATGAAACACAAAAGCCGGTAGAATTAGTTAAACGGTGTGTCCTAGCGTCTTCAAATCCGGGACAATTAGTTGTTGATCCATTCGGCGGTTCTGGAACTACATATGCAGTTGCAGAAGCATTTCAGCGTAGGTGGTTAGGTTGTGAATTAAGTAAAAATTATTGCCGGATAATTCAAGAGCGATTATCAAATAAAAAAATTATTTCTCGAATTGCTTCTTCCGATGATGAAATAAAAGCGATTCAACGAAGAAAAAAGTTACGTACCTAACATTTTCCAAAGATCAGTTAATAAAAATTTTGAAAAAGAAAATATGTGTTGGTTAAAAGGTTTTTCTAACACTTTTGGTGGCGGGTCTAAATAATAGTATCCTTCAAGTTGGGCCAGAAAACGTGTATAGACCATAAAAAGATTTGAAACGAACGTATAACTGATTTTTGTTTTATCTCCTTCCTTTCTCTGAATATCATTTTGTGAAATTCCAACTACTCTTACAGGGTAACCAAGAAATCTTTCCATAAGCACTTTATCAATAAATATCTTTGGCATTCTATCTTTGGTAGTTGTTTTAAGAGAAACTACTATCTCATTTTTATCAATACTTTTTGAATCAGACTTAACTTTTTCATAAGGAGAAATAATAACATCAGTTTCGCATTTATAGTATTTCAGTCCTTCATCAGTTTCGTAAGGAATGCTAAGAACTACCTTCTTAAACGATATCCCCAAAGTATCAAAAAGAGTTCTTACCAACTCTTCAAACCGATTTCCGACATGCTTTCTTGCGCTATTAGATTCAACCATTAAATCAAGACCAATGCCCAAAGTCTGTTGGATCGTATAAATAACACTATCCACAAGTTGATAATCTTCTTCTCCAAATTTACGATCACCCTCTATTAATCTTTTTAGAATTTTATTGAACCTTACATACTTTTTCTCAAAAGTCTTTGAATCACGGATAAATAGATTTTTGCGAAAAGGACGGATAGATTTTTTTGTCCCTGCAATTTTAGAAGAGCATATAACATATCCACTGAATTCTGACTCTTCATTTAGAACATCTGGAAGATAATTAAGAACACGAAGTGTAGTATCCTTAAACTGAATAAGACTGCTTTTGGGCGATTGTAATTCTTGAGTTAAAGTATTCATTATTAAATCTCTTATAATTTTCTCAATGGGGATAAACTCAATATTTGAAATTAAGACTCGATAAATCGAGTGTCACAAATTATTAACTAAAAATTGCTTTCCTCAACGAGCGTTCAATCGCATTTTTAAAACTTGCCAGGTTTACCGGCTTTTGAAAAACATATTCAACGCCGAGTTCTATATATTCAGCTTCAATAGATTTATTTATATCGCTGCTTAAAATAATTACAGGCGGTTTATATTTTAATTCGGTAATATTTAATTGTTTTACTAAATCATAACCGTTCATTACCGGCATTTTATGATCTGTAATTACCAGCGCAGGCAGAGATTGTTTAATTATCCCGAGAGCTTGTTTACCGTCAACCGCTTCCAATATATTGTAGTTTGATATCAAGCTCTTAATTAGTTTTGCATAGAGCAGGCGATCTGTTTTTGCATCATCAACCAAAAGAATATTAGCCGAGGCAACCGGAATTGAAAAAGTAAATGTAGTTCCTTTTCCGAGTTCACTCTCCACCCAAATTTCGCCGCCGTGCTTACGGATAATATCATTTACTAAAGATAGACCTAGTCCGCTTCCCTTCTCTCCTGCAGTTCCGCTTGTAGTATATTTAGTATCTACCTTAAAGAGTTTATAAATATCTTCCTTGCGTATTCCAACACCATTATCTTTAACACTGAACTCAACTTGTTTCTTTTCGACATTTGCGTGTGCGCTTATACGTATTGTTCCGTCTGCTTTTGTAAATTTGATTGCATTCGATAATAAATTATTAAATACTTGAGAAATCAATCCTTCATCGGCATGTATGAAAAAATCTTTTTCCAGTTCAGAGATCAGTTTAATTTTCTTTTGTATAGCAACTCCGGATAAAATCTGCATTGATTTATCAATTAAGTATTTTGCGTTGATCCTATCCGGTTCAAATTTAATGCTACCTGTTTGTAATCTAGTCCAATCTAAAAGCGAATTGACTAAACTCAACATACTTTTTGACGAATCTTGTATAAACTGGATATACTGAATCCTTCTCTCTTCTTCAATATCTTTATCATTTAGAAGAATGTCTGTGAACCCAAGAATTGAACTGAACGGCGTTCGCAGATCATGAGAGATAATAGAAATGAACCGGTCTTTTGTTTCATTAAGTTCTTGAAGATTCTGAGCGGATTTTTTTAATTCATCTTCGGCACGTTTTGACAAACTTATATCGCTTATTATTCCGAATATTTTTTGAATTTCTCCTTTTACATCTCGAACTACATTAATTCTATTTTCGATCCATATAATATTACCGAGCACATCTATAATTCTGTATTCAAATACATCCGAACTTCTTGCAAGATCTCCATAGAAATTGTAAAGCTTACTTACTACATTATCCGTATCATCCGGATGAATAATTTTTTTCCATAATGAAGAATCATTTAAATAATCTTCGGCACTGCAGCCTGTAATTTTTTTAATAGCGGGAGTATAAAATACTGCTTTTAATTTCCCATCCTGTCTTTCTGCAGTCCAAATGCATTCATTAATGTTTTCAGAAATACTTCTATATCTTTCTTCAGAAAGTAATAACGCGCTCTGAGCTTTTTTCTCCTCGGTTACATCTCTTAAAACCCAGACTGCAAATCTTTCATTTTCAATTTGGTATAGAGAAACTGAATTTTCAATCTCTAATGATTCGTCATTTCTTTTTCTTCCTGTAAAGTAATAACGCGGCGGAGAATCTTTGCCGGTTTCTGTTAATTCGATGTAGCTGGAAATTTTCTTGCGGTCTTTGTTATTTACGAACTCCAACGGATTAAGTCCGAGTATTTCACTAGCACTCTTATATCCAAACATCTGAACGAAAGAGTCGTTTACAAGTACAATTCTGCTCTTACTCACCAAGGCAATACCGTCAAGTGAAGCTTCGAAGACGGAACGGATCATCATCAAATCTTTTTCTGAATCTTTTTTAAGTGTAATATCCGTAAGGATTACATTGTAATATTGAACATTCCCGATTAGATCGTTAACAGAAGAAAAACTTGCCAGCACAAACAGCTTTTGCCCAAGTTTAGTTATTAGAGGAAGTTCAATTGACTGCATCTCTCTTTCAGCAATATCCTTGAAATCAAATTTTTCTTTTGATAAGTAATACGGATCAATCAGATCGGAAAAAATGAGTTTTTTAATTTCTTCTGCTTCATATTGAAAAACTTCAAGAAAGCTGGGATTTACATATGTAATTTTTTCAGAGAGATCAAGTGTGCAAATATATTCGTGAGAATTTGTAACGATATTTCGGAAACGCTCTTCGGATTTCTTGAGTAACACTTCATTCTTAATACGGTCTGAAATACCGGTACACAAGAAAATTATTGTTTCATTTTCGTCTTCGCCGATTATTCCAATTTTAACATCATAGTATTCGGCAATACTTTCATCTTCACCAATTTGAAATTGTTCTCTCCAAATTTTAGAGATTTTAATTTCCTTTAATAGTTTTTCGAAATAATTATCATTAAGAGTTGGAAAAATTTTACCGATATTTTTCCCGTAAACCTCACTACGAGTTAACCCGAAAAGTTTAGCTGCGGATTCATTCCAAAAAGTGATCTTACCGTTCTTATTTGTCCCGATAAGTCCGTCCATCACAGTTGCCGTTATCTGCTGGTATTTTGTTAGTTCATTTATCTCTTCTTCCGACAAGCCAACATGTTCGGAATCTTTACTCAAATCTTTTAATAAAAGGACAACCCAATGAACCTCGTCTCCATTATCACTGAATGGTATGAGTGTGATACGGGCATTAATTTCTCTTTGATTTCGTATAAAGGGAATTTGTGTTGTAACTACTTTATTTGAGGAGACTACATTCTCTAACAGTTTCTTAAATAGAATTGATGAGAGATTTGGAGAAAGATTTTTCTTACCGGTATCTTTTTCAAATATAAAATCATATTTCTCCGCCTCAGAAGATTGCATTATTTTAATAGAACCTTCTCTATCGGTAACTAAATAAAAATCGCTAATCGTTCCGAGAAATTTTTGGAAATCATCTGTCTGAATCAAAGAAGTATAAGATTTTCCCGGACTGCTTTTTAAATCTTCAAGAACTAAAACACCCCCTGTATATTCTCCGTCAAGAACTACAGGAACTCCTTTAAGAAGAATTGAATATTTTCCTCCGCTTAATGTTAGTGTAGAATTAATTTCTCTTTCAAATGCTTGGCCGTTTTTTACTAAAGTTAGATCATCACGAATATCTGCATCGCTAAAAAGTCTGTTCTCAAAAATACTTTTCCCTATTAGATCTTCGGGTATTTCACCCATAACCCCGCTGAATTGGAAAAAGGTTGTATTAACAAATTTAATTTTCCAATCGCGTTGAAATATTAATATTCCTACCGGGGTAAACTCAAGAATTTCTCTAAAAGAAAATTCCGACCTGGTCTTTTCAAAAGTTTTATCGAGTGATGTTGACATTAAATTAATCTCGAACTATATGTGTTATTAATTTATGAAATAGAGAGACTAAATTAAATAAGAAAGGATAAAGTTTTTAACTAATCATTATCGTACCGCTTCTTTTAATTGGAAGCGGTATTGTCGGTATTATCTAAAATTTATTAGGTCCGGAGTTTTGTATTTCCTCTGAAGCATCTGCTTCAAATGATTTAAAATTATTATGAAACATATTTGCCAGATTTTTTGCAGTTTCATCATACTTGGCTTTATCAGCCCAAGTATTACGCGGATTTAATATTTCATCAGGTATACCATTTACTTTTGTTGGAACTTGTAATCCGAATATGGGATCGGTAACTGTTTCAACATTATCGAGTTCTCCGTTAAGTGCGGCATTCAGCATAGTCCTGGTATATGATATTTTCATACGAGTTCCTTCACCGAATTTTCCACCTGTCCATCCGGTATTTACAAGCCAGCATTTAGCTTTATGTTTATGGATTTTCTCACCAAGTAATTTTGCGTAAACAGAAGGCTGCCAAACCATAAATGGTGCACCGAAACATGCGCTGAAAGTTACTTTCGGTTCAGTTATGCCTTTTTCCGTACCGGCTACCTTGGCTGTATATCCTGAAAGGAAATGATACATCGCCTGGTTGGCTGATAATTTTGCAATTGGAGGTAATACTCCAAAGGCATCTGCTGTTAGCATAACAATATTTTTGGGATGTCCTGCGATGCCTGACGGAATTATGTTCTTAATATAATTTATCGGATAAGCTGCACGAGTGTTTTCAGTAAGAGAATCGTCATCTAAATTAAGTACACGCGACTGCATATCCATCGCAACATTTTCAAGAACAGTTCCAAACCGATGAGTTGTTGCATATATATCCGGTTCAGCAGTAGGCGATAAATTAATTACCTTTGCATAACATCCGCCTTCATAATTAAATACACCTTGATCACTCCATCCGTGTTCATCATCACCAATTAATTTTCTTTTGGGATCAGCCGAAAGAGTTGTTTTGCCGGTACCGCTTAATCCAAACAAAATGGCAACATCTCCGGCTTCACCAACGTTAGCAGAACAATGCATAGACATTACATTTCTAAGCGGCATTAGATAATTCATAACGGTAAAGATCGATTTTTTTATTTCACCCGCGTAACTTGTTCCCCCAATCAAGATCAATTTTTTTTCAAAATTTAGAATTATAAACAAGCCTGAGTTAGTTCCATCGAACTCCGGATCTGCTTGAAAATACGGCATATTAATAACTGTAAACTCGGGATGATGATGTTTTAAATCATCTGTTGCAGGATCTATAAATAAATTTTTAGAAAACAAATTATGCCATGCTGTTTCCGTTATTATCCTAATCGGCAAACGAAAATCCGGATCTGTTCCGGCATATGCGTCGAACACATATAAATCTTTATTCTGCATATATGCCAGCATGTGATTATGGATTCGATTAAAATATTTTTCTTCGATCGGTTTATTAACTTTACCCCACCAAATATTTTTTTCACTAGCTGCTGCACGTACAATAAATTTATCATTAGGGCTTCGTCCGGTATGCTGACCTGTTCTTACTACTAATGGTCCGTCTTCCGCAACAAGAACTTCTCTTCTTCTAACAGCTTGTTCATATAAGGCAGGCGTGCTTAAATTGTAAAATAAATTGTTTATGTTGTGAATACCTTGATCGGAAAGCTGCTGCCAAATTTCCATTTTTGTTTTCATTAATACTCCTTCATTTGGATACAGTATATTTTGAGGTAGTAAATTAAGAATTCATCGAATGGCAAGCAAAGGGATTTTAATTGAAGAGGAATGAACCTAAATAAATTTATAAATCTCGTTCAATATTTTTGAAGTTGCCCCGGTATTTTCTTTAACATAATCAGCACAAATATTTCCTAAATTCAATCTTAGTTTTTCATTTGTGAATATTTTTCTGAGGTTTTTATATGCTTCTTTTTTATTTCTTACAACAATCCCACCGCCGATTTCTGCCAGCTTAATTGCTTCCTGGCTGTTTTCATATTTCGGTCCGAACAAAATCGGTATTCCATATACAGCCGGTTCTAAAACATTGTGAATACCTTGCTTAAAACTCCCGCCCACATAAGCAGCATGTGCATAAGTATATAGTGTAAGAAGTATTCCAATCGAATCAATTATAATTACACGTTCACCTTTATAATTGTTCAAATAAGAAAATCGGATTGAATCGAATTTGCCCATAAGAGTTTGTTCTGTAGATTCAATATGTAATTCCGTCGGCTCATGCGGTACAATAATCGTAATTATTTCCGGATCTACATCCATAAGTTTTATTAAAGCAGGAAGTAAAACCTCTTCATCGTTCTCCCATGAACTGCCAAGGACAAAAACTTTTTTACCATTAAAGAATCCATCCTTAAAAAGTTTTTTTTCTTTTGCTTGAAGACTTTTTTGATAAACGCGGTCAAATCTTGTGTCTCCTACCGCTTTAATTTTATCTCCATTGATATTGAACTCTTTGAAATTTTCTTCATCACTTTTTGAAACTGCTAATATTCTGGTTACATAAGAATAAAGCGCTTTGTGAAAACTTTTTGAAATAATCCATTTGCGCGGAGTGTTAGACCGCATAGTTGCATCAACTATAAAACTTGGAATTTTTTTCTTTTCGAGCTGCCATATCATGTTTGGCCAAATATCATATCTCATAAAGACTGCTAAATTTGGTCTTACAAGATTTAGAAAACGGCTTGTCATAATTGGAGTATCATAAGGGAAGTATGCAATTATATCGGCGTGCGGATACTTTAGAGAATTATTATAACCTGACGGTGAAAAGAATGTAACAATAACATTTATATTATTTTCAGCACGTAATTTTTCAATTATAGGTTTAGCTTGTTCAAATTCTCCCATAGAAGAAGAATGAAACCAAATCATTTTTTTCCGGCGGTCAATTCCGGCAAGATCAATAATTAGATTTTCAAATAACTTTTTTCTTCCCTCAATTCCTATTTTAATTTTTTTTTTAAAAAATTGAGCCGTAAACAGAAATAATTTTACAAGAGGAATAACAATACCGTTATAGAAAAGATACCAGATGTTTTTCATAATTCTATAAGAATGATTTTACGTGATCAAAAACTGTATTTGGTTTAATCTCTTTCATACACTTAAAATGCATTAGCGGGCAGCTTGATCTTCCAATATGACTGCACGGCCGGCAAGATAAAGAATTATTTTCTAAGATTGAATTACCAGATAAATACGGTATAAAACCAAATTCACTTACTGTTGAACCGAATATTGCAGTAATCGGTACACCTACAGCCGTTGCCGTGTGCATTAATCCGGAATCATTACAAATGATATGTTGACATTGCTTCATATCTCTAGCTGTCTGTAAAAGATCATCATTGTTGCAAAGATTAATACTGTTTTCAATTTTAGACGATATTGCTTCACACAATTCCTGATCTTCTTTCCCGCCGAAAATTACTATAGTGAAATTTTGACTGCTTAATCTATTTCCAAGTTCGATAAAGTATTCTTCCAGCCACCGTTTTGTAAAATGTTTTGCACCAGGACAAATTCCAATATTTTTTTTATCTGCAGCCAATTTGGGATTTATATTCTCGGGGATGAAAAGATCCAATCCGTAATTATCAAGCTGAAGCATTACAGTTTCAGCATATCGCCTAGGAACTGGTTTAATTTCTTTTAGCAAATTGATTTTAGTCCATACTAATAATAATTTTTTAAAAGTCGGTTTCTTAAAACGTTTTACTTCAGTTCTTAATCCAAATGTAAGAGCACAGCTCCGTAAATTGTTCTGAAGATCAATGACCATATCATATTTTTCTCTACGGATTTGATCCTTAATAATTTTGGCCTTTTCTTTTTCGTAAAGGTAAAGAGAAGATATCAATGGATTGTACTGTAAAGTAGATGAGTATTGTTTCTTAACAACATAATCAATCTGTGAATTGGGATATTTTTTATTTATGGCTCTAATTACCGGTGTAGTAAGTAGAATATCTCCAAGCGAGCTGAGTCTTATAACTAGAATTTTATATTTTGTTGAATCCGGCAATAGGTTTAATCTTTGTTTTCTATACAAATTTAACCAATTCAAGAATTGCTTCCAACCTGCTTAGTTCAAGAATGCCAAATGAGTTGTTAGTCAAACGACTCTTGTTTATTTTTGTGTAGTACAAAATTAGAAGGTTTTATTATGACAACATTACCGCCTCCAGCCACAAAAGTATTCCCTGAAAGCACAATTGAAAAAAAATGTTACAACATTGTTGAAATGTTTAAGGAAAATATACCGATCATGAATGATAGGAACAGACTTGGATATAATCTTTATAAATTTATGACTGGCGAAGGTGATTCTCCCGAAATTTTAGTTAAGTCTACAAAAATTAAAATAGAGGGAATGACAAAAGCAGAACTTGCTAAACGATTAACTGAAGAATTGTCAAAAATCAATTCATAATTGAGAATGCAAATTAATAATTCTCAATTCTAAACCTGCCTGCTGGTAGAGTGTGTTGCAGAACTAAAAAATTACGATTTACTTGTAGGCAGGTTCTCAATTTAATATCTGTCCTGCCCTTCTCTCAAAAATTTTTCTACAAGCAGAACATCTTCCATACTTCCAATAAAGATCGGGGTACGCTCATGTAGACCAGTTGGTTTAATTTCCAAAATTCTTTTTTTCCCGTCAGTCGCTCTTCCGCCTGCTTCTTCCATAATGAATGCCATTGGATTACATTCGTACATTAACCGAAGTTTACCTTTTGGATTTCTTTTATCGCCCGGGTAAATAAAGATGCCGCCATACAACAATGTACGATGAATATCAGCAACCATCGAACCTACATAACGCGCTTGATACGGTTTACCATCAAACAAATTTGCTTGAAGATATTTTATGTAATTTTTTAATCCTTGCGGCCAAGAAAAATAATTCCCCTCGTTCAGACTGTAAATTCTTCCTTGATTTGGAATTTTTATATCATCATGAGATAATAAAAATTCTCCGAATGCGGGATCTAATGTAAAACCATGAACGCCGTGACCGTGTCCCGATGTATAAACAAGCATTGTACTTGAACCATAAACAACGTAACCGGCAACTACTTGCTGAAAACCCGGCTGTAAACAATCTTGAAGTGTTCCGGGTCCATTGCCAGGACTAATTCTTTTATATATAGAAAAGATCGTTCCGATGCTGATGTTTGCATCTATGTTCGATGAACCATCGAGCGGATCGAAAAGCAAAACATATTTTCCAATTTTGTGATGCGGAGGTAAATGTATTATGTCTTCTTCTTCTTCAGAAGCCATAACACAAAAGTATCCGCCGTGATCCATCGCTTTGATCAACATCTCGTGCGCATAAATATCAAGCTTCTTAACTTTCTCACCATGAACATTTTCATCACCGGTAAATCCGAGTATTTCCGCTAGTCCCGCTTTATTTACTTCGAGAGAAATTAATTTTGCGGCAAGACCAAGCTGGAGCAGAATTGCCGAGAGTTCACCGGTTGCTTCAGGGTGGAGTTTTTCGCCTTCCATAATATGGCGAGGTAAGGTCATGAATCGTTTTGTTGCCATTAATTTTCTCCGGTAATTATTCTATACCTTATTGATGTAAAGTGAAAGCAATTTAATTAATAGAGTTTGATGTGTCAATCTATGTTTTAGATCCTAACTTACTAAGAGATGCTCTGTCCTACTTCTTGATCTTTATACTGCAACTGATAAAGTTTGTAGTAAATGCCCCTATTTGCCAGAAGTTCTTGATGTGTTCCAATTTCTTTTAGTTCGCCTTTGTGCATAACAAGAATTTTATCCGCATTCTGAATAGTAGAAAGACGATGTGCTATTACTATCGAGGTTCTTCCTACCAACAATTTTTCAATGGCATTTTGAATTAGCTGTTCAGTTTCAGTATCAACACTGGAAGTTGCTTCATCTAAAATGAGTATTTGAGGATTATACGCCAGCGCTCTTGCAAATGAGATCAATTGTTTTTGTCCGACGCTGAGAGTTGCACCTTTTTCTTTTACTGCTTCATTGTAACCGTTCGGAAGTTGAGAAATAAATTTATGAGCGCCGACGGTTTTTGCCGCCTCTATTATTTGTTCATCGGTTATTTTTTCATTACCGAGATTAATATTTGATTTTATTGTACCCGAGAATAGAAAAACATCCTGCAGAACAATTGAAATATATTTTCGCAGATCACGTATGTCTAAATCTCTAATATCTACACCGTCAAGAGTTATGCTTCCTTTTGCAATATCATAAAACCTGGTTAGAATATTTATTATGCTTGTTTTACCTGCGCCTGTAGCTCCAACAATGGCAATGGTCTCGCCGGGATTAATTCTAAAAGAAACATTCCTTAAAACATAGTCTTCGGGATTGTAAGCAAACCAAACATTCTTAAATTCGATCTCACCGCGTACTGCTGGTAGCTCTGTAGGATTATCCGGATTTTTAATTATTGTTTGATCATCCAATAGTTTGAATATCCTTTCGGAAGATGCCATTGCAGTTTGAAGAATATTATACTTTTCGGAAAGATCACGAACGGGACGCCAGAACATTTCTGTGTATTGAAAGAATGCAATTAAAACACCAACAGTCAAACGACTCTGAATAACTTCTCCGCCGCCGTACCAAACAATTAGTCCGACAGAAATTACACTGAGCATTTCAACTACCGGGAAAAATACTGCGTAGTAAAAAATTGATTTAATGTTTACTGCTCTATTATCGTTATTGATACTTGAGAATTTTTTAAGCTCTTCTTTTTCCTTAGAGAATATCTGCACTACATTCATACCGGTTACGCGTTCCTGCATGTATGAGTTTAATCTTGCCAGGTGCAGACGAACATCTCTGTATGTTTCGCGTACTTTTTTCCTAAATAAAAATGTTGCATAAATCAGAACGGGCATAACCGAAAGAGTTACAAGAGAAAGATCCCATGCCATTGCAAACATGAAGATAAAAATCCAGACTATTACAAATATGTCGCTGAAAACCGAAACAATTCCCGATGAAAACATTTCGTTAAGTGAGTCAACATCATTAGTAACGCGGGTAACTGTTCTTCCAACCGGGGTTTTATCAAAATATTTTAGAGCAAGTTTTTGTACATGAGAAAAAATTTGAACACGCAGATCGTATACAATTTTCTGCCCCATCAACTCTGTGTAGTAAGTAAGAAAGTATTGGATTGATGCCTGAAGTATTAGAGATACCAATAAAATTCCGCAGATGATCAGCAGTCCATGAAAATCATTATTCTTAATATTGTCATCGAAAGCAATTTTTGTTAAATATGGGCGAACAGGTCCAAGCGCCGCAACAAGTACATTCATTAGTATTGCAATAATTACATACTTCTTATACGGCTTCACATACTGAAGCAGCCGCCGCATCAATTTTGCGTCGTAAGCTTTGCCTAATATTTCATCATCTTTATGTGCTTCAGCCATTCTTATTCTTTCTAATTCATTTCTAAAAGTTCTTTTTCTAGCAACTGTTTTGTATGGAGATCGGCATAAATTCCGCCTAAAGCAACCAACTGTTCGTGATTACCTTCTTCAACAATTTTTCCGTGATCAATCACAAAAATCTTATCGGAATCTTTTACTGTTGAAATTCTGTGGCTTATGATTATACTTGTTCGATCATTCATAAAATCTTTCAGTTTTTTTAATATCTCTTCTTCGGTATTTGTATCAACAGCGGAGAATGAATCATCCAAAATTAAAATCTTCGGATCAACCGCTAATGAACGTGCAAGCGTAGAACGTTGTTTCTGTCCTCCAGAAAGTGTAATTCCACGTTCACCAAGAATTGTTTGGTAACCAAGCGGAAAAGAAGCTACATCTTTTGATAATTGCGAGATCTCAGAGACCTTATCAACAAGAGATTGATTCTCAACATCGAATCCGTAAAGAATATTTTTTTCTAATGTATCTGAGAAGAGAAAAGTTTCTTGAGGAACCATGCCGATATTTTTTCTTAATACTTCAAGTGGAATCCTTCTTACATCATTTCCGTCTATCATTACCTGACCTTCAGTAACATCGTAGAGGCGTGGTAAAAGATTTATCAAACTTGTTTTTCCGACACCTGTATGGCCAATAAATGCAATTGTCTGACCATGTTTTATTTTAAAACTTAGATTCTTAAGTATCCATGGTAAATTTTCAGAGTAGCGGAAAGAAACATTCTTAAATTCAATATCTCCTTTAACTTCTTGAATGCTGTTATCGGTATCTTCACTAGAAATTTCATAAGGTTCATTTAATATTTTTAGAAGGCGCTTCATACTTGCATCTGCCTGCTGGATCATATTAGCGACCCACCCGAAAGATATCATCGGCCAAATAAGATCAACAAGAAACAGCATGAACGCTACAATTACGCCAATGCTCAAAGTTTTGTTGATCACCATATTTCCGCCGGCTAAGACAACAATGATCGCTGAAAGTCCGGCTATAATAAAAAATACAGGCATGAACAACGCTTGAAGTTTTACTTGATCCATTTTACGATTTAAATATTCTGCGCTCTCTTTTGTGTATTCTTTTATTTCATGATCTTCCCTCTCATAAGATTTTATTACTCTAATTCCGGAAAAATTTTCTTGAGCTTTCGTTGTAAGATCTGAAATTTTTTCTTGTATCCTTGTGTACTTCACATGCATTTTTTTCATCACAATGTATACTACAAACGAGAGAAGCGGCAAAGGTAAAAGAGCATAAAGTGTAAGGAGCGGGCTAAGAGAGATCATTACGGCAAAAGTTAAAATAAATTTGATTCCGTTATCAATTGAGTACATAACCGCCGGACCAACATACATACGAACAGCACTTATATCGTTCGTAGCATGAGACATAATATTTCCGGTAGAATTATTCTGGAAGAATCTTAATGGAAGTTTTTGGATGTGCGCCCAGAAGTCCTGCCTGAGATCGAATTCAATTTCTCTTGAAACAACAATTATGGTTTGACGTATAAAAAAACGGAAGACGTTGCTGATAATTCCTGCAACTAACAATAAGATTACAAGATTTACAATTACATGATAATCGGCTTGCCTGCTGAGTGAATCAATTCCTTGTTTTACGTTTATTGGTATATATACGTTGGCAAGATTGGAGCCGAGAATGAAAATTATTCCCAGTACCAGCTTTGTTTTATATCTGACAAAATATTTTTTAAGATGGGAGAGATTACGAAACAAAATTGAAAAAATCCTTTCTATTTTTAACAATTAAAATTCGAAATGCGTTCAATTATAGTGAAGAATGAAGAACGTAGAGTGCAGAATAAAAAATTGGGCTCTTCTCTCTACATTCTACGTTCTACATTCTGCACTTTTTTAACCAATTATTTCAAAGCCTGTATACTTATGTAAAACTTTCGGAACAATTACTTTCCCCTCCGGAGTCTGATAATTTTCTAGTAACGATACCATTAATCGGCTCGTTGCTAAACCGCTTCCGTTAAGAGTATGTACAAATTCCGGTTTTTTAGTTTCTTCTTTTCTATACCGGATGTTTGCCCTGCGCGCCTGGAATGCTTCAAAGTTGCTGCATGATGATGCTTCAAGCCATTTGTTTTCTGCCGGAGACCATGTTTCTATATCATAACATTTTGCAGCAGAAAAACTTAGATCGCCTGTACATAATAATAAAATTCTGTAAGGGATATTTAATGCATGTAAAATATCTTCAGCATCTTTTACCATTAATTCCAATTCATCGTAAGAATTTTCCGGTTTAGAAAATTTTACCATCTCAACTTTATTGAATTGATGAACACGTAAAAATCCTTTCGATTCTTTTCCGTATGAGCCGGCTTCTCTTCTAAAACAAGGTGAGTAACCGACATATTTAATTGGTAGATCTTTCTCTGCAAGTATTTCATCACGATGAATATTTGTTATCGGTACTTCAGCGGTTGGAACAGGATACAAGCCATCTCTCTCGATAAAGTACATATCATCTTCCATCTTCGGAATTTGTCCCGTTCCTTTCATTGATTCTCTGTTAACAAGAACCGGCGGAAAAATTTCCGAATAACCGTGATCTTTCAAATGAGTATCCAGCATAAAATTAATAAGTGCGCGTTCAAGCGTAGCACCTCTTCTCATATAAAGTGGAAATCCCGAACCGGAAATTTTTGTTCCTCTTTCAAAATCTAAAATGCCAAGCTTCTTACCGAGTTCAGTATGATCCAAAACCTTGAAATCATTTTTGAACGAGAATCCTTCCGGCAGCCATTGACGGACTTCAACATTTTCTTCCACACTTTTTCCAACGGGAACAGATGAATGAGCTAAGTTCGGTGTGATTAGTAAAATATTTTCCAATTTTTCTTCAACTTCACGAAGCTGTCCGTCAAGCATTGCAATTTCGTCGCCGACTCGTTTCATTTCTGCAAAAATACTAGCTGTATCTTGTCCCGCTTTCTTCATTTGTGAAATTTGTGCAGAGACTTGATTCTTCTTTGCTTTTAAATCTTCCGTCTTTGATATGAATGATCGCCGTTCTTCATCAAGCGTAAGAACTTCATCAACAATATCTTTTGCATTCTTGTTAAGCAATCCTTGTCTAACAACTTCCGGATTCTCACGAATAAATTTTACATCTAACATTTTTACCTCTTCTTTAATTCTGTGGATCCCGACTTGTCGGGAGATGAAGAATCTCAGAATCAATATCGTAGGAGATTCTTCCACCGATTAATATCGGGGTCAGAATTTATTTTACTACTATATTATAAATTTTATTTGGAACGTATATTTCTTTTACGAGTTGCTTGCCATCCGTGTATGATTTTACTTTTTCATCGGTAAAGACAGCTTTCTTAACATCAGCTTCCGGTGTGTTAACTGCTAAATCAATTTTCGATCTTACTTTTCCGTTTATCTGAACTACTACGGTAATACTATCTACGCTCAATGCATTCTTATCAACATCAAACCAAACCGGTTTTTCAAAGACTGATTGTTTATTTCCTAATAATTGCCAGCATTCTTCTCCAAGATGAGGAGCTAATGCGGAAACCATCAATGCAAATCTTTCTAATAAATAAGTTTGAATTTCCTTTCTGCATTCGCTCAAACTTTTAAGTTCGTTAAGCAATTCCATTAATGAAGCAACGGCAGTGTTGAAATGGAAATGTTCTATCTCGATTCCTACTTTCTTCAAAGTTTGGTTTATCTTGCGATAAATATTTTTTTCGTAGTCTTTCAAATCATTCAAATCATATTTCTCTTTTGCGGGATTATCAATTGCCAGATTTTTATGCGCTTCAAACATTGCATAAGTTCTTTGTACAAAACGATCAACACCAACAATTCCTTTATCACTCCAATCACCGCCAAGTTCGTACGGACCCATAAACATCAAATACATTCTGAAAACATCCGAGCCGTATTGGTTCAGTAATACATTTGGATCAACAACATTATCCTTCGACTTCGACATCTTTGCGCCTTGATTTGTAATTGTTCCTTGATGAATAAGTTTTTGGAACGGCTCATCGCTGTTAACTAAACCGATATCACGTAAAAATTTATGAATGAACCGCGCATACAGTAAATGCATTACTGCATGTTCCGCCCCGCCAACGTAAGTATCAACAGGTGTCCATGCTTTTGCAAGATCGGGGTCGAACATTCCTTGATCGTACTTGGGATTAAGATAACGCAAGTAATACCAGGATGAATCAACAAACGTATCCATAGTATCAACATCGCGTTTAGCATTAGTGTTACACTTAGGACATTTTACTTGTACAAATTCTTCATGACCTGCAAGCGGAGAACCGCCATCGGGCTTGAAGTTCACATCGTAAGGTAAAATAACAGGCAATTGATCTTCTGGAACAGGAACTTCACCGCACTTTTCACAATGGATAATCGGTATCGGCGTTCCCCAATATCTTTGGCGGGAGATCAACCAATCACGAAGACGATAGTTGATTGTACTTTTTCCAATCTTCTTTTCTTCAAGCCACTTAATTATTTTTTCCTTTGCATCGTCAACATAAAGACCGTTTAGAAAATCACTGTTAATAGCAGGACCATCGTCCAAAAATGCTTCACCATCAAAATCTTTCGGCGGTTGAACTGTTCTGATTATTGGAAGATCAAACTTCTTAGCAAATTCCCAATCGCGTTCATCCTGCCCGGGTACAGCCATAATTGCACCGGTACCGTATGTCATCAGAACATAATCAGCAATCCAGATCGGAATTTTTTTCCCGTTAACCGGATTAATTGCAAACGTACCTATTTGAATTCCCGTTTTCTCTTTAACAGTTGAAGTACGCTCAATCTCCGTCATCAATTTTATAGAATCTATGTACACTTCAACTTTTTCTTTGAATTTAGTTGTAGTAAGTTTTTCAACAAGAGGATGTTCGGGTGCAAGCACCATATAAGTCGCGCCGAAAAGTGTATCAGGTCTTGTTGTAAAAATTTTAATTTGATCATCGCTGCCGTCAATCTTAAAATAAACTTCAGCGCCGATACTTTTTCCGATCCAGTTGGTTTGCATCAGCTTAGTTTTTTCGGGCCAGTCAATTTTATTCAAACCGTCAAGAAGTTCTTCGGCATAATTAGTAATCTTAAAAAACCATTGAGTAAGATTTTTCTGTTCAACAGTTGTTCCGCATCGCTCGCAAGTTCCATCGTTTAATACCTGTTCTCTTGCTAAAACTGTTTGGCAGGAAGGACACCAATTTACCGGTGCATTTTTTCTGTAAGCCAATCCTTTTTTGTAAAGTTGTAAGAAGAGCCATTGATTCCATCTGTAATATTCCGGATCGCAAGTCATCAACTCCGAATCCCAATCATACATTCCGCCCATCCGTTTAACCATTACACGGATATCATTTATGTTTTGCAATGTACTGTCTTTAGGATGCACACCGGTTTTGATTGCATAATTTTCTGCGGGAAGACCGAATGCATCATAACCGATCGGTTCAAAAACATTAAATCCTTTTAACTTTTTGAAACGTGCATATGAATCTGTCGGTCCGTAATTATACCAATGCCCGATATGCATTTTTGCAGAGGAGGGATAGATAAACATAACAAGGCAGTAAAGCTTTTTCTCAGCATTGGTTAAGTCGGTCTTAAAAACTTTCTTCTCTTCCCAAAATTTCTGCCACTTTAATTCGATTTCTTCAAAGGGATACTTCATTCTAATTGCAATATTTGTGAAAATTGGAATCAAACTTATCAAAAAAGGGCTGGTTTATCAAGAAAAGGTAAAATTATACAGTTTAACTTACTTCTAAATATACTCGATAATAAACCATGTTTTTCATTATTTGATTTTAGAAGACAGACTACTTATTTTTACTGAAAAGGAGAGTGGTTCAATGAATGAAAAAGTAATAATTGAAGATAAGATAGAACTTAAGTTTAGTGATTATAGCAAAGATTTAGATACATCGCTACTTACTGAAGCACAAAATTTAATTATAGATTCTCAACAGAATGATTTCTCGTATTTTAATGATGTTCAAAATATCCTTAAAAACATCCCTCAAATTGTTATTGATGTCCAATGCATTACATATTAGAATGACAATATGAGTACACTTTGGAACGAAATAAGAGAAGAATTTCAAGAGTCTCGCCACAAAAAAATCCGTCAGAAATATATTCATCAATACTTCAAAGAAACTGGAAGAAATTTTGTTTTATACGCTACTGACTTTATTTCAGGAAGTAAACCAGGTTTATTAACAATGTTGAATGATGCTGATAAACAATTATTTTCTGACACTGTTAGAGAACTTGACCCACAAAAAAATCTAGATGTTATGATTGAATCGCCTGGAGGTATTGGCACTGTTGCTGAAGCAATTGCTGATATGTTGCGTTCAAGATTTAATTCTGTTCGTTTTATTGTACCTAACATGGCAAAAAGTGCCGCGACCATACTATGTTTATCAGGTGATGAAATTCTGATGAATGAACAAAGTGAGATAGGCCCTATTGATCCTCAAATGCAAGTCAGACAACCCAATGGAGATGTAACTTATAGCCCTGCACATATTATTATAGAGCAATTTAAAACTATGTTAGCAACAATAGCGAACAATCAAGTTGTTGGCAGAGCATTAGCTCCATATTTACAAATGTATTTCCCTTCTTTTTTGCAAGAATGTCAAAATGCAATAGGTTTAAGTAAAACTATCGCTATAAAACTATTAACAAATTATATGTTTAAAAACAATCCAGAGGCAGTAATCATAGCCGGAAACGCTGCTGATAAATTAGCAGAATTTCAAAATCATCTTTCCCATTCTCGTGCATTGGGTATACAATATGCTACGGATGAACTGAAATTAAAAATTTATGATCTACGAACTCAACCAAAATTAGATAAAATTGTTAGAAAGATATACCTTTCCGTCAAAGAGACTTTTAATCAAAATCCTAGATTTGTTAAGATATGTGAAAATTCCCAAGGACATGGTTCAATTTTACAAATAAACTTACCTTAAAAACACAATTCAAACTGTTATTTCAGATCATTTTTTTTATTCTATTACAAAAGATTTAATATACAAATAGATTTTGCTAATTTGCATTCAAAATATAAACCAACCGAGGCAGCGATGAAACGATTTTTTCTAATTCTAATATTATCAATATCAGCTTTAACAATCAGTGCGCAGAAGCGTGCTATAACAATTGAAGACATGTGGAATCTAAAACGCATTACAAGTTTTGATCTTTCGCCCAATGGAAAAAGTATTGTCTTTGCGGCAACATCTTATGATATGGATAAGAATAAAGGAAATAGTAATATCTGGATGATAAGCAGTGAAGGAAAATATTTGCAAGCGATCAAAAATTCTGAAGCCGGAGAGAGCTCGCCAAAATTTACTATAGACGGAAGTAAGATCTCATACGAATTTAAAAATAATATTTGGCTCTGTGATCTCGATGGAACAAATAATTCCCAATTGACAGATCTTTATACGGGTGCTTCCGGATTAGTTTGGTCTAAAGACGGAAAATTTGCTCTATTTGTTTCGAGCGTACATCCCGATTGCACAACTCAACTCTGCAACGAAAAGAAAGATAAAGAAGCAGAAGAAAGTAAAGTAAAAGCAAAAATATTCACCGAGTTAATGTACCGTCACTGGAATGAATGGCGTGGAAATAAACGCAGTCACTTATTTCTTCTTAATGTTAAAACGAAAGAGTATGTTGATCTAACATTGAACAGCATGTTTGATGTTCCTCCAATTGCACTCGGTGGTGATGTTGATTATGCAATCTCTCCGGATGGTAATGAAGTTGCATTTACAATGAACACGGATAAGTTTTTAGCAACTAGTACAAATAACGATGTTTTTATTATTAACAATAAAGCAGCAGGAAATTATAAGAAAATTTCTGTTAGCGGTGGAAATGATAACAGTCCGGTTTATTCTCCCGATGGAAAATTTATTGCGTTTCATTCAATGGCTCGTGCGGGATTTGAAGCGGACAAACAAACACTCGTACTTTACAATCGTGTAAGCGGAGAATTAAAAAATGTAACAGAAAAACTCGATATTTCAATCGGGCAAATTTTGTTTTCTCCTGATGGAAAATTTGTTTATTACGATTCAGACCGCGAAGCATTTCACTCAATTTATAAATACAATCTTGATACCGGTGAAAACACTTTACTTATTAAAGACGGAACGAACAGTTCAATGAAACTTTCTCCGGATGGAAATAAAATTTACTTCTTACGTCACCAAAGTAACTTACCAACTGAAATCTTTTCGATGGATACAGATGGAGGAACCTTAAAACAGATAACCAACATCAACGAAGAATTACTTAGACAAATTCAGTTTGGCGAGTTCGATACATTCTGGAGTGTTGGCGCAAACAAAGCAAAAGTTCAATCAATAATTGTTAAGCCGCCGTTTTTTAATCCGAATAAAAAGTATCCGCTCATTTTTTTAATTCATGGCGGACCGCAAGGAAATTGGGCTGATGATTTTCATTACAGATGGAATACACAACTATTTGCTTCGAGAGGATATGTTGTTGTAGCACCTAATCCCCGAGGCAGTACCGGTTACGGACAAAAATTTACGGATGAAATTTCCGGTGATTGGGGTGGAAAGGTTTATACAGATTTAATGAATGCTTGTGATTATGCAATAAAAAATTTCAAATTCATTGATGCGAATAATACTTTTGCTGCAGGTGCTTCTTACGGTGGATATATGATCAACTGGATGGAAGGGCGTACATCAAGATTCAATGCTGTTGTTTCTCATGATGGTGTTTACAATATTGAAAGCATGTATGGTTCTACAGAAGAACTCTGGTTTCCGGAATGGGAAATGAAAGGAACACCATGGCAAAACAGAACTCTCTATGAAAAATGGTCGCCCAACAGATTTGTTAAAAACTTTAGAACTCCAATGCTGGTAGTTCATGGTGCACTTGATTTCAGAGTCCCTGAAAGCCAAGCGTTCGAACTTTTCACTGCACTTCAACGCAAAGGCGTGCCGAGTAAGTTTCTTTACTTCCCGGATGAATACCATTTTGTAACCAGACCGCAAAATGCCCGGCTATGGTGGAATACAATCTTTGATTGGTTTGAACAATATAAAAAATAATTGGGGTGAAAAATGAATTACGACGAAAGAGAATATCTAAACCCAACATCAATTGATGAAAACAGTTTTGATACTGAAGAAAAAGTTAAGCTCGGCGGTGATTATGTAGAAGATCGTCTCTGGGAAAAAGTCGAACGTGTCGGAAGTAAAATTCGATTTGCAAATGAGGTAAAAGCATTGTACCGATACATGGTTGATAAATATGTGCCATGGTATCGTAAATCAATTGTTATTGCAGCGTTGATCTATTTTATTAGCCCGATAGATGCAATACCGGATATAGCGCCGCTTATTGGTTATCTTGATGATCTTGGAGTGATAATGGCAGTTATGAAATTTTTAGGAAGTGAGCTTGTTCTTTATTATGATTGAAAAACTAAGAACCAGTAGTCGAGAAAGTTTGCATGCAGACTAACAGCGATAAGAGTATGATATTGCTAACTAGCCGGATAGCTTTCATAAGGATGTAACCGCCAACCACTGTTTAGTTTGATTAATAGCATTGCATTTAGTACTATTGCCGGTGTTAATAAGAGAGTAATTATAATGAGTCAAATAATTACAGCAAATGATTTGAAAACCCGCGGGGTTTCAGCTATTAATGATGCTTCATCCGAAGGGAGAGAAGTATTCGTTTCAGTAAGAGGCAAAAACCGTTACGTTATAATTCCGGTTGAAAAATACAACTACTTTCGGGAGTGTGAACTAGATACTGCGATTTCCGAAGCGCGCAACGACATTAAAAAAGGAAAATATCATAAAGAATCTGTAGTGAGGCATATTAAGAGAATAACCCGTGGCTAAGCTGATCTTTACAGAAAGCTACGAAAAGCGTGCAAGAAAATTTTTTAAGCAACATCCGCAACTTATAAAACAGTACGAAAAAACTCTCAAACTCATCGAACTCAATCCTCTTCATCCATCTTTAAGACTTCATAAATTGAAGGGTAAACAAGGTGATATTTATTCCGTGTCAATTAATATTTCATACCGCATTGCTATTGATTTCCTTATAGAAAAAGATACAATCATTCCTATTGATATTGGGTCTCACTCGGAAGTCTACTAAACAAGAAAGAACTTTAACTTTTTTTATCTTTGTACAAACAACTGAGGGTAGAATGAACTTCTCTGTAACCAAATCAGATACAATTTTTCATGGAAAAGTTTTTGATGTGAAAGTAGACGAGATAGAATATAAGGGAACAGAAAACAAATCTTTCAGACAAGTCGCAGTGCATCCGGGCGGTGCTGTTGTATTGCCGTTAAAAAGTGATGGTAAAATTGTTTTGATTTCTCAATATCGTTATCCGCATAACGAAATACTTTTAGAACTCCCCGCCGGTAAACTTGAAAAAGATGAAGATCCACTACTATGCGCCACTCGAGAACTTACCGAAGAAACCGGTTACACTTCGAACAAGATTACAAAACTTGGAAAGATTTATACTACTCCAGGTTTCTGCGATGAGGTTTTACATATCTATCTTGCTGAAGATTTAACACATGGGAATCATGCACGGGAAGAAGGTGAAGAAGGAATGGAAGTGGTTGAACTTACTCTTGATGAAATCGAAAAGAAAATCCGAAATGGGAAAATTGTTGATGCAAAAACAATCTCTGGAATTTGTATGTATAAGCTTGGCTTTGGAAAATGATACTGGATGCTGGATGCTGGATGCTGGATGCTTGATACTGGATAAAAAACTAATTAGAGCTAACGAGGACTTTTGTGATCTTCTTTTACAGTTTGAATGAAAGAATTAATTTTCCTACCGAGCAATTCAATTTTGGAATGTAGTTCTTGATAAAATTTTTCATCTGTTAATGATTTTGTTTCATAAAGTGTTTCAAGATGATCTAAGGTTTCATCATTGGAAGCGATAGCAATAATCAAATGGTGAATAAATTCTTGTTTGTAATATCTGCGTCCATATCCTTCGACAATATTTGATTTAACAGATTTGCTTGATCGTCTTATCTGTGAACCAACTTCATACATCTCATGTTTTGGAAGTTTTTGCAAACTCATTTCGTGAATTTGAATTACTACTTCTTTCGCCAATTTCCATATCTCTAAATTTTTATAACTCATACTTTCCTTAATCAAGTATCAAGCATCCAGTATCCAGAATCCAGTATCCAGTATCTAGTATCAAGTATCTAGTATCCAGTATCAAGCATCCGGTATCCAGCATCCAGCATCCAGTATCAAGCATCCAGCATCCAGTATCCAGTATCCAGTATCAAGCATCCAGTATCAAGCATCCGGTATCCAGTATCCAGTATCAAGCATCCGGTATCCAGCATCCAGTATCAAGCATCCAGCATCCAGTATCAAGCATCCAGTATCCAGCATCCAGTATCAAGCATCCAGAATCCAGCATCCAGAATCACTCATTAGTAAGTTCATCCAACTCAACTTTATGTAAGTGAGTTATTTTCTTACCAAGAAATCTTTCTGCCACTTCTCTGAATTTTACCGGCACATCGCTAACATAAAATTCGCTCTGTCCGTGATGCACTGACTGATTGCGAAGTTGTCTTCCATTCAAATAATCTTCAACCAATCTTGCCGCCGGAGTTCCGGAATCAATCAGTTTAACATTTTTCCCAATAACTTTTTGAATTACATCGTGCAGAATCGGGTAATGAGTACAACCAAGAATTAAACTATCTATTTTCTTTTTGTGAAGCTCGCCTAAATATTCCTTTGCAACAAGCTCGGTTACTTTGTGATCAAGCCATCCTTCCTCTGCGAGCGGAACAAATAAAGGACAAGCTTTCTCATAAACTTTTATTTTCGGATTTAATTTTTTCAGCTCGTGCGCATAAGCTTTATTATTGATTGTTGCTCTTGTTCCAATTACTCCAACTACCCCATTCCTGGATTCTTGAAGAGCCATTTTTGCACCGGGTTCGATCATCCCGATAACCGGGATAGTTAAAAATTTTCTTAACTCTTTAAGCGCAACTGATGATGCTGTATTACAGGCAACTACAAGCAGTTTAATATTTTTTCTTAATAAAAAATTTGCCGCTTGAAGGGAATACTCAACAACAGTCTCGTTAGATTTTGATCCATACGGAACGCGTGCAGTATCACCGAAGTAAACAATGTTTTCGTTCGGCATTAATCGTGTAACCGATCTAACAACAGTTAATCCGCCAATACCTGAGTCGAAAAAACCAATTGGATTTGTTTTATTCATGAAATTCAATTTATCACCTCATATATGAATGCTGTCAACTTTACATTGATGAGAGTTTTTCTATTAATTATTTATAAAAGTTGACAGCATTTTGTTATAACATTTCTTCGATTGTTTGATTTAATTCGTGAGTTATTAATTGATAAACATCGGGAGAAATCTTTTTTCTATTGCGGTCAAGGATGTAAAATGAATCTACAACATCATCCGCTTTGGTAGAAATTTTTGCAAAGTAAATCGAAAGACCAAGTTCATTCATTTTTTTTGTTATTTGATAAAGAAGCCCAAGACGATCCGGAGAAAATATATCTATGATTGTATACTTATCATGTTTCTCGAAAACAATTTTGATCTTTCCTTTCCGCTTAAAAAGTTTATTCTCAATACGCCACCACTTAGATTTTATTTTGTTAAACTCTTTTGTGATTTGTAATTCATTCTCTATAGCAAGATAGAGATCATTTGTGATTTTAGGAAAACGTCCTTCATCAATTATGTTGCCCGTTCTGAAATCGGAAACATTAAAGCTATCTATAACAATTCCATCCTTACGCGTAAATATTTTTGCATCATGAATGTTGAGATCGTTAATAGATAGTGCTCCGCACATTCTAGAAAGCAGAGCTTCAGAATCACGTGTAATTACAGTTACTACAGTAAAACCGCTCTCCTCCTTAAAGAAAACAGAAACCGGCGATCCTTTTTCAATTTCTTCAATATGGCGATTGATTTCTTCTGTGGAAAAATGCTGCAGATAACTTATATCATTAATTGATTCAATATGATCTTTGAAAGATTCTTCTGAATAAATATCCGAACTTTTTATAATATCTTTTAAGTTGTATGAAAGTAATTCCTGACCGCTGATTCTATCATCCAACATTGTTTTTGTTTTTCGGTATAATTCATTTAGCAGATCACTTTTCCATTGAGTCCAAACTACTTGTGATACTGCCGAGAGATCAGCATAAGTGAGTAAATATAAAAGATCGAGCCATTCCGAATTTGGAAACAACTCCGCAAAACTATTTAACGTTGACGGATCATTAAGATTACGGCGGAATGCTACTTGTTCCATCGTTAAATGATGATGAACTAAGAATTGAACTGTTTCGATTTCTTCAAAGCTGTAACCGAGCCGCTCCATAATTGAA
>Ga0082335_1002995_pt1 | contig 29230 bp, 22 predicted proteins | sample Subgrocontami58m_FD_72375 | JGI IMG/M metagenome (GOLD analysis project Ga0082335, IMG submission 72375) | Subsurface groundwater microbial communities from S. Glens Falls, New York, USA - GMW37 contaminated, 5.8 m (SPADES assembly) (version 2) ...
GAGCTCGATGAATTGCGGCGGTATCGGCCGGCCATCTATCAGGCGTTGCCGGAACGGCAGGCCTGAAGGCCTGCACTACGACAGAAGCGGACGTGGACAGAGACGGATGTGGACAGAGACGGATGTGGACAGAGACGGATGTGGACAGAGACGGATGTGGACAGAGACGGATGTAGTGCAGACCTTCAGGTCTGCACAAACACGATGATCATCAATCAGTGGGTGCCGGCGGCGCACAAAGGCGATGCGATCGGAGACAGCGCGCGACGCGTGCGCGACCTGCTGCGCTCGATGGGTCACGAGTCCGAGCTGTACGCGCTGACGATCGACGACGACCTGAAGGACGACGTCGTCTTGTTCGGCGACGCGGCGGCTCGACGCGGCGACCTGACGATCTTCCACTACGCGCTGCCGTCGCCGATGACCTCGGCGTTCGCGTCGCTCGACTCCGGCCGCGTGCTGCAGTATCACAACGTGACGCCCGCGGAATATTTCGCCCCGTACGACCCGGCGCTCTTCCGCCTCGCGTCGCTCGGGCGCCGCGAGCTGGCGACGCTCGTCGGCCACGTCGACCTCGCACTCGGCGACTCCGAATACAACCGCCAGGAGCTCGACGCGCTCGGCTTCAGCCCGACCGGCGTGTTTCCCATCGCCGTCGATATGGCGCGGGTCACGCAGAGGGTCCGGCGCCCCGCGCTCGAACAGATCCTCGACGATGGCCTGGTGAATTTCCTCTTCGTCGGGCGGATCGCGCCGAACAAGAAGATCGAGGATCACATCCGGCTGGCCGAGGTGTACAAGCGCTACATCGACGCCTACTACCGCTTCATCTTCGTCGGCCGGTTCGACGTCGTGCCGCGGTATTATTCGATGATTCGCGCCCTGATGGCCGAGTACCGGTTCCTCAACGATCGTTTCGTGTTCACTGGGCCCATTCCCGACGAAGAGCTGGCGGTCTATTACCGCCACGCGGCCGTCTACATCTCGCTCAGCGAGCACGAGGGCTTCTCGGTGCCGCTGGTCGAGGCGATGGCCGCCGACGTGCCGGTGATGGCCTACGCCGCGGCCGCGGTGCCCGACACGCTGGGCGGCGCGGGTATCCAGTTCGCGCCGAAGGATCTCGAGTTCGCGGCGGAGCTCCTCGGCCAGCTGGCGTTCGACGATGAGCTGCGCGCCCGGGTCATTGCCGGCCAGCGCCGCCGGCTCCTGGATTTCGGCGACGCGCGCATCACGCGCGAGCTGACCACCCTCATCCACCAACTGTCGTGAAAATCGCCTTCGTCATCCAGCGGTACGGCGCGGAGGTGCTCGGCGGCTCCGAGCACCTGTGCCGCCTCGTCGCCGAACGTCTCGCCGCCAGCCACGACGTCGACGTGCTCACGAGCTGCGCCCAGGACTACGTCACCTGGAAGAACGAATACCCGGAAGGCGCCGATCGCATCCGCGGCGTCACCGTGCGGCGCTTCGCCAGCGCCCGCACGCGCGACATCGAGGCCTTCAACAGGTACTCGGACTGGATCGACCACAACCCGCACAGCCGCGCGGACGAGATGGAGTGGCTGAAGCAGCAGGGGCCGTGGTGCCCCGGCCTCATCGACTACCTGCGGCGCCAGCAGAACCAGTACGACGTGCTGATCTTCTTCACGTACCTGTATGCGCCGACCGTCCTCGGCCTGGAGGTCGCGCCCGCACGCAGCATCCTCGTCTCGACCGCGCACGACGAACCGGCGATTCGCCTGGAGATCTTCAAGGACGTATTCAGAACGCCGGCCGCGCTCTGCTACCTGACCGAGAGCGAGCGGCGCTTCGTCCAGCAGCAGTTCGCGGAGCGGCCGCTGCTCGAGGACGTGGTGGGCGTCGGCGTGGACCTCCCGCAGCAGCAGCCCTACCCGCGCATGCCGGCGCAGCCGGGCGAGGACGCGGAGTCAGCCGCGGATCGCCCGCCGGACATCTCGCGCGGGGAAAGCGCGGTCGACGCCGCCCCGTCCGAAGAGGAGGCGGCGGCGAGAACGTTCCCCTCACATCTGCTCGCCCGCGGCGCCGTCTTCCGACGGCGGCATCGGCTGTACGGCCCGATCGCGCTCTACGGCGGGCGCATCGATCCGGGCAAGGGCTGCGAAGAGCTGATTCAGTACTTCAGCGAGTACGTGAAGGAAGGCGGCGACGCGACGCTGGCGCTGATGGGCGCGAAGCTGATGTCGCTGCCCGAGGATCCCTCCATCCGGTTCGCCGGCCTGCTGTCGGACCTCGAGCGGCTCCAGGCGCTCGAAGCCGCCACGGTCGTCGTCTGCCCGTCGCCGTACGAGAGCCTGTCGCTGCTCGCGCTCGAAGCGCTGTCGGTCGGCACGCCGATTCTCGTGAACGCGCGCAGCGCCGTGCTCGTCGAGCACTGCGTCCGCAGCAACGGCGGTCTGTACTACGCGGATCGCGATGAGTTCGTGGAAGGCCTGAAGCTGCTCGTGCGCGACGAGGGCCTGCGCGCCAGCCTCGGCCGCAACGGCCGCGACTACGTGCGCAGGCACTATCGCTGGGACGTCGTGCTCGACAAGTACGAGCGGCTGTTCGCGAAGATCAGAAACGCCCGGTGACGGATCGAACCTCGCGTCTAACCGCGTGACGCCTCGCGGCCGTCAGCGTCCCGGCTCTGGAGGATCGCCGGAGTCGTCGTCTTCCGACTCGTCCTTCCGACTGATCTCGAGGACGTGCTTCTTGGACGGCTCGAGCATCGACTGAACCTCGAGGAACGCCGCCCCGAGCGATCCGCTCCCGCCCCGCTTGCGTCGGTAGTAGATCCAGCCGCGCGCTTCCATCCAGAGTCCGAGCCGGTGCAACGCGTACAGCGCCGGCACGGCGCCCACCAGCAGGAGACCAGATGTCGTCGTCATTTGACAGGCGCCGCCCGCTCGAGAGTGAGCTGGCGCGTCAGGTTATCGGCGTCCGGCTGAAGCCGGACGCCACGTACCGATCGGGGACGCCACGTACCGTCCCTCGTCAATGCCCCAATCAATTACCCGATTACCAGATTACCCAATCACCCAATTCATTTGTCGTCGAAGGCTCCCGCCGGCGTCAGCCGACCGACGACGGTCGATGCGGGGGCGGGTGCCGCGGGGGCGGGCGCCGGGGGCGCCGGCGCCGCGGGGGCGACGCCGGTCCCGTTCATCGCGCGCTTGCGTCGCGGACGGATTTCGTACCGCTTGATCATCTCGTTCAGCGTCGTCGGCTTGATGTGCAGGAGCTCGGCGGCGCGCTTCTGGACGCCGCCGGCGGCTTCGAGCGTCGACTCGATCAGGCGCTTCTCGAAGTCGGTGATGACATCCTTGAACGAGATGCCCTCGGGCGGGACGACGAACTGCGGCATCTGGAAGTTCGGCGTCTTCCGGACGTGATCGGGAATCAGCTCGACCCCGATGTGCGTGCCCGGCGAGAGCACGACCGCGCGCTCGATGACGTTCTCGAGCTCGCGGACGTTGCCAGGCCAGTCGTAGTCCGTCAGCAGATCGAGCGCGTCCGGCGACAGCTCGAGGTCCGTCTTCTTGTTCTCCTCGCCGTACTTCTCGAGGAAATGATGAACGAGCAGCGGCACGTCGTCCTTGCGGTCGCGCAGCGGCGGCAGCTGAATCGAGATCACGTGGAGACGGTAGAAGAGGTCCTCGCGGAACTTGCCTTCTTCCATCATCTGGCGCAGATCCACGTTGGTGGCCGCGATGATGCGCACGTCGACCTTGATCGTCTCCATGCCGCCCAGGCGCATGAAATCGCGCTCCTGGATCACGCGCAGCAGCTTCGCCTGTGTCTCGAGCGGGACGTTGCCGATCTCGTCGAAGAAGATGCTGCCCTTGTCGGCCAGGTCGAACATGCCCTTCTTCGGGTACACGGCGCCGGTGAACGCGCCCTTCACGTGGCCGAAGAGGGTCGATTCGAGGAGGTCCGGCGGCAGGTTGCCGGAATTGACCGTGACGAACGATCGCTCGGACCGCGACGAGTTCGCGTGAATCGCGCGGGCCACCAGCTCCTTGCCGGTCCCGCTCTCGCCCTGGATGAGAATCGTCGATCGGCTCGGCGCCGCCTGGATGATGAGGTCGAAGACCTGCCGCATCCGCGCGCTCCGGCCGATGATGTTCGCGAACTTGTGGTAGCGCTCCTGGATGTTCTGCCGCAGGTTGCGGTTCTCGCTGACGAGACGCCGACGCTCCATCGCGTTGCGGACGACCACAATGACTTCGTCGTTCTTGAACGGCTTGGTGATGTAGTCGAACGCGCCCGCCTTCATCGCCGAAATCGCGCTCTCCACCGACGCGTAGGCCGTGATGATGATGACGTTGAGGTCCTCGTCGATCCGCTTCAGCTCGTCGAGCGTGGCGATGCCGTTGAGCCCGGGCATCATGATGTCGACGATGGCCGCGTCGAACGGCAGCGCGCGGGCCATCTCGAGCCCCTCGGCGCCCGACGAGGCGACGCGGACATCGTAGCCTTCCCGGGTGAGCAGCGTCTCGAGAATCTCGCGCATGATCTCTTCGTCGTCGACGACGAGGATCGTGCCGCGTCGTGAAGTGGCCATGGTCAGTTCGCCCTGGCGCTGCGCTGAGCGGCTCGCGCCATCGGCAGCGCCAGCGTGAAGCGCGTGCCCTGCCCCACGGCGCTGTCGCAGTGAATCGTGCCGTCGTGCTCGCGCACGATGCCGTAGGTAATCGACAAGCCCAGGCCGGTGCCGCGGCCGATGGCCTTCGTCGTGAAGAACGGGTCGTAGATGCGCGCGAGCTGCTCGGACGGAATCCCCAAGCCGGTATCGGCGATCTCGGCGACGACCGACTCGCCTTCGGCGCGGGTCGTGACCGACAGCCAGCCGCCGCTCGGCATGGCGTCGCGGGCGTTGAGAAACAGGTTCAGGAACACCTGCTGGAGCTGGTGCTCGATGCCCAGGACCGGCAGGGCCGTCGGCGCGAGCTCGCGCCGCGCCTTGATGCTCCCGACCGCGAACTGATGCTCGAGCAGCGAGAAGACGTCCGTGATGATCGCGTTCAGGTCCACCTCGACGCGCTCGTTGGTGGCCGAGCCGGGACGCGAGAGATTCAGGAGGCCGTTGACGATCTTGGCGGCCCGGAAGGTCTGGCGCTCGATCTTCTCGAGCAGCACGGTTTTCGGGTCGGCCGGGTCGGCGCCGTCGAGCAGCATCTGCGTGAAGCTCGAGATCCCGGTGAGCGGCGTGTTCACCTCGTGGGCCACGCCCGCCGCGAGGAGGCCGATCGACGCCATCTTCTCTGAAATCTGCAGCTGCTCTTCGAGACGCACCTGATCGGTGATGTCCTCGATGAGCAGCAGCGTGCCGACGCCGGCATCGTCGCCCGACGCGTTCTGGAGCGGCACCTCCGTCGCGTTCACGAGGAGCCGCGACGTGACAGCGTCGCGCGACGACAGCGGAGCGCGATAGAGCGTAGCGCCGTAGGGATGGTCGTGCCGCGCGGCCCGGAGCGCCTCGACGAACGGCGTGTCGAAGATGTCGCCGAGCCGCCGCCCGATCGCCGCCGCCCGCGTGACGCCGTAGAAGCTCTCCAGCGCGCGGTTCCAGCGGACGATCCGCTCGTCCACGTCGAACACCACGAGCCCGTCGTCGAGCGACTCGAGGATGTTCTCGTTGAGCTCGCGCATGCGGCCGAGCTCTTCGGCCTTGAGATGCAGCTGGCGATACAGACGCCCGTTCTCAATCGCGGTCGCCACCTGGCCGGCGACCGCCGTCAGCAGGCCGAGATCTTCGCTGTTGAACGGCTCGTCGGTTTCCTTGCGGCCGAGCGCGAGCACGGCGATGGTGCGCCCCTCGAAGAGGCACGGCACGAAATAGTAGATGCCCTCGTCGCGCCAGAGCTCCACTTCCTCGGCGACGAATCGCGCGCCGGCGATCGGATCGTCCAGCGCGGCGGTATGGCCGCCGTCGAGCCGCGCCATCATCGACGAGGCACGCGCCAGGCAGGGCACCCGCTGGGCGAACCCGTAGGCGCCAATCGACGTGAAATCGCCCGAGCGCTCGTCGGAGAGCATCAGCGCCATGCGGTCCACGACGAGGGTTTCGACGATGCGCGCGACGAGCCGCTGGCTCAGGCGGACGACGTCGAGGTCGCTGTTCAAGTCGCGGGCAAAGGCCACCAGCGCGCGGCGGTAGTCGTAGCGATCCCGGTAGAACACGCGGTCGAGCGCGTTCTGGACGGCTTCCTTCACCGGCCGCGCAAGGAGCACGACGACGAGCGTGGCGAGCGCCGCGACGATCCAGTTGTGCCCGTCCGCGTCGTTGGCAAACAGGAATCGTGTGAGCTTCAGCAGCGCCGCGTAGAGCGCCATGCTCGCAGCCAGGAAGGCCGTGTAGGCCAGCCCGCGCTTGATGATCACCTCGACGTCGCGCAGGCGATACCGCACGATCGCCGACGCGAAGGTCAGCGGCACGAGGCCGAGCGGAATCGCGGTGAGCTGCAGCGCCAGCGGCGGGTTGGCGCCGAGCGCCCAGGGCAGCGCGTAGCCGAACGCGAACGGCCCGACGCCGAGCGCCGTGCCCCACGCGATCCACCGCAGCTGGCGGCGCGCCGTGACGGACGTGATCTCCTGAAACGCACGCACGAGCACGCCGAGGGCCGCGACCGCGCAGATGAACAGGTACACGGGCTCGGCGCGATCGAGGGTGTCGAGCGCTCGGGAGAAGAGCGGCCCTGGCAGGCTTCCGTCGGACCCGCGCACGATCGCGACGACGCGCGCCGCGCCGAGCGCGAGCGCCGGCAGATACATCAGCGGCACCAGGACGTGGGCCGTCGCGCGTCGTGGGTCGTTCGACGATCGCCGCGCCGGGCGCTCCGGAAAGACCATCGTGAAGTGCAGCAGGAGCGGCGGCAGCAGCGCGAAGGCGATCGCGTCGCCCCAGTAGAACACCCAGTCGAGCCGATCGAAGGGGCCGCTGAACGAGAAGGTGAAGACGCCGAAGAACGTGACGCAGAGCCAGAAGAAATGCAGCGTCGCCTGATCGCGCGGGCGGCGCAGGCGCACGGACGCGCCCACGAGGAGCGTGAACAGCCCGACGGCGGCGAGCACGAAATACATCGAGCTCCCGCGCGGCGACGGCATCAGGGAAATCTGGAGCGCCTGCTGACTGCCGAGCCGCAGCAGCGTGTAGCCGAGACGCGTGCCCTCGTGACTGCGGTGCTGATACTCGATGACGTCGGCGGGCGTCTGCACCGGCGCGCCGTTCACGGCCAGCAGCACGTCGCCGCGCCGGATCCCCGCAGTCGCCGCGGCGGAGCCGGCCGCCACCTCGACGGCGGTCACGCCCTCGGGCCGTGCGCCCCACAACGCGCCGTCCTCAACCTCATGCCAGCGCGAGTACATCGCGACGTTGGCGACGCCGAGCACGACCAACACGACGACGACGGCCAGCGCAAAGACGGACCGTCCCCACACGAGCCACCGGGCTTCGGGTGTCGTGACGCTCAGCGATGACTCAGAGTTCATCGACACGTCGCCGTCGCTCGAGATAGCAAAGCCCATACCCTGAATCTCAGGCGAACCTCATGGTCTAACTTACTGAAAAATAAGGCATTCGTGCACGGGTTGGTCAAGAAAAATCGCACCGGCTCCAACCGGGCGGAGCTGTTCTTCAATATCATGGATCAGTGCGGTTTGGACCGGCCGAGCTTTAGAACTTGAGGGTCAGTCCGCCGACGATACGCTTGGGCGGACGAACGACGAGCAGCTCGTCGTAGATCGACTGTTCGGCGACGGTTTCGCGGAAGAAATTCCGAACCGCGAGCAGCATTTCCCACTTCGCGCTGCTGAAGTCCATGAAGGGCAGCGACTGCCGCACCTGCACGTCAAAGCGGGAATCGAGCGCCGGCGAGGAGGAGGGCGTGCTGGCGGCCGCGCGCGCGAACGCGCTGCTGAGCCGGTAGAGGACGACGACGTGCGTGGACGTCTCGGGGACTTCGGTTTCAATCGACGTCGAGACGTCGTGAATCCGCTCCGCATCCGGACGAACCGCTGACGGCGCGAACACGAGGAGATCGACGTTGTCGGCCGCGTTGAGACGCGCGCGCGTCAGCGAGTACGCCACCGACCCGTGGAAGCGGTCCGCAATGGCCGTCCGCACGCCCGCGCTCAGTCCCGACGCATCGACGTCGCCGGTGTTGCTCAGGAAGTAGTGGCCGATCGACGCGGGCGTCCCCGGCATGTCGATGCCGAACAGCGTCACGAGCTGGTCCGCGACATGCTGCCGGAAGGCGCGCAGCGAGACGGTGGCCGCGGCGAAGTCGCGCTCGACCTCGACCTCCATGTGAGTGGTGCGCTCGGCGGCAAGCGGCCGGCCGGTCACGAGCGACGAGAACGTCCGCTGCGGCGGCAGCCACACGCCGCTGTCCATCCGCGACTGGAACTCTTCGGCGCCCGGTGCGACCGCGCGGCTCGACACCATCGTGCTCATGCGGAAGTGATCGGCCGGTTCAATCGTGAGCGCCACGCGCGGGCTGACGAGGCTGCCGTTCTCCAGGTAGTCGTACCGCGCGTACCGGCCGCCGTAGGTCAGCGTGAGGATCGGAGAAATCGAAAACGTGTCGAAGCCGTAGATGGCGCCGACGTTCCGCGTGCCGTCGGTGACGTCCCGCAGCGTGGCGAAGTTGCCGCCGCCGTAGCGCTGCGTGCTGTAGGAGAGGCCGATGTCGTACCGGTGCCGCGCCGGCGCGCGCGTCGAATAGTCGCCTGCGAGGATCCATGACGCGATGTCGCCCTGCGTCAGTGCGGCGCGCACCGTCCAGTCGGCGTGCTCGCCGACCGGCGCGCCCAGGGCCAGATAGGCGATATTGTGGGAGAAATTGTCCGCCGAGAACAGTTGCTGCGGTGAGTCGAACGAGCCGGTCGTCAGCAGGTTCACCTGACCGGAAAACGGCGTGCCGGCGAAGAAGTTCGTCGCGAGCCGTGCGGGCGACGAGACGGCGCGCTCGAAGAAGGTCGGCCGGTCGAATGCGTTCGCGTCGATCGGCGCATCGCCGGCGAGGATGCCGGCGGGCATCGTCGCGTCCTTGAGAATCGCACGGCGCGCGTGACGCAGGCGCCACGCCAGTTCGCCGTGATCGTCGCCGTCGCTCGCGCCCGTCGTCCCGGTGGCGTCGGCGGAGTCGGAGGCTTCCTTCGGCTGCGCGCCGGGGTCGGCCGCGCCGCCGCCGACGCCCGCCGCGAGCACGGGATACGACGAGGCCGTTTCCGCAACGTTGGCGTGACGCAGCGCGATGGACGACGAGGAGCGCGCGCTCGGGCGGACCTCGACGACCTGGCCGCGCGAGGCGACGAAGCCGGACAGATGCGCCCGCAGCAGGTAGGGGCCCGGCGACAGCGTGCGCAACTCGAACCGGCCGCCCCGGTCGGCGACCGCGAACGCCGTCGAGGTGCCCAGGGCCGACACCATCGCCCCAGGCACCGGGAGCCCCTCTTCATCCTGCACCGTGCCCTGGATGGACCCCGACGCCAGCGACGCAACGTGCGTCACCGGGTGCAGCTGCGGTGCGCTCTGCGCGCGAACGACGACCGGCAGGCACAGAAGCACCAGACCGCCGACGACCGCCGACGCCGTCACTCCGGGGGTACTTCTCATGGGGATTCCTGCGTGCCTGCGTGCCTACGCCGGGCCGACCGTGAAGGTGATTTCCTTGGTCAGCGTCTTGTTCGCGATCTTGTCGGTGACCTTGATCTCGAGCCGATAGTCGCCCTCGGGGAACGACGCCAGCGGCACCGCCTGACCGCTCTGCAGCTGGTGGCCTGAGGCGAGGTCGAACTGCGGCGGCAGCGTCTGCGCGTTGAGACTCTGCGGATTCGTCTTGTTGAAGAACTTCTCCGGCGCGCCGGCCAGCTTCTGGTAGAAGTTGTATTCCACCGTGACGTCCGGCTTGTTCGCGCCGTCCACCTTCGGGTTGTAGATGAGCAAGAAGGTCGACAGCTCGGACTTCTTCGACAGCTTCGTATCGAAGGTCGGCAGAATCTCCATCGCCCCCAGGGCGTAGGGGCGATCCGCCTGCTGCTGCGGCGTGAGCGGCGCGGGCAGCGGGTCGATGCGCGCCGCCATGATGACGGTGCTTGTGGACAGCTCGCCGTTCCAGAAATCCGGCACGTTGACCGTCTGCTTCAGCATGGATATTTTCGGCGCGGGTGCATTCTTCGGCGCCTTGTCGGGCGTCGGCTCCTTGACCACGATGAACACGTCGTAGTTGCCGGCCGGGACGGTGAACGAGCGCGAGACCCGCATCGGGTTCTGAGCGGCGGTCACGGGGATGAAACTGATGTCCTCGTAGGCGTAGTCGGGCTTCTTGTTCTTGTCTTTCTTGTCGTCCTTCTTCTGTCCTGCCGGCTCGGCCGCGGACGCCGCGCCGTTCTTCGGTACGACGCGCCAGTAGAAGGCAACGGTCCCGCCGCCGAGCTTGGCCGAGTCGATGGTCACGGTGAAGGGCACGTATTCCTTGTTGCCCTGCGCCTTGAGCACGTCCTCGCGCAGCCAGGTGATGGAGAGATCGTTCGGCGCCGGCTGTCCAGCCGCCATCTCGTCAACGATTTTGACGATGTTCTGGATTTCCTTCTTCTGTGCCTCGTCCTTCTTCTTGTCGTCTTTGCTCTGGGCGAAAAGCGCCAGAGACGACGCGAACACCACGAGGACGAGAATAGAGAACACGCCGCGCCGTTGTTTCATAAAGTCTAGTCTCCCAACATGAAGATGGCCGTCGAACAGCCAATGATAGACGTCCGCTCTGGACCAAGTCAAACCCTTCTGCGATCAGCACTTCAGGGGGCTTTGGCGCCTCGGGGGCTATGCTATTATGCGCCTCTTGGGCCCTCCATGAAGCTGATCGACGTCTCGGTGCCGCTCGATGCCACGCTCCCGAACTATCCGGGGAACACGCCCTTCAGCCTGGAGGCGATCAAGCGGCTTTCGCGGGGAGACCGCTCGAACGTCTCGACACTGCACATGAGCGCGCACGGCGGCACGCACGTCGACGCACCGCGTCATTTCTTTGACGACGGGCCCGGAACCGAGGCGCTGCCGCTCGAGATGCTCATCGGGCGCACGCGCGTGATCGAGGTCGCCTCGCGGAAGGGCGTCACGGCGGACGACCTGAGCGGAGTCGATCTGTCGGAGGACGTGCGGCTGCTCATCAAGACGCACAACTCCTTGACCTGGGGCGACGCGAACTTCCACGCGGACTACGTGGGGGTCACCGAATCGGCCGCGAGACATCTGGTCGCATACGGGATCAAAGTCGTGGGCGTCGACTATCTGTCGGTCGAGGAATTCAAGAAGCCTGGCGCGCCGGCGCATCACGTGCTGCTCGGCGCGGGCACGATCGTCATCGAAGGCCTCAACCTCCGCGATGTCGAGCCCGGTATCTACGAGATGCACTGCCTTCCCCTGCGCATCGTCGGATCCGATGGAGCGCCGGCACGCGTCGTGCTGCGCAGGAGTTGACGGCCCGTGTCGGCGCTGCTCGATGAGAGCCTCGTCATCGTGCTCGCCGGCGGCGCCGGCGAGCGGCTCTATCCGCTGACCAAGGAGCGGGCGAAGCCAGCCGTGCACTTCGGCGGCCCGTACCGTCTCATCGATTTCGCGCTGAGCAACTGCATCAATTCCGGCCTCCGCCGGATCTTCATCGCCACGCAGTACAAGTCGCTGTCGCTGAACCGGCACATCCGCATGGGCTGGGGCATCGTGTCGGAGGAACTGGGCGAGTTCGTCGAGATCCTGCCGCCGCAAAAACGCGTCAGCGAGCACTGGTACCAAGGGACGGCCGACGCCGTGTACCAGAACCTGTATTCCATCATGCGGGAAAACCCGCGGCATCTGGTCGTGCTGTCGGGCGATCACGTCTACAAGATGGACTACTCGCGCATGCTGCGGCTCCATCAGGAACGCGGCGCCGCCGTCACGCTGGCGACGATCGAGGTGCCGATTGCCGACGCCAGCCGCTTCGGCGTGATCGCCGTGGACGAGACCGAGCGCGTCACCGGATTCCAGGAGAAGCCGACGCAGCCGATCGCCATCCCCGGATCGCCCGACTTCGTGCTCGCGTCGATGGGCGTCTACATCTTCGACACCGACGTGCTCGTGCGCGCGCTCGAGGCGGACGCGAATCAGCCGACGAACCACGACTTCGGCAAGGACATCATCCCGGCGCTGATTCACCAGGCGCCGGTGTATTCGTACCGGTTCTATGACGAAAACAAGAAGGCGTCGAAGTACTGGCGCGACATCGGGACGCTCGACGCCTACTTCGAGGCCAACATGGATCTCTGCCAGGTGAACCCTGAGTTCAACCTGTACGATCCCGAGTGGCCGCTGCGCACGTATCAGCCGCAGGCGCCGCCGGCCAAGTTCGTCTTCGCGGAGACGGGCCGCCGCTGCGGTCAGGCGCTGGATTCGGTCATCTCGCCGGGCTGCATCGTCTCGGGCAGCAGCATCTACGGGAGTGTGCTGTGCCCGAACGTGCGCGTCCACAGCTTCTGCCACATCGAACAGTGCATTCTGATGCCGGGCGTGCGGATCGGCCGGCACGCGCGCATCCGCCGGGCCATCATCGACCGCGACGTGCTCATCCCGCGCGGCGCGCTCATCGGCTACGACGAAGAAGAGGATCGCCGTCGTCACACCGTCACGGAATCCGGCATCGTCGTCGTCACGACCGATGACGAGCCGCTCATTGGACCGCTCAGCGACGAGGCGCTCAGGTTCGAGGCGGAGGCGGACCGCCGCGGCGGCGGGGGATAGAAGGCAAATGCAACCACGAAATCACGAAAACTCGAAGACACACGAAGAAGAAAAGGTTTGTTCTTCTTCGTGTCGTTCTTCGTGACTTCGTGCCTTCGTGGTCGCCTTTCAATCACCGGAGGCTGCTTGAAAATCATCAAGGTGCACGGGCGCGAGATTCTGGATTCGCGCGGCAATCCGACGGTTGAAGTCGACGTGACGCTCGAGGGAGGCGTGCTCGGGCGCGCGGCGGTGCCGTCGGGCGCATCGACCGGCGTGCGCGAGGCGCTCGAGCTGCGCGACGGGGACGCGTCCCGGTACGGCGGCAAGGGCGTGCGCAGGGCGGTGGCGAACGTGAACGGCGAGATCGCCCGTGCGATCGCGGGGCGCGACGTCACCCAGCGCGGGCTCGACGAAGCGATGATCGCACTCGACGGTACGCCGACCAAGAGCCGGCTCGGCGCCAACGCGCTGCTGGGCGTGTCGATGGCGGCGGCGCGCGCGGACGCGGCGGCGGCGCGGCTGCCGCTCTATCGCCACATCGGCGGGCTCTACGGCAACGACCGGTTCACGCTGCCGGTGCCGATGATGAACATCCTCAACGGCGGCGCGCACGCGGACTCGAGCGTCGACTTCCAGGAGTTCATGGTGATGCCGCTGAACGCAACGTCGTTCGGCGAGGCGCTGCGGATGGGCGCCGAAATCTTCCACGCCCTTCGCGGGATTCTCAAGGGGCGCGGACAATCGACCGGGGTCGGCGACGAGGGCGGCTTTGCGCCGAACCTGAAGTCGAACCGCGAGGCGGTCGAGGTCGTGCTCGAGGCCATCGGCAAAGCCGGACTCAAAGCCGGCCGAGACGTCTGGATCGCGCTCGACGTCGCTTCGAGCGAGTTGTGGGCCGGCCCTTCGACCGGGCTCAGGGCCGGCGGCGGGAAGTACATCTTCAAGAAATCCGGCGAGCCCGATCGCACGTCGGAGGAAATGGTGCGGCTCTACGAGGACTGGATCCGGCAGTATCCGATCGTGTCGATCGAGGATGGCCTGGCGGAAGGCGACTGGGACGGCTGGAAGCAGCTGACGAGCGCGCTCGGCGCCCGCGTGCAGCTGGTGGGCGACGACGTCTTCGTGACGAACCCCGAGATTCTCCGGCGCGGGATCGCCGAAAAGGTGGCTAACTCGATCCTCATCAAGCTGAACCAGATCGGCACGGTCACGGAAACGCTCGACGCCGTGCGCCTCGCCGCGGACGCGGGGTATGCGACGATCATCTCGCACCGCTCGGGCGAGACCGAGGATTCGACCATCGCGGATCTGGCCGTCGGCACGGCGGCGGGCCAGATCAAGACCGGATCGGCGAGCCGCACCGATCGCATCTGCAAGTACAACCAGCTGCTGCGGATTGAAGAGGAGCTCGGATCCGCGGCGGTCTTTGCAGGACCTGCGGCCGTACGCGTCGCGCACACGTAGCTTCCTGCAAACGTGGCCTCCCGCAAACGTAGCGCGAGGCTTCAGCCGAGCGAAACAACATGCGACACAACATGCATAAGCTCGTTCTGCTCCGCCACGGCGAGAGCACGTGGAACAAGGAAAACCGTTTTACCGGCTGGACCGACGTCGATCTGTCGGAGCGCGGTCTTGCGGAAGCGGGTGAAGCCGGGCGGCTGCTGAGGGAAGGCGGCTACCTGTTCGACATCGCCTACACGTCAGTGCTGAAGCGGGCGATCCGGACGCTCTGGATCGCGCTCGACGCGCTGGACCTGATGTGGATTCCTGTCGTCAACAGCTGGAAGCTGAACGAGCGGCACTACGGCGCGCTGCAGGGGCTGAACAAGGCGGAAACAGCGGCGAAGCACGGCGAGGCACAGACCAAGATCTGGCGGCGCAGCTACGACATCCCGCCGCCGCCGCTCGCGCTGGACGACCCGCGGCATCCGTCGCACGATCCGCGATACCGGGCCCTGCGCGCGGGCGATCTGCCGCTCACCGAATCGCTGAAGGACACCGTCACGCGCTTTCTGCCGTACTGGCACGACACGATCGCGCCGTCGATCAAATCGGGTCAGCGGGTGCTGATCGCGGCGCACGGCAACAGCCTGCGCGCGCTGGTCAAGTATCTGGACAACATCCCCGAAGCGGAGATCGTCGAACTGAACATCCCAACGGGCATCCCGCTCGTGTACGAGCTGGACGACGATCTCGAGCCGATCCGTCATTACTATCTCGGCGATCCCGCCGCAGCCGCAGCCGCGGCCGCGCGGGTCGCGGCGCAAGCGACCGGGAATCGGGACTAGGGAATCGGGAATCGGGAATCGGGATTTGGGATTTGGGATTTGGGATTCGCGCAGCGCCTTGCCGTCGCGCGACTTGTTTCGGTACAACAAAAAAGGCCGGCGCACCGACGTGCACCGGCCTATCATCTTCGATTCCCGATTCCCGATTCCCGATTCCCGAATCCCGAATCCCGAATCCCGAATCCCGAATCCCTGTCTATTCGACAGGTTCGGCTGTTTCGTCAGCGGCGATCCGAAGCGATCGCAGGAAGCGGCGGTCATTGGCCGTCACCTCGAGGTTGCGCTTCGGTTGCTGCACGACGCGCGCGGGCCCGGACACCTTGGTCAGCGCCGCCGTCTGCGTGCGGCTCACGAACCCCACAACGGCCTCGAGCGTCACTTTCATCTCGAAGCCCGCCGCCCGTGCCTTCTCGCGGCACGCTTCCACCTGAGGATTCTCCGCGACCGCAGCGGCAATCGCGTCGGCCAGCTCCCGTGCGAACCGGTTCACGACGTCGTCCATCTGCTTCCCTCCCTACGCCGCCGGGCCGGGTTCCGGGGCGCTCCCCGATCTGAAGCCTGTCTACACCAGGGCGGCGAGCAGGAATCGGGCGCCTGACGTGTTCATCTGTGTCGGAAAGACCTTGTAGGTGTGTTGAGTTTAAGCCCCAGAGGCCGCACTGTCAAGGAGTTACGGCGACCGAATCGGTCCGAGTCGCAGTACAATCGCGCCGTGCATCCCGTTGGCACGCCCGAGGACCTCGCCGGCTGGGACCCATCCACGGAGCTCGGCCTCCCCGGCGAGTTCCCCTTCACACGCGGCATCCAGCCGACGATGTACCGCGGCCGGCTGTGGACGATGCGGCAGTACGCCGGCTTCGCCTCGGCCGAGGAATCCAACGCGCGCTACCGATATCTGCTCGCCAACGGCGTCAGCGGCCTGAGCGTCGCCTTCGACCTGCCCACGCAGATGGGCTACGACTCGGATCACCCGCTCGCGGCCGGCGAAGTCGGCAAGGTCGGCGTCGCCATCGACTCGATCGAGGACATGGCCGTTCTCTTCGACGGCCTCCCGCTCGATCGCGTCTCGACGTCGATGACGATCAACGCGACGGCGATCGTCCTGCTGTCGCTCTACATCGCCGTCGCCCGGCGCCAGGGTGTCTCGCCGCAGACGCTGTCGGGCACGGTGCAGAACGACATCCTCAAGGAATACGTGGCACGCGGCACCTACATCTTTCCGCCGCGCCAGTCGCTGCGGATCGTCACCGACATCTTCGCGTTCTGCGAGCGCGAGCTGCCGAACTGGAACACCATCTCCATCAGCGGCTATCACATCCGCGAAGCCGGATCGACGGCGGTGCAGGAGGTGGCGTTCACCTTCGCGCATGCGCTCGCCTACGTGCAGGCGGCGATCGACGCCGGGCTCGACGTGAACCGGTTCGGCCAGCGGCTGTCGTTCTTCTTCAACGCGCACAACGATTTCCTCGAGGAGATCGCGAAGTACCGGGCGGCGCGGCGGCTCTGGGCGCGCATCATGCGCGACCGCTTTCACGCGACGAACCCGCGCGCGCAACAGCTCCGCTTCCACACGCAGACCGCCGGCAGCACGCTGACGGCGCAGCAGCCCGACAACAACATCGTCCGCGTGGCGCTGCAGGCGCTCGCCGCGGTCCTCGGCGGCACGCAGTCGCTGCACTGCAACGGACGCGACGAGGCGCTGGCGCTGCCGACCGAGGCGTCGGCGCGGATCGCGCTCCGTACGCAGCAGATCATCGCGGCGGAGAGCGGCGTGGCGAACACGGTCGATCCCGTCGCGGGCTCGTACGCGATCGAGACGCTGACGAACGAGATCGAGCGGGGCGCGGAAGAGATTCTCGCGCGCATTGAGGGCGCCGGCGGGACGCTGGCCGCCATCGAAGCCGGGTTGATTCAGCGCGAGATCCAGGAGTCGGCGTACCGGACGCAGGTCGCGATCGACGCCGGCGCCGCGACCCTCGTCGGCGTCAACGCGTTCCTCACCGCGAAGGGCGGCGCGCCGATCGCGACGCTGCGCATCGATCCCGACGTCGAGCGCCGCCAGATCGAGCGGGTCCGCGCCGTCCGCGCCGGGCGCAGCGCCACGGCCTCGTCGGCCGCGATCGCCGGCGTGACCCGCGCGGCGCGCGAGGGAGGCAATCTCGTGCCGCCGGTCATCGCCGCGGTCGAGGCCTTTGCCACGGTGGGCGAAATCTCCGACGCACTGCGCGCCGTCTTCGGAGAATACGAAGAGACGGCGACGTACTGAACCCAGAACTTAGAACTTAGAACTTAGAACTTAGAACTTAGAACTCGAACGAACCTTGAACCCTGAACCTTGAACCCTGAACCTCTCCTGTCCGTCTCGCATCTCACGACCGTCTTCGACACGGCCGGAGGCCCCGTCGCCGCGGTGGACGATGTGAGCTTCGAGATTCGCGCGGGGGAGACGCTCGGGCTCGTCGGCGAGTCGGGCAGCGGCAAATCGGTGACCGCGCTCTCGATCATGCGGCTCGTGCAGCCGCCGGGGCGCATCGCGCGCGGCCGGCTGCTGTTCGCGGGACGCGATCTCCTGACGCTCGACGAACCGTCGATGCGCGAGGTCCGCGGCGCCGAGATCTCGCTCATCTTCCAGGAGCCGATGACCGCGCTCAATCCCGTGTTCCGGGTCGGCGATCAGATTGCGGAGGCGCTGCTCGTGCACCAGCGCGCCAGCCGCCGCGAGGCGAAAGCGAAGGCCATCGAGCTCCTTCGGGCCGTGCAAATCCCCAATCCCGAATCCCGAGTCACGGATTATCCGCACCAGCTTTCCGGCGGCATGCGGCAGCGCGTGATGATCGCCATCGCGCTCGCGTGCCAGCCATCGCTTGTCATCGCGGACGAGCCGACCACGGCCCTCGACGTCACGATTCAGGCGCAGATCCTCGAGCTGCTGCGCGACATGAAGGCCGCGTTCAACCTCGCGCTCCTGCTCATCACGCACGACCTCGGCGTCGTCGCGGAGGTCGCCGATCGCGTCGCCGTGATGTACGCGGGGCGCATCGTCGAAACGGGACCGGTGCGCGCGATGCTCCGCGACCCGCAGCATCCCTATACGCGCGGGCTCCTGGCGTCGATCCCGGGCGGACGGCCAGGCGAACGGCTGCGCGCCATCGAAGGATCGGTGCCGATGCTCGGCGCGCTGCCGCCCGGCTGCGCGTTCAATCCCCGCTGTCCGGATCGCTTCGATCTGTGCACCACCGCGCCGCCGCCCGATTGCGAGGTCGGACCGGGACAAACGGTGAAATGCTATCTGCATGCCACGGCGAGCCATGACCACCCCGCTCGTTGAAGTCGCGCACCTCGTGAAGCACTTCGCGCGCGACGCGGGACTGTTCCGCACGGGTACGCGCGCCGCGGCGGTCGACGACGTGAGCTTCAGCATCGAGGAAGGGGAAACCTTCGGGCTGGTCGGCGAGTCGGGCAGCGGCAAGACGACGACCGGGCGATGCCTGCTGCGCCTCATCGAGCCGACATCGGGCGCGGTGCGGTTCCGCGGCGAGGACGTGCTCGCCTTCTCGAGCCGACGCCTGCGCGAAGCGCGGCGCGACATGCAGATCGTGTTTCAGGATCCGTATTCGTCGCTCAACCCGCGGATGCGGGCGCGACAGATCGTCGAGGAGCCGCTCGTCATCCACGCGCTCGGCGCGCGCGCCGAGCGCCGCGCGCGCGTGGCCGAGCTGTTCTCGCTGGTCGGCCTCAATCCGGTGCACCTCGATCGCTATCCCCACCAGTTCAGCGGCGGCCAGCGCCAGCGCATCGGGCTCGCGCGAGCGCTCGCGCTGAACCCGTCGTTCGTCATCCTGGACGAGCCGGTGTCCTCGCTCGACGTGTCGGTGCAGGCGCAGGTGGTCAACCTGCTGATGGATCTGCAGGCACGGCTGAGGCTCACGTACCTGTTCATCGCGCACGATCTGCGGCTGGTGGAGCACATCTGCAGCCGCGTCGCGGTCATGTATCTGGGAAGGATTGTGGAGATGGGTCCGACGGCGTCGCTCTTCGCGGCACCCGAGCATCCCTATACGCGCGCGCTGCTCTCGGCGATTCCGGTGCCCGACCCGGACGCGCCCCGCCACCGCGTGGTGCTCAATCCGGCGTCAGTGGACCGGAACGCCGCGCTGAGAGAGATCGCCGCTGGGCACTGGGCGGCGGTATAGAACTTACAACTGGGAAGTCAGAACTGAGAACTTGAGCTCACGAACTTCGGTTCTAGAGCCGTTTTCACGAGCGTGTAGTGTCCGCCTTTAGGCGGACCGCCGCAGGCCGGCTGAAGCCGGCCACTACGTGGTGGTGAAAACGGCTCTAGCTTCTAACGTTCTCGCTTCTAACTTCTGAGTTCTAAGTTCCGCCGTCAGGCGGCCCGGCGCACGTCGTCCTCGACCTTTCCGTCTCGGATGTGAATCGTGCGGTGGGCGAAGGCGGCGACGTCGGATTCGTGCGTCACGAGGACGATCGTATTGCCGGCTGTGTGGAGCCGCTCGAAGAGCGACATGATTTCGGCGCCGGTCTTTGAATCGAGATTGCCGGTCGGCTCGTCGGCGAGCAGGATGGACGGGTTGTTGACGAGCGCCCGCGCAATCGCGACGCGCTGGCGCTGGCCGCCGGAGAGCTCGTTCGGCTTGTGCGTCACGCGATCGCCGAGCTCCACCTTCTGCAGCGCCTGCGTCGCGCGCTCCAGCCGGTCTTTCGCCGGCACGCCGGCGTACACGAGCGGCAGCTCGACATTGTGCAGCGCCGTCGCGCGCGGCAGCAGATTGAACGTCTGGAACACGAACCCGATCTCCTCGTTGCGGATGCGCGCCAGCTCGTTGTCGTTCATCTGACTCACCTGCTTGTTGTTCAGCAGGTAGGAGCCCCTGCTCGGCGTGTCGAGGCAGCCGATGAGGTTCATGAGCGTCGACTTGCCCGAGCCTGACGGCCCCATGATCGCGACGTACTCGCCGCGCTCGATTTGAACAGACACGCCGCGCAGGGCGTGAATCTCCTCCGCACCCATCACGTAGGTCTTCCAGAGATCGACGGTTTCAATGAGTGCCATACGTCTTAAGACTCAGACGGAGGCCGCGGAGCCGGTGTTCCCGCCTTCGCTCGCGCCCTCGATTATCCCCCGCTTTTCAGGCGCGCCAGCAGCGTTTTGGCGATCGCCGGCGCGTCGAGCGGCATGTGGGCGTCCCAGTTGCGTGCGTCGACCGGGATGAGCGTCAGCTTGCTGCCGCGCGCCTGCTTCTTGCGCTGGATCGCGATTTCTCCCGCCAGCTCACCGGCCGGCGCCACTGCCGATCCGATCAGGAACACGCAGACCTCGTCGGACGCCGCGCCCCATTTGCCCGCCTGCGCCCACGCATCGGCCACCGCCTGACGGTCCACGCGGTCGACGAACCGCCCGAGCAGCCGGGGCCCCTTGTTGCGCGCGAACATCCGGCTCTTCGGCACCAGCGCAAGATCGAATCCCGGCGCCGGCAATTCTTCGTACACGCCGCCCACGGCTTCCAGCGCCTGGAGAAAGCGGCCGAACGTCGCCTTGCGGACGTACTGGTCGCGGCTTGCGCGCTCTTGCGTGAACTGCCCGCTCCTGGTCGCTTCGGCCGCCGACGGCTGGGAGGGAGGCGGCGGGGGCGGAGGCGGCGCCGAGTCCGGCGCGGGCGCCGGCGGCGACGGCTCCCCGGAGGGCGGCGCGGCCGAGGCGTCCTCTCCGCCGATCGCGCTCCGGGCGCGATCGTATTCCGCGCGGCGGCCCGCGTCGGAGAGAATCCGGTACGCCTCGGTGAGCTCGGCGGCCCGATCGGCCGCCATGTCCTGAAATTCCCTGCCGAGGTGCTGGACCTTGTCGGGGTGATAGCGGGCAATCTGCGCGCGAAATGCCCGCTTCACCTCGTCGGCTGTCGCCGTCGGCGCGATCTCGAGAAGCTGGTAGTACTCCTTCAGCGCCACCTACTTCTTGAACTCCGCGACATTGGCCGCCGGCAGCTCGCGCCGCCCGTCGCGTCCGTCGCCGCTTTCTCGTTCCCTGAGGCGTTTCGGGCCGCGCTTCGGTTCCGCCGTGCTCTTGGTGCAGTAGGGGCAGAAGTTCCATCCGGGCTGCAGCGCGCGGTGGCAGAAGGGACAGCCCGACCCGAGCCGCTTGCCGCACTGCGGACAGGCCACGAAGTCGACGCCGACCGCCGCGCCGCAGCCTGGACAGAGCGTCCGCATCTCACGCACTTCCGTCACGACGCGCAGCAGTTCCTCGGGCGTCGTGATGCCGCTCTTCACTTTGGCGAGGCCGTCCTCGCCGAGGCTGACCATGCCGCTGCTGATCGCCGCCTCGCGAAGCTGATCCTCCGTTGCCCTCGACGAGATCAGCCGCCGCAGCTTGTCGGTGACGCGCATCACCTCGTAGATGCCGATCCGCCCGCGATAGCCGGTGTGGTTGCACTGATCGCAGCCGACCGACTTGTAGAACGGAATCGCCGAGGCGTCGGCTTCCGCGACGTTCAGCGCGCGCAGCGTCTCGGCCGGCGGCGTGTACTGCCGGCGGCAGTGGACGCACAGCCGGCGCACCAGCCGCTGGGCGACGACGCCGATGAGCGCCGACGCAATCACGTACGGCTCGGCGCCGATGTCCATCAGGCGCGTGACGACCGACGGCGCGTTGTCGGTGTGCAGCGTCGAGAGCACGAGGTGACCGGTCTGCGCCGCCTGCATCGCGATCTTCGCCGTCTCGCCGTCGCGGATCTCGCCGAGCAGAATGACGTCGGGATCCTGGCGCAGAATCGACCGCAGGGCGCTGGCGAACGTCAGCTTGATCTTGTCGTTGATCTGCGTCTGGTTGACGCCGGGGATCTGGTACTCGACCGGATCCTCGATCGTGATGATGTTGGTCTTCTCCGACTGCACCGCTTTCAGCGCCGAGCTGAGCGTGGTCGTCTTGCCGCTGCCGGTCGGGCCGACAACGAGAATCATCCCGTGCTGATGGCGGAGGAAGTCGCGGACCTCCTCGAGGGCCATCGAGGAAATCCCGATCTCCTCGAGGGCGGGAACGCCCTTGCGGTGATCGAGCACGCGCATCACGACCTTCTCGCCGAAGAGCGTGCGCAGCGTCGAGACGCGGAAATCCACCTCGCTGCCGTCTTCGGCCATCGAGCGGAGACGGCCATCCTGCGGCAGCCGCTTCTCGGCGATGTCCATGCCGGCCATGATCTTCAGGCGCGCGATCAGCCCTTCGTGAACCCACTTGGGCAGATCCATCACTTCCTTGAGCAGTCCGTCCAGTCGATGACGGATGAGCACGCCCTTTTCCATCGGCTCGACGTGCACGTCGCTCGCCCGGCTCTTGATCGCGCTCCTCACGACGAGATCCACCAGATCGATGATCGGGGCGGCCTCGCTGCGCTCCTTCAGCCCGGACAGCGGCTCGAAGACTTCTTCTTCCGGGCGCCGCGCGAGCGCGGTGTCGGCGCTCGGCACCTCGGCGGCCGGCGCTCCGGGACGCCCGCGCGCTGGCGCGGCCGGCATCGTGACGACGAGGTCGCTGCCGAGTGGATTGGTCCTCAGCGCCAGCGCTTTGTCGGGATAGCACGTGTTGATCGCGTCGACGATGTCGCCGCGGGTCGAGACGACCTGTTTGATGCGATAGCCCGTCTGGAACTCGAGATCCTGCACGAGGCTGAACAGCAGCGGATCGGACATCGCCACGGTTAGCAGGTTCTTGTCGAGGCCGACGGCCACGCAGACGCGCTTGAGCGCGACGTCCTTCGGAATCAGAACGACGGCCGTCGGATCGGGCGGATTTTCAGCGAGGTTGCTGTACGGGAACCCGAGCTGGAATGCGAGCGCCTTCGCGATCTGCTTCTCGGTCGCGAGGTTCATGCGTACCAGCACGACGCCGAGACGCTCCCCCGTACGCTTGTGCTCGGTCAGCGCGTTCCGAAGATCATCCTCAGTGATGAGCCCCGCCTGGATCAGGCACTCACCGATTTTCTTACGCACCGGGGACCCTCAGGGAAAAGAGGTCGCTCGAAACCGAGTACCCGATTGTATGGACCGGTCCGCGGGCGATCAACCTCAAACCAATCAGGACTTTCGAAATCGTCATTGTCACCACAACTGATTGTAGCTACCAGCTCTACGCACACCATGGCGTGGTCGTTCAGCGGCCACCAGCGCCAAGCGTGAGTCGTCGCAGCCGACCCTGCCCGTCCCGTAACAACACCGCCCCGGGCGTGATGTCGATGACATGCGCGCCCCGTACTTCGTCGCCAAGCCCGACGATGCGACCATCGATGATCGCAAGGCGGCGATCCGCGGAATACAAAATCGTTCCGAGCACCGCGTCGAACGGCAGAGCGACCTCGGCCTCTGGCGCCGGCGCTTTCGCGACGGCTCGCGGCGGTTCCGGTCGCGCGGGCCTCGCCGGCGTCACCCGCGCGGGCGTGGGACGCGTCGCAACCGCCGGCGTCTCTGCCGGCTTCGTCGCCGGCGGCGCCTCGCCTGCTCGCGCCACCGCCGCCTGCATCGCAGGTTCAGCGACACGCGGAACGACGGGAGGCGGCGGCCCGATCGGCGGTCTGTTCACCGTCGCGGCCGGCCCGCTCGCCACCGGCGGCCTGCTCGAGGCAACCGGAGGCGCCACCGTCGCGGGCGCCGGTTTACTCGCCACGACCGGAGGCGGCACGGCTGCCGGCGCCGGTTTGCTCGCGACGACGGGAGACGACACCGGCGTCGGCACCGCAGGCGGCTGGGCGCTGCGTGTTGATGGCGCCGTCCGCGTTCGCGGACTCGCGGCCGGCGGTGCGTTGACAGCCGTCCGCGTGACCGGTGCCGGTTCTGTCGAACGCCACAAATGACTCCGCTCGACCGCCCACCCGACGCCGAGTCCCGCGGCCACCCCCGCCACGACGGCGGCACGCCCGAGCCTCGCCTTCGACTCCTGGCGACGTCGCGCCCGAAGCAGATTGAGGGGTGGCGGCCAGTCGGCGGCCGCGGCCCATGCGAGCCGCAGCTCGGCGCTGCACTCGCGGAATTCGTCGCCGGGTTCGGGAAGCCGCGTCGCGTCGATCCCGAACAGTGAGTCGAGCGTTTCCACTTCCACGTCCAGCCGCTCCATCAGCGGCGCCGTCATACTGCGCAGCTCGTCGAGCCCGCCGCAGATGCACACCTGACCGACCGCGTCGGTCGAGTCGATGCCCGCCAGAAACTCCCCGAGCTCGTCCGCGAGACGTGTGGCAATGTCCTCGCGTCGGCGCGGCTGCCGGCCGTCGCCGTATTCATCGAGAAAGCCCCACGCGAGGTCGCGCGCGGCCATCAGCACGCCGTCCCGCACGAGCGCAATGCTCGTGGCGGTTTCTTCAAGGGCGACGTAGGCCTCGATCGCACCGGGGACGCCCAGCGAGCGGCGCAGACGCGCCAGCGAGCCGAGCGCGGCGGCCGGCGTCATCACCGTCCGCACGCGAATCCCGGCGTCGAGAAGCCTCTCCAGCGCCGGTCTCATCATTGCGGCCGGTGCCAGCGCCACGATGACCGGCCGCCGGCCTCTGCCGTCGTCCGCCCGTCGCGCCGGCGCGATGTCGGCCCACATGCCGCGCGTCTGGACACCCGCCGCGCCGAGCGCGGCCAGCGCCTCCGCCCGCATCGACTCGTACGAGCCAGCCGCCACCATCACCTGACGATGCACGCTCGGTCCCTCCCAGACGACGACCGCGGCACGCCGGCGGCGCAGCGACTCGAGCTTCGCCTGCGTTTCCGGGCCCGACGGCGGGAGAACGGCGAACGACAGCACCCGCGTGTCACGCGCGTTTCGGCGCCAGGCTGGGCCGGCATCAATTTCGACGATGCGGCATGCGGCTGGCGATAGTTCAATACCGACTCGGGTGGCCATTAGACGGGGGTGCGGTCAGCCCGTCGGTGAGCCAGTACCGCGCCAACGGGGAAAGCAACTCCCGCTCTTGTGTCGGTTCGAGCGCGTCCCTCCGGTAGCACTGGCTGTGTGCAATCGAGACACGGTTGCACGCTGCTGCACTTGCTTCCGCGCACGGGTTGAGTGAACATGCTTCAGTCTTTCGATGGACAGCAACGGCTCCGCCTACTCATCGGATGCGGGAGCGAGCGTTCAGGACGACCTGCGTCAGCAGATCGCCACCGTCGTGCAGGAGCGGATCGACCTCATCACCGCTGATGGGGTCGCGATTTTCCCCTACAGCGGCGCGGAACCGCTCGACTCCGACTACTGCAGTCGTCTGGGCCAGATCCTGACGCAGCTCCTGGCTGTCGCGATCCGCGACGGGCACCTCGACGCGCGCGGCAGCTTCGTGCCGGACCTGCACCGCGTCGTCCTCGAGCGCGGCCTGTCGATGGAGCGGCTGTTCACCTTCGCGTATCTCATCGAGCGGACCACGCTCGATGAGCTGGCGCTGAACGAGGCGATCGGCGCGACGAGCGAGGCGTGGCCCCTGGTCGCGCAGCTCGTCCGGCGCGCATCATTCGATCTGCTGGCGGCGTACACGGAGCGCGCGCAGCTCGAGCCGAGCGAAGCGGCGATTACAGACAAGCTCACCACGCTGTACACACGCCCCATGCTCGACGCGGTGCTCGCGAAGGAAGTCGAGCGCGCGGGACGCTTCGGGTACGACATCTCACTGATCCTGTTCGACGTCGATCACCTGTCGGCGATCAACCAGGAACACGGCTACGGCGTCGGCGACAGGATTCTCGAGCGGCTGGGCATTCTCATCCGGCAGTATTTCCGCCAGCACGACTGGGTGGCGCGCCACTCGGAGGATTCCATCGCGGTGTTGTTGACGCGCACCGACGCGGAGCATGCGAGCGAGCTGGCCGAGCACGTGCGGGCGACGGTCGACGAGCGGATGGGCTTCACCGACCACCGCACCGACCGCCCGGTGACGGTCACCGTGAGCGCAGCCATCATCAACGCGAAGATCGCCGTGGGCGACATGATCGACCCCGAGCGGCTCCTCGCCGACGCTGAAACGGCCCTCGAACGCGCGAAGCAGGACGGCCGGAACCGCGTCGAGCGCGTGGACGGCTATTCGGGACTGCTTCGCCCCGAGCCGCCCCAGCCCCCGGCTCTGTGAGCCCCAGCCCCTAGCTCCCATACTCCTCTTCATAATTCACCTTCAGCCTCGCCACCACGGCAGGATCGGCCAGCGTCGTCATGTCGCCGAGCGCCTTGCCTTCGGCGATGTCGCGCAGCAGCCGGCGCATGATCTTCCCGGAGCGCGTCTTCGGCAGGTCGGCAGTGAAGAGGATGTCGTCGGGCCGCGCGATCGCGCCGATCTTCCTGACGACGTGTTCCTTGAGATCGTCGGCGAGCTCCTTGGATCCCAGCCGTGCGTTCGCGCCTTCCTTGAGCGTGACGAACGCGGCGATCGCCTGACCTTTGATCTCGTGGGCGCGTCCGACCACGGCGGCTTCGGCGACGCTCGGGTGATCCACCAGCGCGCTCTCGACCTCCATCGTGCCGATGCGATGGCCGGCGACGTTGATGACGTCGTCCACGCGGCCGAGTAGCCAGTAGTAGCCGTCCGCGTCGCGCTTGGCGCCGTCGCCGGTGACGTAGACGCCGCTGCCCCACTTGTTCCAGTACTGTGTCACGTAGCGTTCGGGGTCGCCGTAGATGCCGCGGAGCATCGATGGCCACGGGCGCGTGAGGGCGAGGAGGCCGCCGCCGACTTCCACCTTCTCGCCGCGCTCGGTGCGGATTTCGGCGGAGATGCCCGGGAAGGGCCGCGTGGCGGAGCCGGGCTTGAGCGTCGTCACGCCCGGCAGGGGCGTGATCATGATCGCGCCGGTCTCGGTCTGCCACCAGGTGTCGACGACGGGACAGCGTTCGCCGCCGATGAACTTGTAGTACCAGATCCAGGCTTCGGGGTTGATCGGTTCGCCGACCGACCCGAGGAGCCGCAGCGACGACAGGTCGTGTTTCACCGGCCACTCGATGCCCCAGCGCATGAACGCGCGGATCGCGGTCGGCGCGGTGTAGAACACCGTGACGCCGTGCTCTTCGATGAGCGACCAGAAGCGATCCTTGTGCGGCCAGTCGGGCGCGCCCTCGTACATCAGCACGGTCGCGCCATTCGCGAGCGGGCCGTAGACCACGTAACTGTGGCCGGTCACCCAGCCGATGTCTGCCGTGCACCAGAAGACGTCGTCCTCGCGTAAATCGAACACGAGCTTGGTCGTGGCGTACGTGCCGACGAGGTATCCGGCGGTCGTGTGCACGATGCCTTTCGGCTTCCCCGTCGTGCCGGACGTGTAGAGGATGTAGAGCATGTCCTCGGCGTCCATCGGTTCGGGATCGCATTTGAACGAGGCGTCCTGCAGCAGGCGGTGATACCAGTGATCCCGGCCTTCCTTGATGTGGACGGGCATCTCGGCATGGCCGCGCTTGACGACGACCACGTGCTCGATGGACGGCGTGCCCTCGAGCGCCTCATCAGCCACCTGTTTGAGCGCGACGATCTGGCCGCGTCGGAAGCCGCCGTCGGCCGTGACGAGCAGGCGGCACTGTGAATCGTTGATGCGATCGCGCAGCGACTCGGCACTGAAGCCGCCGAAGACGACGCTGTGCACGGCGCCGATGCGCGCGCAGGCGAGCATCGCGATCGCGAGCTCGGGGATGAGCGGGAGGTAGAGGGCGACGCGATCGCCCTTCCGTACGCCGAGCGATTTGAGGACGTTGGCGAACGCCGACACCTGCCGGAACAGATCGAAGTAGGTCAGCGTCCGGCGATCGCCGGGCTCGCCTTCCCAGATGAGCGCCGCCTTGTTGCGGCGCGGCCCGCGCACGTGACGGTCGAGGCAGTTGACGCTTGCGTTGATCTGTCCGCCGACGAACCACTTCGCGTGGGGCGGCTGCCAGTCGAGCACGGTGTCCCAGGGCCGCGACCACTCGAGCTCGCCGGCGAAGCGGGCCCAGAACGCCTCCGGGTCGCGCTCGGCTTCGGCATAGAGGCTGTCGTCGCGAACGATCGCCCGCGCGCGGAAATCGGCGGAGGGCGGAAAGGTGCGGTCTTCGCGCAGGAGGTCGGCGAACTCGATGCGGGGCTTCTGGTCGGCCATTGACCGATTGTAACGGGGTCTCAGGCAAAAACTGCAAACGACTCCCGGCCCCCAGGATCTCAGCCGGGGCCGAGTGCGGCCAGGCGCGCGCGCACGCGTGCCGCGAGGTCCGCGTGGGCGACGGTGCCGAACCGCAGAAACGCGCGGTAATGCTCGATGGCCGTGGGGACGTCGCCGCTCTCGTCGGCGACCACGGCCAGATTGTAGTGGGATCCGGCGTTGCGCGGGTCGATGGCCAGCGCGCGCCGTAGCAGATCCTGCGCCTCGACCGGCCGTCCGGCGGCCCGCTGCACGAGCGCGAGGTTGACAAGCGATTCGCTGTTGCGGGGATCGGCGGCGAGCGCGACGCGGAACTCCGCCGCTGCGGGCTCGAGCCGGTTGCCCCGCATCAGCGCAACGCCGAGATTGTTGTGCGCCTTCACGTACTTCGGCTGGATCGTGATCGCGCGCTGAAACTGTTTGATCGCTTCGTCGAGCTCGCCCCGATCCTGATACAGGAGGCCCAGGTTGTTGTGCACCTCGGCGCTCGCGTCGTTCTGCTCGAGCAGCGCCCGATACTGCACGAGCGCGCGGTCGAAGTCGCCGACACGCTGGTAGTAGAGCGCGAGCGCGAAGTGATCTTCCGCCGGCGCGGGCGCCGGTGACGGCGCGGCGGGCGTGGGCACCGGCTCCGGTGCGGGCGTGGGCGCGGGCGCGGCCCGACGAGGCGCGGTCGGCCGTGGCGTCGCGGGCGCCGTTGGACGAGCGCCGGCTGGCTCGGTCGCGGCTGGCGCGCGTGGCAACTCGACTCGCGGAGCCTCAGACGGCGCCGGCTGACGCATGACCGGCTCGGAAAGCGGCGTGGGCCCCGCGGTCGGCGGCGCGGGCGCAGCCGGCCGCGGCGCGGCTGCCGACCGAGCAGGTGTCTCGGGCCGCGGCGCGGGCGTGGCCGGCGATGATGCGGGCGCCGGCTGCCGCGCGGCCGGCGGCGACGCGAACGAGGACGTCGAGCCCGGCGCGACCGACGGCGAGGAGGCGGCGGCGGTCGCAGGGGGGCGGGCCGGCACCGGTGGACGCGGGGGCGAGGGGCGGGGGGCGCGCTGCGCGGGCGGGGGGC
>Ga0082335_1002996_pt1 | contig 29228 bp, 21 predicted proteins | sample Subgrocontami58m_FD_72375 | JGI IMG/M metagenome (GOLD analysis project Ga0082335, IMG submission 72375) | Subsurface groundwater microbial communities from S. Glens Falls, New York, USA - GMW37 contaminated, 5.8 m (SPADES assembly) (version 2) ...
CTCGCGGGCGCGCTGCCCGAGAAGTAGGGTAATCAGCGGGTCGTGGGTTCGCCCATCTTCACGACCTCGAAGTCGCTCCCCTTCACCCGCTTGAGCGCGTTCAGCTCGTCGTCGCGCCAGCGCTCGTCCGGCGCCCCGCTGACGAACCAGTCGGAGCCGTTGTCGGCCAGGATCATCCCGTACTTCTTGAGCGCGGTGAGGATCACCCGCGCGGAGGCGGGGAAGTCCGAGAGGTCGAAGCCCGCCTTGAGCCGGACCCGCATCCCCATCGGAGGGAGATTCGGGTCGGCGTCCCGGCTGGCGAAGTGCCGCGCCGGGGGCACGTAGGCCCTGCGCGACCGGCGGCAGGTGAAGCGCACGGCGTGAGGGACCGCCTTCTGCTCGACCACTTCGTCGTAGCGGACCAGCCCGGGGAAGATCGGCAGGCCCGCGGCGTCCGCGGAGGTCCACCCGGCCGGGCGGGGCTTGTTGGTCGCGAGGTCGAAGATCGCGCCCGAACCCGCGCGCCAGCCCTTGCCCTCGGGGTAGGACGAAAACGTCTCGTAGAGCACCCAGCGGTCGGCGTCGATCACGAGGACGTGGCGATCGCCGTCCGCTTGCGGCCCTCCCTCGATCGGCGCGTCGGGCGGGATCGGGTACGGCCCCGCGTCGCTCTCGTCCGCGTACTCGAAACGTACGGGGACCTTCGGTTGGTTGCCGGGGACGATTACGTAGGGGATGCCGAAGGGACGCCCCTCCCAATTCGCCCCGAAGTCCGGGTGCAGCCCGGTGTCCGCACCGATGCTCGCGATCAGGGCCGCGGAATTCGGGTCCACCGGGTCCTTCGAGACGTCGCGGTTCCACTCATCGCCGGCGGGGAACACCTTGCGTCCCTGCAGGCTCGCGTTGGGTCCGAGCTTCGGCCGGGGCGGCTTGGCCTCGCCCGGACTCATGGCGGCGAGGACGACCGCCGCTGCGATCGCGGCCGCGACTGTGCCCCGCAGGCCGGAAAGGGTGGACGGCATGGCTTCGACTCCGAGACTCGGGGTTTTTCAATTGCCCAGGGTGCGCAGGAAACAAACGATTTCCGGTTCGCGGGGGTCGCCCGGGGCATGGGCGTCGCGCAGCCCGCGGCAGACCTCCCCGCGGAACCATGCGAAAGCCGGCCTTACTTCGTTGACACTTCCCGAAGGGCGCGACTATCATGGCGCCCGTTCCCATTGCAGGAGGGTGCCATGCGGTCGGTGATTCGTCCAGGATTGATCCTCTCCGCGCTCGCGCTGGGTCTGCTCGTCACGTTCAGCGTTCCGGCCCGGGCCGACTTCATCCCGTCCGCGCCGGCGACTCCGACGCCGGCTGCGGCCGACGCTGTACCCCTGCTCGCCCAACTGCAGTCCGCCGGGCTGACCGCCGAACAGGCCGCCGACCGGGTCGGGGAGATGACTCCCGCCGATCTCGCGGTGCTGGCGGAGAACCCCGAGCAGATTCAATGCGCGGGCGACATCGGCACCATCGCCTTGATCGCCGGAGCGGTGATCTTGGTCGCGGTGATCCTCTACCTGATCGTGAACGACAAGCTCTAGCTAGCTATAGCTAGCCCGCTCCATCCCGGGCGTAGGCTTTCAGCCGGGGTCCGCAACGACCGCGCCAGGCGTCTCGCGGACTCGTTCGCGAGACGGCTGGCCGCGAAATTCGACCTTGCGGTGTGGCCATCACCCCCCGTTCGTCCCGCCCGGCCGATCCGGCAACCATACGCGGAAGCAGGCGTCGTCCTCCGCGACGAGGATGGTGGCAGCGGCCCGCCCGCTTGGTTCGGTCGGACTCATGACGCGGGTTTCTCCGCCGGCGGATCCTGGGAAACTCCGGTCCCGAGGAGTTCGAACAGGCTGGAACGGTCATAGGGCTCGACCAGGACGGCGGCGCCGGGCGGGGGCGTGACGCCGCGCGGGACGATGCCGATGACGCGGACGCCTTGGAGCGCGGGGATGCTGGACCATGCCTGGAGACAGGCCGTCAAGGATTCCGCGGTCCGGCACCGCGCGACGGCGAAGGCCGGCCGTCCGTTGCCCGTGGCCGTCGCCGCCTTGGGATTGGAGATCGGGGAGACCACCCACCCCGCGCCCTCGATCGCGCACTGGAGGATGCTCACGCGCGGCCGGCGGTCCTCATAAAGGATGCCGATTTCGCCATCGCGCGCGAGGCGGACGGGGCTTTCCTCCTCGACCCCGGCGATCTCCCCGAATGCCCGGACCTCCTCGGCGAAGCGACGCCAGAACGTGCCCGGCAGTCCGGAATCGACTCGCAGGCCCGTCCACGTCTCGTCGGGCGGCTGCTCGAGCGAGAGGTCGCCGCCGTGTCCCTGACCCGCGGCCTTGGCGAGCAGGTTCGCCACGTACGTCACGCCGCACAGGGGGCGAAACTCGACCGCGATCCCGGAACCCTCGGCCGCCGGAGCGTGGTGATGCTGCACCGCGGTGACGAGAGCCTGGGGGAAGCGCCAGCCTTCGAGCACCGTGTGACCCACCCTGGCGTGGTCGGTCCGGAGAATCTTGATCTCCGCGTCCACGAGAGGAATCCTCTCCTGGATGGCGCTCAGTACGGCTTCCGCGAAGTCGGTCGGCGCAAGTTCATCGAGCAGGATCTTGCCGACGTCGTGCAGCAGCCCGGCCAGGAAGGCATGCTGGGCGTGGGCGATCCCCGCCCCGTCGGCCAGGAGCTTGGCCAGGACGGCGGCGCTGATGCTGTGGCGCCAGAAGCACGTCCGGTCGAACCCGGCGGTGCGGGTCGCTTTGGGAAACGTGCGCACCATGCTCATCCCGACCACGATGCTGCGCGTCTGCCGGAAGCCCAGGCGCACGATCGCCCGGGGAATGTCCTGGGCCTTCCCCGCGGCCCCGAAGTAGGCGCTGTTGGCCAGACGCAGGATCGACGCGGCGACGGCGGGCTCGCTGGAGACGCACGCGGCGAGCTCTCGGGCGCCCGACTCGTCGTCGCCGGAGAGGCGCATGACGTGCTCGACGACGCCCGGCATGGCATGAAGCCTGACGGCGTGCTCGCGGAGCTTGGCGATGTCGATCTTCCCGAGGGTCTTGACGGATTCTTCGGCGGCGCATGCGGCCGCTTCCGCGCCCCGGCGGTCGCTGGGGCCGGTGGGGAGGCTCTTCGAGACGCGCTTCAGCGCCGCGGCCGCTCGCTGAGCGAAGCTGAGCTGGGCGAACGGTCGGACGAGGATCTCGCGCACGCCGGCGGCCAAGGCACGTCGCACCGTTTCCCGGGTGGGCGACGGGCAGACCAGCATGACCGGGATCTCCGCGGTACGTGGATCCGAGCGCAGGCTGCTGCAGACGTCGATCGCGTCCGCTCTGCCGAGGGGGTGGCTCAAGACGATCAGGTCGGGCGTTCGCTGGCGCGCCTCGAATACCGCGACGTCGGCGCTCCGCGCCTCCCGCACCTTCAGTCCCCTGCGCTTGAGCGATTCCGCGGTGGGCGTGCGGCGCCCATCGTCCGCGTCGGCCACGAGCGCCGTTTCCGCCGGCGTCAGCGCGGGAGCGCCTGCGGCTTTCTTCGCGGGTTGCCAGGCCGTGATCTGGTGCGGTACGCCACGCTTGCCCTGCAACGCCGCGAGCACGAGCTGGATGTCGATGCCGCTGTAGTCGCGCGTGTTGAGCCAAGGAATCAACTGATGCTCGGTTGCCGAGACCGCGGCGGGATCGATGGTGAGGAACACCTCGCCGTCGTGCTCCTCGGTGCGGAACAGGGTATCGGGCGAAGGTGCGGGGGCCGCGGGACCGGCGACGCGAACGGCGATGCCGGGGGATTGCCATGCCGACTGGAGGGCGGCGAGGTCGACTCCGGGGCGGCCGGACTGGAGAAACTGGGTGATCGTCTCGGCCAGGGCGGACGCGGGGGTCCCCGGGCGCACGGTCACGTACAGGCCGTCGGCCCTCGGTTCGACCCGCACCCAGGGGAGTTCGGGTGCGTCCAGCATGGGCGTACGATAGCGCGGGGTTCATGGCACTGTCAAGACGGCTGGACTAGTTCTTCTTCGGCGGCTCTCCGGGCTTCGACTTGGCGGGGGGCCGGGCCACGGCGCGGATGCGCTGGCTGGAGATCGCCCTGCGGCTGGCGGAGTCGCCCTTGTCGCCCGCCGCGCCGTCGCCCGCCTTCTCGCCGCCCACCGTGGTGGCCCCCCGCGGGACGTTTGCGCGCTCGAGCAGCTTCATCGCCTCGCCGCACTCGCCGCAATAGATGCGCCCGTCGGTCCCCTGCACGTGCTCCGCCCCTTCCCGCCCGCCGCTCACGCGGGCATCGCAGGCGGCGCAGTATGCCGTGATCGGAGAAGGCTTGATCACGATTCGTCCTCCTCGCGCGGCACTCCCGCGCGCTCGTAGGTCTTGAGGATGACCTCCGCCATCGGGGCGGAGAGCACCTCCCGGTCCATCAGCACCTCGCCCAGCGAGACCGCATCCCGCAAGGCCCGCACCAGGTCGGCGCGGGCCGAAACCCCGGATTCGATGTCGTGCTCGGAGATCAGCCGGGTCTGCCGGAGCAGCGCGACCAGGTCGGCCTCGGGGATCGCGCGCAGCCGCTCCCGGACCCTGCGCCGCTGCTCGTCCTGCTCCTCCGGCGTGCTGGGCTCGGGAATCGCCATCCGTCGCAGCACGCCCGAGGAGGGAGCGCGCGACTTCTCCGGCCTCCCCACGGCGGGCACGTAGCTGGTCTCGCAATTCTCGAGATCGAACGACTTGGGCTGGTCGCGCTTGACCGCGGGCAGCGGACCCGAAGCCGTTCCGCGCTCGTCGAGCGTGGGGACCACCCCGGCCCCGTCCTGGAGCTGCTGATCGATTATCCGCAGGTCCTTCCAGCGGATGTAATTCAGCTCGACCAGGACGTAGGAGAGCGAGACCGGCGCGCCCAGCTTCGTCACCGCGCGCAGGATCTGTTGGGCCGCGACGATCTGGCTGGTGTTGAGCTTGCGCAGGCCGCACGCGCGGGTCAGGACCAGATCCTCCCGCTGCTTGAACGGCAGATAAGTGGGAAAGACGTGGGTGTCGCCCGCCGCCTCCTGGGCCAGCTCGCGGGGAATGTGCCCGAGCGCGTGCAGCAGGTCGACGATCGGGTAGCGCAGGCCGAGCTCGGCAATCCGGCGCTGCAAGTTGCGACAGTCCCGGAGCAGGTTGAAGTTACGGTTCCACAAGGTCTCGAGATCGATCGAGACCGGGTCCGAATCGGGAGGCATCCGGGGCTCCCTGGACGGGGAAAATGCCGGAGGAGGGAATCGAACCCACACCCCCTTGCGGGGAACGGATTTTGAGTCCGTCGCGTCTGCCAGTTCCGCCACTCCGGCGGCAGATGAAGCATGGTAAATCAACCGCGACCGCCCGTCAAGGGTCGGAAGAATTCAAATGCCTGCCCAAAGTGCCCGCGCTAGCCCAGATCATTCACGAACGGCTCTGCGGTTCGTGAATGATCCGGCTGCAACCGGCCTTCTTGGGCCAGTTGCAGCTGGATACGCCCCGCCCAGCGCGCGACACACAGTGTCGCGCGCCAGTCGGCCCGCGGCCTGGCTGCATACGCAGCCAGGAGGCCGCGGGCGGACTATTCATGAATCCGCTGACGCGGCTTCATGAATAATCCGGGCTAGCCCCAAGACCGGCCCCGCCGTCGTCCGGAATGCGTTTACCCGGCGTGCATGCGGCGTCGGGTACGTCCGCAACCCGTTTGCACGCGTGGACCGCGGTCCTGCGGACGCCCTGGGCAGGCCGTCCCGTTCGCGACTTCGCGGCCACTGTCTGGGACCCATCGGCTATTCGTGTACGGGCGGCGGGGGTTCGTTCATAATCCGCGCCCGGACGCTGGAGGGACGGCCCCGTCCGGTGGTGGCGGGCGCGCGCGCTCTCCGGTCGCCCGGCGAGTGTGTGGAGAAGGGTAGAGCATGATCCGGCTGGAAGGCGTGACCCGGCACTATGCGCTGGGCGGAAACCGCATCGCCGCGGTGGACGGGGTGGACCTCACGGTTTCGCCCGGAGAGCTCGTCGCGATCCTCGGTCCGTCCGGCTCGGGCAAGTCGACCCTCATGCACCTGATCGGGGCGCTCGATCGCCCGACCGCGGGCCGGGTCTCGGTGGCGGGGCACGACCTCGCCTCGCTCTCGCCGGCGGGCGCGGCGGCGTACCGCAATCGCAACATCGGGTTCGTCTTCCAGTCCTTCTACCTGCAACTGCACCTGACGGCGCTCGAGAACGTCGCGCTGCCGCTCAAGCTGGCGGGCGTGCCGCCCGAGGAGAGGCGGCGGATCGCCCGGGAGAAGCTCGCGGCGGTGGGCCTAGGGGAGCGCGTCGACCACCTCCCGAATCAGTTGAGCGGAGGAGAGCAGCAGCGGGTGTGCGTCGCGCGCGCGCTGGCCAATGGCCCGCGGATCCTGCTCGCCGACGAGCCGACCGGAAACCTCGACACGCGCACGGGGCACGGCGTGCTCGAGCTGTTCCTCCGGTTGCAGCGGGAGAACGGCCTCACGCTGGTGCTGGTCACGCACGATCCCGAGGTCGCGATGCACGCCGGCCGCGTGGTCCGGATGCGCGATGGTCGGGTGGAATCCGACGGCCGGGAGGGGGGCCTGGTCGCCGGGGCGCCGGGCGCGAACGGCTCGGACGGGGACAGCGCGGGCGGCCAAGGTCGGAGCTTCGTGGGCACGGCCGGGGTCGGAGACCGCGGCGGGGCGCCGGTCGCCGACGCAGTGACGGCATCGACGCACGCGGGCACCAACCCCGCGGACGGAGTCAGCGCGGTCGTGTGGCGTGGCGCGGCCCGAGTCTCCTGGGCCGATCTGGCGCGGGACGTGCTCGTCGGCTTTCGCCGGCACCGCCTGCGCACCGCGCTCACCGGCGCGGGCATCGCGGTGGGCGCGCTCGCCATCGTGCTGATGGTGGGGCTCAGCTTCGGCCTCCACGACTTCATCCGCACGCAGGCCGAGTCGGTGAACGAGCCGCTCACGATGTGGGTGGTGAACTCGAGCTTCGATTGGAATAGCGTGATCGGGGAACGGGCGATGCTCATGGGGCGGCCGCCCGCGCCGCTCAAGGAGCGGACGCTCACCATGATGTCGCAACTGCGGGCCGGGTTTCAGCCCTTCACCGACGCGCAGGTGGCCGAGCTCCGGGCGATCCCGGGCGTGGTCGACGTTCGCCCGCGCACTCTGGTCATCGTCGACGGCGCGCGTCTGGTCGAGGCGCCGGGACTCGACGATGCGCACCCGACCGCCCTGGATCGGACGGGACCGCCGGAGGCGATCCCGGAGACCTTCTGGGTGGCCTACGGGCTCGTGCGGGCGGCCAACACGCCGTTCGAGCTGTCCGCGGGACGGGTGTTCGGCCCGCAGGAACCCCGCTCGGTCATCGCTGCGTACCAGTACGCGGAGGCCTGGGGCCTGGACGGGCCGGAAGCGCTGCTCGGCCGCGAGGTGGAGATCATCGTCCCGGCGCTCAGCGACTACGGGGAGTTCTCCTTCATCCAGCCGGAAAACGTGCCGTCGCGCAGCCGGGGCTATCGCGCCCGGATCGTCGGGGTGACCAAGAAGACCCTGCTCTCCTCGCTCTTCTACCTGCCGTCGTCCTTCGGCGAGGAGATCGTGCACTTCCAATTCGGAGAGCGGATCGAGCGCGGCCTGGAGTCGAGCCTGGCCTCGGTGGGGCGCTGGCTCGAGTTGGCCCGCCTTGCGGGCGACCCGGCGCTGCTTGCGTCGTTGCGGTCCGGGAGCCCGAAGGAGCGCGCGCTGGCGGACGCGCTGGCGGCGGGGCGGATGCCGGGCCTCGGGTCGACGGGGGCAGCGGGCAAGGCCGGCGGAGGCGATCCGCGCACCGCGGACATGCTGCGCTGGGCCATGGCGCTGGGGCGGGTGCGCGAGCTGTCGCTCGATCCTGGGGTGCGGGAGTCGCTGGCGGCTCGCGGGGGAGACGCGCAGCGGCTCCGTGAGATGCTCGAGGAGCTGGCGGCGGGACCGGCCCCGGAGTCCGGCGGTGCGCCCGACCGGGGTTCGGGGACCGCCTGGGGCGCGCGCCTGTGCGTGCGGACGGCGTCTGTCGAACAGTTCGCGGAGGTCCGCGCCGAGGTGGAGCGGCGGGGATTCCGGGTCCAGAGCCTGCAGGACAACCTGGCGATGCTGGGGACGGTGTTCGCGGTGATCGACGCCTTTCTCTCCTCGTTCGGGCTGATCGCGCTCTTCGTCGCCGCGTTCGGGATCGCGAACACGCTGATCATGGCGGTGTACGAGCGCACGCGCGAGATCGGGGTGATGAAGGCGGTGGGCGCGACGGAAGGGATGATCCGCCGGCTGTTCGCGCTGGAGGCGGCCGCGATCGGGCTGCTCGGCGGGGTCGCGGGCGCGACCGCGGCGGTGCTGGCCGGGCTCGCGCTCAACCGGTGGGGGGTGTCCTGGATCGTGCCGGGTTGGGAGGGAATCCCCTTCTTCCAGTCGTCGCCCGGGTTCCTGGCCGGGGCCGTCCTGTTCTGCACGGCAGTGGGCCTGGCGGCCGGTCTCTACCCCGCGAACCGTGCGGCGAAGCTGGATCCGATCGCGGCGCTGCGGAGCGAGTAGGTGGGCTTCGCGGATCGGACCCGACGCGGACTTGCCGGTGGGGGCGGGGTCACGCCCGGTCGGGCGGCTCGATATGGATGAGGACGTCGGTGATGCGGGGATCGGCGCGCCGCAGCGCGTCCTTTACCTGGTGGGCGATCTCGTGTCCGCGGCGCACGGTCGCCGCACCGTCCACCAGCACGTGCAGGTCCACGAAGTAGTCGAACCCCATTTTCCGCACGAAGCACTTTTCGAGACCGACGACGCCGTCGACGGAGCCGGCGATGCGGCGGATACCTTCCTCGAGCTGGGGGGAAGGGGCCTCGTCCATGAGCTCGGCGACGGACTTGCGCAGAAGGGCGGCGGCGTTCCAGACGATCAAGGCGCACGCGGCGAGCGCGGCCCAGTCGTCTGCAGGCTCCCAGCCCGGGCCGCCGACCAGCGCGATCGAGATCCCGACGAAGGCCGCGGCGGAGGTGAGGGAATCGCTGCGGTGGTGCCAGGCGTCGGACTTCACCGCCGTGCTTCCGGTGACTTCGCCGACCCGCATCGAATACCGGTGGAGCGCCTCCTTGGCCGCGATCACCAGGACGAGCACCGGGAGGGTGAAGAGCGCGGGCGTGTGATGGGGAGTGAGGATCTCGCGGACGCTCTGGATGGCGATCGTGGCGGCGGCGGCGAACAGGCCGAGCGCCATGGCGGTGGCGGCCAGCGGCTCCGCCTTGCCGTGGCCATAGGGGTGGTCGCGGTCCGGCGGAACCGCGGCCACGCGTAGCCCCGCATAGACGATCAGCGACTGGGCGATGTCGGCGCTCGACTCGATCGCGTCCGCCACCAGCGCCCAGGAATTGCCGAGCATCCCGGCAGCGAACTTGATCCCTGCCAGCAAGGCATTGGCGGCTACGCCGATGAGGGTCGAGCGGATCCCGCTGGCCGCGAGGCGGTTGCGGCGCGCGCCATCTTCGGGGGTCATGATGTGCGCGACCCCGCCCGCGCGTCGAGCACGGATTCGTAGACCGCGAGGATCCGGGCGGCCACGCGCTCGAGCGAAAGGTGCTCGATGCGCTCCCGGCCGTGGGTCCGGCGCGGCGGTCGGGTCGCCGCGAGCAGCGCCCGCGACAGGGCCTCGGGGTCGCGCCCGGGCACCACCGCGCAACCCTCGGTGTCGCCCAGCACGGTGCGCACGTCCCCAACCTCGACCGTGACCACGGGGAGGCCGCAACCCATGGCCTCCTTGACCGAATTCGGGCTCCCTTCGTGGCGCGAGGTGAGGAGCAGCACGTCGGCCGCGCCGTACCAGAGCGGCATCTCCTCATGCGGCGCGCGTGCGGCGACCAGCAACCCCGCCGCGGGCTCGGCGCGCTCGAACGCGTCGAACGCGCGGCTCGCGAGGGAAAAGTCCTTCACCGCCAGGTCGGGGTTTCCGGTGAACAGTACGTAACGGCGCGTCGGATCGAGCCCGAGCCTCCGGCGCGCCTCGTCCTGCGGCACCGGCTGGAAGAGTCCGAAGTCGACGCCGTTCGGGATGACGTGGGCGTCGGCCCGCTGGAGAGCGGATTTGAGCGCGTCCGACTTGACGATGACCGCTTCGGCCCGGTCGCCCACGCGCCGACTCAGCCAGGCCACGAGCCGGCTGTTGAACGAGTAGCGGCCGGTGCGGTCCGGGGTGCCGAAGACGTCGTCGCCCATGAAGGAGACCACCACCGGGACGCGGCGCTGGGCGAGCGCGACGACGCCAGACAGGCCGTAGTGGGCGTGGACGAGGTCGAACCCCCCGTCGCGCACCCGCCGTCGCACGCGCAGCATCGCCTTCAGGTACTCGTGCTTGCCGAAGTATCCGGGAACGATCTCCACGATCATCTCCAGGCCCTCGCGCCGCAGGGACTCGACCTGGGAGCGGATGAAGACGCCGCGACCGGGCTGGTCCGCGCGCGGATAGGCGTTGGTGATGACGAGGACACGGCGGCGGCGGGGAACCGCGGGCGCGAACGCGGGCGCCCAGGCCGCGGGGGTTTCGGGAGCCCGGCCGACCACGCCTGTGTCCGGGCCCACGGGCCGCACCTCGCGGAATCCGGCCTCGCGGAACCAGTCGGTCAGCTCCTCGACCGTGTGGCGCGACTGGTAAGCGGGAGAGAGATTATCGTGCAGGCCGAAGACGATCGCGCGCAGGGAGCGTTCTCCGCCGGGGACGAAGAGACCGCGGAGGCGCGCCGCGAGCCAGAGGGGCGGTGCGAGGAGCCAGCAGACGGCCAGTTGAAGCCGGCGCGGCAGAGCGCGGACGAACGGCAGGAGGTCGCGCACCATCCGATAGGCGTTGAACGTGGGCGGGTAGAGCCAGACGTAGAGGCGCCCGTCCGGCCGGAGCATGGCGGAGAGGTGGTGGAAGGCGGCGCGGGCGTCCGGGGTGTGGTGGATCACGCCCTCGGACCAGACGATGTCGAAGGCGCCACGCCGGAGCGGCGCGTGGAAGATGTCCGCGTGGGCGATGAGGACGTTGGTTCGGCCGCGGACGCGACGCGTGGCGAATTCCACGCTGCGGCTGATGTCGATGCCGACAACCGCCTGGGCGCCGCAGCGGGCCAGGTTGGCGGTCAGCCGGCCGCTGCCGCATCCCGCGTCGAGGACGGCGAGGCCGGCGAGCGCCTCCGGCCCGGGGGCGCCGGTGAGTTCCATGCGCTGGAAGAACGCGGCGAGTTCGGCGTCCTCCGACTCGCCATAGATGGTGGCGGTCTCGAAAGCGCCGGCCGCATACTGGGACCATTGAAAGCCGAAGCTGTCGCCCACCTCGCGCATCGGCCCGGGGTCACGGACGAACCGCGGCACGCCGTCGAGGATCGGAAAGTCCTGCTTGCACGTGGCGCAGCGGAGCGTGGGCGGGTCGGCTTGCGATTGCAGGGGGCCGCGGCAGGCAGGGCACGCGAGCAGGCCGAGGAACCGATCGAGCGGGGACGCGGGGAAGGCTTGCGGCTGGGCAACCGGGGCGCCGCTGGCCTGCGGTTCGGCAGCGGCGCCTAGGGCGACGCCGGAGGCCCGCGGGTCGGAAGGGGCGCTAGGGGCGACGTCGGCCTGCGGTTCGGAAACGCCGCCTGGGGCGATGTCGGCCCGCGGTTCGGAAGTGGCGCCTGGGGCGATGTCGGCCTGCGGTGCGGAAGCGGCGCTTGGGGCGATGTCGGCCCCCATCTCGGAAGTGGCGCCTGGGGCGCCGCCGGGCTGCGGGTCGGAAGCGGCGCATGGGGCGATGCCGGCCCCCATCTCGGAAGCGGCGCCTGGGGCGACGCCGGGCTGCGGGTCGGAAGCGGCGCCTGGGGCGCCGCCGGGCTGCGGGTCGGAAGCGGCGCATGGGATGGCGTCGGTCTGCGGCCCGGAAGTGGCGCACGGGGCGACCGCGGCCTGCGGCTCGAAAGTGGCGCGTGAGGCGACGTCTGTGCGCGGTTCGGAAGTGGCGCCTGGGGCGATGCCGGCCTGCGGCCCGGAAATGCCGGCACGGGCGGACTCCGGCGCGCCGGGAGCGGCTTCGGGTGCGGTGCCGACGATCGGATCGGGGAGGATCACTTCTTGTTCTCTTTGAGTGATTTGAGGACGCGCTGGAATTCGTTGCGCCCGCGCAGCGTCGCGAACGCGGGGTCGGACTCGAGCTTTTCGGCATCGTCGAAGCCGTGGTCGACGGCGTCGCTCAGGCGATAGGCGGCGAACTCCCATTCCGATTGGCGGGCGTGGATCGCGGCGAGGCCGTAGTACGAGGTCCAGGACTTCTCGTTCACCAGCTTGGCGCGTTCGAGGGCGCCGCGGGCGGCCTCGAGGTCGCCCTTCTCGAGCGCGGCGAAGCCCCGTTCGGACAGCCGATTCGCGAACGTCGGGAGCTGGACGAGGAGCATCCCGCGCATCGCGTCATCGAGTTTCTCGAACAGCGGGGACGGCGCGCCCGTCTCGAGGTCGCGCCGCAGAGTTTCGAGCAGGTCGAGCGGGGACATCATGATCACCTGTTCGATGTCGGCGAGGGCATGCGGCCAATCGAGCAGGCGGGCGTACTGCAGGCAGCGCTTGAAGTACGGATCCCGCAGGTCCGGGGCGGCCGCGATGGCGCTCCCGTAGTCCGCGATCGCCGCCGCCGCCCCCTGGGTTCCCTTGCGTGCAGAGTGCGCTTTGGCGCGCCACATGTAGTGCTTGTAGTCGTTGGGCGCGATCTCGATCACGCGGGTGAAGCTCTTGATCGCGGCGGCGGCCTCCTTGCGCCGCAAGTGCAGCTGGCCCTCGAGCAGGTACATCGAAACCGACTCGGGCTGACGCAGCAGGCCGGTCGCCACCAGCTCGGACGCCTCGTCCAGGAGCTTGAGCTTGATCAGGAGTTCGACCAGGTTCACGAGGTTGGAGACCACGAGACGCTCGACGTCGAGCTTTCCCTCCTGGCAGAGCTTCGCGTAGTACTCCCGTGCGTTTCCCGTCTCGGGCCAGTGGACGTAGATCTCCAGCAGCCGGAGTCGCGGGAAAAACTTGGCGGTCTCGGTCGCGAGCCTCTCCGCCTCGAGGAAGGCGTCTCGCGCCTCGGCGCTCTTGCCGAAATCGCGCCGTAGGTCCCCCTGCACCAGGCGGACGTCCGAGTTCTCCGGGGACTGCAGGGCCGCCTCGTCGAGCATGGCGAATGCGGCTTGCTCGGCCTTCTCCTGCCGGGCCGTTACGCCGCGCTCCTTGCAGTCCAGGCTCCAGTTGCCGCAGCTCCTGCCCCAGTCGACCAGCACTTGGTCCCCAGGACGGCCGGCGAGCGCGAGGGCGCCCCGGAACGCCGGGTTCATCGCCTCCCAGTCGTGCCGGTTCGCGTGAATTTGCGCCAGGGTCAAATAGTCGTAGTAGCTCCCGGGCGCGATAGCGAGCGCCTTGGAGATCGATTCGGTCGCCTGCTTGGATTCCTCTTTCAGGACCTGGGCCAGAGCGACCAGACGGAGGGCCTCGGCTTGGCGGTCACTCGCTTCCATCGCCTGGGCCCGCAAGGTGCCGAGGACGCCCGCGGCATCCCCCTGGGCCAGCATCGAGCGGGCCCTGGCGAGCGCGGCGAGCGTGGACTCCGGGTTCGATTTCAGCAGTTCCTCGAGAATCGCGCGGCAGCCCTCCCCGTCGCCACCCTCGTGCGCCACGCGTCCGCGGAAGTAGCGGTCGTCGGGGGTGAGGGGGGCGAGTTTGCCGAGTTCGTCGAGGGCGGCCATCGCTTTCCCGTAGAGTCCCATCCGCTGGAGCAGGGCAGCCTTGGTTCGCCACGCGGGGATGCAGCGGGGATCGATCGCGATCGCGCGGTCGGTGTCCTCGAGGGCCGAGAGGAGCTGGTTGCGCACTTGAGCGGCCTCGGCCAGCTCGATCGCCGGTTCGCGAGGGTCCCCGCTGGGCGGGGCGACGACGATACGGTTCGCGCGGTCGGCCGCGGCCTGGGCGAGCGCCGTCGCCTCCTGCTGGCGCAAGTTGGCGAGCGCCGTCGCCTCCCGCTGGCGCGAGCTGTCGAGCGCCAGCCAGGCGATCGACCCGGCGAACAGCGCCACGGCGACGAGCGCCGCCAGGCTCGCGCGGCGGTGCTGTCGCAGCCAGCGCCAACTGAGCTCCGCGAGCGACGGGCGGCGCGCGAGGATCGACTGGCCAGCCAAATAGCGCTCGAGGTCGAGCGCCATCTCGCGGGCGGTCTGGTAGCGATTCTCGCGGTCCTTCTGCATCGCCTTCAGGCAGATGGTCTCGAGGTCCCGGTCGACCTCCGCCGCGAGGCGCGACACGGGGACCGGCTCCTCGACGACGACCTTGTTCATGACGCTGAGCGGACTGTCGCCTTGGTACGGAGTCCTTCCCGCCAGCGCATGATAGAGGACGGCGCCGAGAGAGTAGAGGTCGCTGCGGTGGTCGAGGTCCTGCGAGCGGCCCATCGCCTGCTCGGGGGACATGTACATGGGGGTGCCGAGGGCGACGCCGCTGGCGGTGAGAATAGTGGCGCGGGTGAAGTCCTTGGCCAGCCCGAAGTCCGAGAGCTTGGGCTCGTCGCGGGCGTCGACCAGGATGTTCTGGGGCTTGATGTCGCGGTGGACGATGCGGGCCTCGTGGGCGTAGGCGAGGGCGTCGGCGACCTTGCGGATGATCGCGGCCGCGCGCGCGGGCGCGAGCTTCTCCTTCTCGATCATGTCGAGCAGGGTGCGCCCCTCGACGTACTCCATGGCGTAGAAGTGGGTCCCCTCGTGGCGGCCGACCTCGTAAATCTGGACGATGTTGGGGTGTTGCAGCCGCGCGGCGGCGGCGGCCTCGATGTGGAAGCGCTTGACCCCCTGCTCCGAGGCGCCTTCGGGCTCGAGCATGGTCTTGAGGGCGACCACCCGGTTGAGCGTGAGATGGCGCGCGCGGTAGACCACGCCCATGCCGCCCCGGGCGATCTCGTGGAGGACCTCGTACTCGCCGATCCGACCCAGCGCGGGCTGCGGGGTGGCGAAGTGGTGGCCGGCGAGGCGCTCACCGCGGCTGTCGGCGAACTCGTAGGCGACCTGCGCGGTGTGGTTCGGGTCGGGGTCCGTCGGCAGCGCGGGGGAGGGGACTCCCTCGGCCTGGGTCGGCCTGCCCCCGACCGGCGCTGGACGCGGCGTCGGTGGGGCGGACCGCACCGGCCGGATCTGGGTGGCGTCGGGCGCCTCCGAAGCCGGGCGGCGATCCGGCGTGGTCATGCTCACTCCTCGGAGGTCCGGCGGCGGACCCAACGCTGCCGATCGTCTGCCATCATCCCGCTACCGATCACCTGCCATTATACCGCCCCGGCATCCCGCCGCGAGCGGGGAATGGCGCGCCGGGCGAGGGCGGACCGTGTCGCAGCGGCCAGCAGGACGCCAGTGCCCATGTCCCGGAAGGAGGCCTTTCTGGGCAGGGAATCTCCGGGGGAGGCAAGCGCCCGATAGGTATCGGCCGGATCGGCCTGATGCTTGAGCTGGCGGCACCCCATCCACCAGTCTCGGCAGCCGGCGCTGACGGCCCGAACCCGTTCCCGTTCCCGTTCCCGTTCCCGCGCCCGAGTTTCGGGAATCATTCTGCACTCCAACTCAGCGCACCACCGCCGCGGGAGTCGGCGGGGGCACCGCCGGCGTGCGGCGGAACGCCTCCAGGGCGCGCCCCTGGCGCCCCTTTTCCATGTTGCGGAGGAATTGCGTCAGCACGCGCACATGGGGCGTGGTATTCGTGCGGGCTTCCAGGTTCTCGACCGCCTTGAGCCGCGGAAACTGCGAGCGGTAGATCAGCTTGTAGGCCTCCTTGAGCGCCTCGATCTCGGCGGTGGTGAAGCCGCGGCGTTTGAGCCCCACGGTGTTGATCCCCTTGACCCGTGCCGGGCGTCCGTCGGTGGTCATGAAGGGCGGGCAGTCCTGGTGCACGCCGGTGGCGCCGCCGATGAAGGCCTTTTGGCCGATGGTGGCGAAGTGGTGCACCGCGGCCAGGCCGCCGAACACCACGTCGTCTTCGACCATCACGTGGCCGCCGAGCTGGACCGAATTGGCCATCACGATCCCGTTCCCCAGGGCGCAGTCGTGCGCAATGTGGCAGTAGGCCATGAACAGGTTGCGGTTGCCGACCGTGGTGGCGCGCGTCTGCTTGGTCGTCCCGCAGTTCATGGTCACGAACTCGCGGATGACGTTGTCGTCCCCGATGCGCAGGTAGGTCTCCTCGCCCTTGTAGGAGTTGTCCTGCGGCTCTCCGCCGAGCACGGCGAAGGCGAAGATCCGGTTGCGCGCGCCGATCGTAGTGTGGCCGGTCACGGTCACGTTGTTCTGCAGATCGCAGCCGGGGCCGAGCGTGGCCTTGGGCCCGATCACGCAGTAGGGGCCGACGATCACGTCATCGGCCACCTGGGCCTGGGGATGGATCACCGCCGTGGGATGGATCCGCATCGTTGCACCCTCCGATCGGGACCGCGCGCCGGCCGCTGCGACTCCCCCGGCGACACCGCCGGGTCGGAGCGTCGTGCCCGCAGTCCCCCTCGTCGTTCGTCGTCGTGCGCGGGCGTCGGGACGCCGCTCCGGCGTCCGGTCCCGCAGAACCCTCCTATTCGGGGTCCACCAGCATGAATTTCATGATCGCTTCGCAGACCAGCTTGCCGTCGACCGTGCACCGCGTATGCACCAGCCCGGTGCGGTTCTTCACCCGCTGCGCGTCGGCCTCGATCCGGAGCACGTCCCCGGGCACGACCGCCTTGCGCAGCTTTACCTTGTCGATCGACAGGAGCACCGCGAGCTTGTGAGAGTTTTCCGCCTTGCGCAGGAGCAAAGCGCCGGCCAGCTGGGCCATGGCCTCGATCTGCAGCACCCCGGGCATCATGGGACGACCGGGGAAGTGGCCCTGGAAGTAGGGCTCGTTGTAGGTGACGCACTTGATCCCGACCGCGCGCTTGTAGCTGTCCAGTTCGACCACTTTGTCGATCAGCAGGAACGGATAGCGGTGGGGGAGGATCTTGAGGATCTCGCGGACGTCGAGGAACGTCTCCTGCTTGTGGCGCGGATCCTGCGCGACCATGGCCTTGAGGAGCCGCTGCACCAGCCTGGCGTTGTCGGCGTGACCCGAGCGCACGGCCGTCACGTGGGCCTGGAGCGGGCGTCCGAGCAGGAAGAGGTCTCCCACCAGGTCGAGGATCTTGTGGCGGACGAACTCGTCCTTGAAGCGCAGCTCGTTCTGGATCACCCCCTGCGGCCCGACCACCAGCGTGTTCTCGTACGAGCCGCCCTTGCCCAGCCCCTGGGCGACCAGGGCCTGCGCCTCCGCTTGGAGGCAGAACGTGCGCGCCGGGGCGATCTCCCGGGCGTAGCGCTCCTCGGTGACCGAAAGCGCGTAGTGCTGCATGCCGATGAACGTGCCCGGGTATTCGGTGGTGCAGGAGACCTGCAGGCCGTCCCGGCAGGGGGTGGCGACGAGGCTGACGTCCCCCTCGCAGACCGAGACCGGCTCCTTGAGCACGAAGACGTTGCGGGGGGCCTCCTGGTCGGAGAAGCCGGCCCGCTGGAGCAGCGCGACGAACGGGGCGGCGCTGCCGTCGAGGGTCGGGACCTCGGGTCCGTGGATCTCGATCTCCAGGTTGTCGACGGCGCAACCGCTCACCGCGGACATCAGGTGCTCGATGGTCTCGACCTCCGCCGTGTCGATCGCCAGCGCGGTGCGGCGCGGCTTGGGGCAGAGGTGGTCGTGGTGCACCGGGAGCCGCGGCCGGGCCGGCAGATCGCCGCGGATGAAGACCACGCCGGCGTCCGGGGGAGCCGGAGAGAGACGAAGCCGGGCGGGCGCTCCGAGGAAGAGCCCGACGCCGGAAGCCTCAACGGGCCTGGCGATCGTCCGCTGGTTCGTTCTCAAGTTCCTCGATCCTCGCGATCAGGCGCTCCAGGCGTTTCTGGAGGCGCTGGACGGTGCGGTGCAGCCGGGGCAGGCGCAGGGTCGCGGCCAGGATGCGCTGGCTCTGCCCGTGGGCGCGGGCGGGGTAGCCGGAGACCACGGCGCCGGGCGGGACGTTCTTGGTGACGCCCGCGCGCGCGCCGATCATGGCCTGGTCCCCGATTTCGAGGTGTCCACCGACGCCCGCCTGTCCCGCGAGGACGACCCCGCGGCCGACCTTGGTGCTGCCGGCGATGCCCACCTGGGCGACGATCAGCGTATGTTCCCCCACGACCACGTTGTGCCCGATATGCACCAGGTTGTCGATCTTGGTCCCGCGGCCGATCGCGGTTCGGCCGAAGCGCGCCCGGTCGATGGTCACGTTCGCGCCGATCTCCACGTCGTCCTCGATCACCACGGTCCCCTGCTGGGGGAGCTTGTGGTGGACCCCGTCGAGAGTGGCGTAGCCGAAGCCGTCGCAGCCGATCACGCTGCCTCCGTGCACGATCACCCGTGCCCCCAGGGTCACGCCGTCGTAAATCACCACGTGGGGATGAAGCACGCTGTCGGGCCCGACCGCGACCCGCACCCCGACCGAGACGCCGGGGTGGAGGACGCAACCGGCCCCGATCTCGCTCCCTGCGCCGACGGTCGCGCGCGCCATCACGGTCGCGTCCGGGTGGACCTTCGCGTCCGCGGCGACCACGGCCGAGGGGTGGATCCCCGCGGGCGGTCGCGGCGGCGCCGGAGCAAAGTGGGACATCGCCTGCGCGAAGGCCCAGCTGGGATTGTCCACCACGAGCAGCGCTGCGCGCCCGCGTCCAGCCGGGGCCGCATCGTTGCCGCCCGGTCCCCCTCCGGGGGGCGCTGCGGCGATTCCGGATGCCGATCCCCCGGTCACGGGGGCGGATCCCCCCGCGGCGCCGGACGCCGGGCCGAGCCCCTCGGAGATCTCCCGGGTCACGATCACGGCCGCGGCACGCGTCTGGCGCAGCAGGGAGCCGTACTTCGCGTTGGCCAGGAACGCAATCTCCCCCGGGCCTGCCTCGCGCAGGCCGTTGCAGCCGCGGATCGGCACGGAGCCGTCGCCGACGACGGCTCCGTGCACGAGTCGCGCCAGGTCCGCCAGCGTGGTTTCCATGGCGGTCGAATCTCCCGGCGAAAAGGGCGCCACCGGGGCGCCGATACATCCGCGCGCGCCGGGAGAGGCCGGCGGCGGTGCGCGCCGACCTCTCCCCGCACGATTCGGCCGGCTACTTTGGTTTCTTCTTGTAATCGTCGTTGAGCCGGCCGGCGACCACCTTGGTGATGTCCAGCGAGTCCGAGCTGTAGAGCACGTTGCGGCGGTTGACCCGCTGGTTCGCGCTTTCCTTGCTCTTTTCGTCGAGCAGGGCGGTCTCGGTCTTGAACACCAGGTCGATCCCCGCTTCTTTGCAATAGGCGTCGGTCGCCTTGCGGATCTCGTTGTAGATCACCGCGGTGTTGGTGTTGAGGCGCAATTTGGTGCGGTTGTTCCACTCCTCGACCTTGAACTTGGCCACGGCCTGTTGGGAGATGAACTTCTCGATCTTTTCCTTGCGCAGGGCGCTCGTGGCCTCGAGCACGTCGATCTCCTGCTTGAGGTCGTTGAGGTCCTTCTCGACCCGGTCCATTTGCTCTTTTTCGTCCTTGGCCTCGGCCTCGAGCGCGTCCTCGAAGTCCTTCGCCTTCTGGTACTGGGCGAAGACGTCCTTGATGTTGACTACCGCGATCTTGAGCGACGCGGCCTGGCTCGAGCCGTCGCGCGAATGGCCGAGCATGAGGACCAGGCAGAGGACGGTGACGCCCGCGGAGAGATGCACGAGACGGTTCATGATGTGGCTCCTCCCTAGTAGTTGTAGCCGAGGTTGAGGTGTACGAACTGCTCGTCGTCGTCGTCCTGCTTCTTGAGCGGGAAGCCGAAGTCGAGCGAGACCGGCACCGATCCGAGCTGCGGAATAGTGAAGCGCAGGCCGAATCCCGCGCCCACGCGCAGCCCGTTCATGTCCATGTTTCCGAAGCTCTTCTGCACGTTGCCCGTGTCGATGAAGAGCGCGCCGCGCAGGATGTCCTGGTCCACGTTTTGCACTTCGGTGCGGTAGATCGGGAGCGTGAATTCCGCGCTGAGGAAAAACTGGGCATTGCCGCCCACCGGGTTGCCGTTCTCCTTGGGACTGATGGTGCGGAACTGGAAGCCGCGCACGCTTCCGGTGCCGCCGCCGAAGAAGCGCTCGAAGATCGGCACGTTCTCCGCCCCGGCGATCTCGGTGACGTGTCCGAGCTTGGCGGAGAACACGAGCACGTGCTTGCCGCCGGACTCGGTGGTGTGCAGGGTGAAGAAGTAGTCGGCGTCGAGATTGGTCTTGAAGTAGTCGAAGTCGCCGCCCATCGGCCCGCCGGCGAGCTCGTTCGCGAGCGTGATCTGGTAGCCGTCGGTGGGGAAGAGCCCGCTGTCGCGCTGGTCGTAGGAGACCTTGGGATCGAGCGCGGACAGGTAGTTGCTCCCCTTCACATCTTGCACCTCGGGCGGCGCGTCGTCGTCGATGTCGTACACCGTGATCTTCTCGAGCCGGTAGCCGAGTGCGACCGAGAGGCCCTCGAGCTCCTCGCCGAAGCGCTTGTCGAAGCCGATGCTCCCGCCGGTCCGGTCCTCGGTGAAGAATTCGCGGTCCTTGCGGAAGCCGAACAGGCTGAAGTTGAAGCCGATCGGATTTCCGAAGAACCAGGGCTCGCGGAAGTCGACCCCCCAGCGGGTGCGCTTCTCGCCCGGCTGGAAGGTGGCGCGGAAGAATTGCCCGGCGCCGGCGAAGGCCTCGCCCGAGATCATGTCGTCGAGGCTCTTGGGCAGGTCGGTGAGGTCGAAGTTCTTTTGGGTCAGCTCGAACAAGCCGAGGAAGCCGAAGTTCGAACTGAAGCCGCCGCCGAACCGGATCGCGCCGGTCGAGCCCTCGGTGAGCTCGATGATGACGTCCTTGTGCTCCTCGTCGCGCCCCTCTTCCCAGCGCACCGCGGCCTGCTCGAAGAATTGGCTCGCCTCCAAGCGCTTCATGCTCCGGCGCAACTGCACCATGTTCATCTCCTCGCCCGGGTAGACGGAGACGACCCGCCGGATCACGTAGTCGCGGGTCTTGGTGTTGCCCAGGATCTTGATCTTGTCGATCCAGGACTTTTGCCCCTCCTTGATCGACAGCACGAGGTCGACGTAGCCCTTGTCCTCGGCGATCGGCAGGTCGATGTTCACGTCCGTGTTGATGTAGGCCTTCTCGCCGTAGAGGTCGCGTACTTTGGTGACGTCCTTGTCGAGCTTGTTGCCTTCATAGTAGTCTTCGGGCTTGGTCTTGAGCTTTTCGAGCACCTCGTCGGTGCGGTACAGCGTGTTGCCCTCGAGGCGGATCTTCTTGACCTTGTAGCGCAGGCCTTCGTCCACCCGGATCTTGATGAACGCTTCCGACTTGTCGTCGCTGTAGTGCAGGTCCTCCAGGTAGACCTCGACGTCGAGGTAGCCCTCGGAGCGGTAATACTTCTTGATCCGCACCAGGTCGTTCTTGAGCTTGCGTTCGACGAACGGCCGGCTCGAAAAGAGCGCGTTCTCCTTCGTCTCCATGACCTCTTCGACGTCGCCGTCGTCGAACCCGCGGTTGCCCTTGATTTCGAGCTCCTCGACGTAGACTTCGGGGCCTTCGCGGATGATGTACTCCAGGATGAGTCCGGCTGCCCCGGCGCGGGTCTTGGGCTGGATCTCGATGAACGGGTAGCCCTTCTCCAGGTACTTCTCGCGCATGCTCTCGATGTCCTGCTTGAGATAGTACTGGTTGAAGATGTCGCCGATCTGGAGCCGGAGGTCCTTCTTGATCTCGCGTTCTTTCAGCGACTTGAGTCCGAGGAAGACGATGTCTTCGAGGATTTCGTTCTCCTGGAAGAGGAACACCAGCCGCACGCCCTCGGGGGCCGGCTCCTCGCGCAGGTCGATGTCGGTGAAGAGGCCGGTGGCGTAGAGCCGGCGCACGTCGGCCTCGATGGTCTCCTTCGAGTAGGGCCTGCCTTCCTTGGACTGGAGTTTGGAAAGCACGACCGTGGGGTCGTTGCGCTCGAGGCCACGGAGTTCGACTCCGGTGATGAGCGTCTCCTTCTCCTGGGCGCGGGCGTGCGCCAGGAGGCAGCAGACGACCGATCCGAACAGGACGCCACGGATGATCCCCGCGGCGCAGCGGCCGACCAAGACCGACCCTCCTCGATGCATTCGCAAGGCGCGACATAGTAGCAGAAGGGGGGTGGAGCGGCAAGGAAAAAGGCCGGCACATTGGCGATGTAATCTTAATGTTCGTCTGAGGTTGCGTTGGATGCGCGGGGGCCGGGAAAGCGTCCTCTTCCGGGTCTTCGCAGGGCCGGGAACCCGGTGGGTTGACGCCGGGGGATAGAGGCGTGAAATCCCGGCGTTGGGCGCTGAGTTGAAGTTTCCGTGTTCCAGCTGGGAAAACCGAGTTCCGGGTTGGAGCCTCCGAGTTCCGGGTTGGAGCTTCCGTACCCCGGCTTGCAGACTCGGTGTTCCGGGTTGAAGTGTCCATGTTCCGGGTATGAGGTCGCGTCTTCCGGGTGGAGGTCTTCGTGTTCCTGGTCGGAGGTTTGGGGTTCAGGCTCGGGGCGGTGCCGGACCGAACCGGACCGTCGCGGGCCGAATGGCGCGAGCCAGTGGGATTGCTTTCGCGCGTCGCGGGCGGCGAGTCAGACTACGGCCCGCTCCGATTCGCCGCCAGGTTCTCGAATCGCATGAAGTTCGCCTGGAACTGGAGCTTGACGGTGTCGGTGGGGCCGTTGCGCTGCTTGGCGACGATGATCTCGGAGATCCCTTTCTCCGCGGTATCGGGGTGGTAGTACTCCTCGCGGTAGAGCAGCATGACCACGTCGGCGTCCTGTTCGATCGAGCCCGACTCGCGCAGGTCGGACATGCGCGGTCGGTGTTCTTCGCGCGCCTCGACGGCGCGGCTGAGCTGGGAGAGGGCGATGACCGGGACCTCGAGTTCGCGCGCGAGGGATTTCAACGCGCGGGAGATCGAGCTGATCTCCTGCTGGCGGCTCTCGGAGCCGCGGCTCTCCATGAGCTGGAGGTAGTCGACGACGATCATCTCGATGTTGTGCTCGGCCTTCATGCGGCGCGCGCGGGCGCGCAGGTCGAGCGGGGACATTCCGGCGGAGTCGTCGATGAAGATGGGGGCCTGGGCGAACTTGCCCGCGGCCATGAGCAGCCGCTGGAAGTCGGTCTCGGAGATCTTGCCCTTGCGCAGGTCGTGCACGCTCACGCGGGTGTGGGAGCAGAGCATGTTCTGGGCGATCTGGTGGCTGTCCATTTCCAGGCTGAAGATGAGCACGGGCTTCTGCTGAACCAGGCCGACGTGCTCGGCGGTGCGCATGGCGAAGCTGGTCTTGCCCATGCTCGGGCGGCCGGCGACGATGATGAGTTGGGAGGGCTGGAAGCCGCAGATCAGGTCATCGAGCTCGTAGAAGCCGGTCTGGACCCCGGTGACGCGTTCGGCGCGCGAGTGGATGTCGGTGATCCTGCTGAAGGCGTCGCGCAGGAGGTCGCCGATTTTCATGGTCTCAGATTGGCCGCGATTGCGCGCGACCTCGAAGATCAGCTGCTCGGCCTTGTCGAGGATCTGGGAGGGCTCGTCCTCGGAGCGGATCGCCTCGCGGCGGATCTTCTCGCAGGCCTCCATGAGCTGGCGGCGGACCGCCTTGTCCCGGACGATGCCGGCGTAGTATTCGGCGTTGGCCGAGCTCGGCACCGCGTCGGCGAGCTGGGTGAGGTACTCGATGCCGCCGACGCGGTCGAGCACGTTGCGCCGGGCCAGTTCGTCGCGCAGGATCACCAGGTCGATCGGCTTGCGCGCATCGTAAAGTTCGACGATCACGTCGAAGAGGATCTGGTGCGCGGGGCGGTAGAAGCTGTCGCGGTCGACGAAGCGGATCCCCTCGCCGGCCACCTCGTTGTTGAGAATGATCGAGCCGAGCAGGGCGACCTCGGCTTCGACGTTTTGCGGCGGGGGCGGGGGGGGGGGTTCTTCGGCCATGGTCGCGCCCTTCTGCGAATCCCTGCGGGTCGGCGGGGGGACCAGGCGGACCGGGCCGGGCGGAGCACCGCGGGCCCGGACGCGAGGCGCGGCGACGAGTCGACACGACGTTGGAGAGGCGACGGGAACCCGATCGATTCGTCAGGCCTTGGCGGCTTCGTCGGACTTTTTCTTGGGCTCGCCGGCCTCGACCACCCAGACGCGGACGGGCGCGGAGACCTCCGGGGCCAGGCGCACATCGACGGTGTAGACGCCGAGCTCCTTGATGCTGCCGCCGCCGGGGATCTCGACCATCCCGGGCTCGACGGTGTACCCCAGGGGCTTGAGCGCTTCGGCGACCATCTGCGGGGAGACCGCGCCGAAAAGCACGCCCTCCTCGTTGGCGGCGACCTCGAGGGTGACCTGGACCTTGCCCAGCTTTTGGGCGATGGTCGCGGCCTGCGCGCGCAGCTCGACCTGATGCTTACCTTCGCGGCGCTTGCCGTACTCCAGCGACTTGAGGTTTTCCGCAGTCGGGACCGAGGCGAGCTTGCGCGGGATCAGATAGTTGCGGGCGAAGCCGCGCTTGACATTCACTACCTCGCCCCGCTTGCCGAGCTTGTCGATGTCTTTCCAGAGCAGCACATCCATGGCAGCGATGTCTCCTAGCCGATGTAGGGGAGAAGGGCGACGTAGCGGGCGCGCTTGATCGCCACCTTGACCGCGCGCTGATGGCGGGCGCAGTTGCCCGAACGCTTGCGCGAGAACAGTTTTCCCTGGGACGTGGTCAGCTTCTGCAGGATCGCCAAGTCCTTGTAGTCGACGTACTTCACCTTGTCGCGGCAGAAGCGGCACCGGTTGTCCTTGCGGAACTTGCGGTAGGTCTTCTTCCCCTGGATTTTCGCCTCGGCTTCCTCGCCCGGCGCGGGGACCAGCGGTTCGGCAACCATGATCACTCCTCAACGTGGTAACGGCCCGCCGCGCGGCGAGCCACGGGCCCACTCGACCCGACCGCCGACGTCGCCGCGCCCCTTCCGGGACACTAGAACGGTACGTCCGCGTCCGCTCCCCCCTCCGGACCCTCCGGAGCCGGGGGCGGAATCTGCGCGCCTTCGCTGCCGCCCCGTCCCCGTCCACTCTCCAGGAACTGGACGTTGGCGGCCGTGACCCGCAGTTTGGAGCGCTTCTGACCCTCGGGGGATTCCCACTGGTCCATCGAGAGATGGCCCTCGACGAACACCGGGCTCCCCTTCTTCAGGTACTCGGCGCAGGTCTCCGCGGTCCGTCGCCATACGGTGACATCCACGAAGGTGGTCTCCTCCTTGCGACTGCCGTCCGGCGCCTGGATGGTCCGATTGACCGCCAGGCGCAAGTCGCTCACCGCAAGCCCGGTTTGCGTGTAGCGCAACTCGGGATCGGCCGTCAGGCGGCCGATCAGGAAAACCCGGTTGAGGCTCGGCACCCGAGACCCCCGCACCGCACCGATACCCAAAGACGAAGAGGCGAGGATTATACGGGCGGTCGGAAGCGTGTCAACCCTTATTGCGGGACGCGGCGCGGTTCGTCCACGATGCCTGCCCGGGACCCGCGCGCTCACGCACGCACGAATATGCGCGGGTCGTTTTTCTCAAGCGCCTAACGCGACTGGCCGATAAGATGTTCGTTGAGTGGTCCATTCGGCGCGGGAGGGTCATGGAACTCAAGGATTACCTCCGCATCCTGCGGCGCAATGCGTTCACCTTCCTGCTCGTCACCGGGCTGGTGGTCGCGGGGAATTTCTGGGTTCTCGGGCGCCAGCCGCAGGTCTACCAGGCGCGCGCGCAGCTCATCTTGAAGGAGCCGCAGACGCCGTGGGTCGTTTACACCGCGGCCGCGACTCCGACCGTGTGGGCGACCCTCACCCAAGCGACCCGGCTGACGCTGATCGAGAGCGAGCCGGTGCTGCGCCGGGCGGTCCAGAGCCTGGCGAAATACTATCCGCTCCCGGCATCGGCCTTCGTGAAGAAGGAAGGCGAGAAGTCGCGGATCCCGGCGCCCGAGGCGGCGGCGCTCTACGACGCGATGGACGCGTTGCGCCGGGTGCTCGATGTGGAGTCGGCGAAGGAGACGGAGATCGTCGCGGTGTCGGCGCGCGACCGGGACCCCGAGTTCGTGCGCGACGCGTGCAACGAGGTGGCGCTGGCGTTCGCCGAGTACATCGACGTGGAGGCGCGCCGTCGGCTGGACGACACGTTGGTTTTCCTGGCCGAGCAGGAAGGCACGCGGCGCACGCAGGTCGACGCGCTGCTGGCGGAGATGGAGAAGCACCGGGGGGTGCTGGAGTCGCGGCCGGGGCCGCCCGACGTGAGCGAGTTCGTGGGCGAGTTGGTCTCGCTGCGGGCCGCGCAGGCCGACCTCGAGGTACGGCTCGGGGGGCTTCGGGCCGCCGCTGCGCCGTTGCAGAAGGCGCTCGAGCAGGGCGTGCCGCTGATCGCCGACCTCGGTCCGGAGGAGGCCCCGCCGCCTCCCTCGGCGGGGGCGTCGGAGCTGGCGCGGATGCAGGCGGAGCTCGACACGCTCCTGTTGCGCTACACCGAGGCGCACCCGCGGGTGCAGGACCTGTGCAGCCGGCTCGACGCGCAGCGGGCGGCGGAGGAGCGGCTGGCGGCCGAGCAGGAGCGGCGCAGGGAGGACCGCGCCTCGGCGCGCACCGACCGAGCGAAAAAGGTGGAACACGACCGCCTGGTCGGGCTCAAGACCGAGATCGCCGAGCTCGAGAAGCGGCGGGAGGCGGGCGCGAAGGAGATCGAGGGGCTGCGCGGGCGCATCGCGGAGACGCGGAAGCCGACCGGGCCGCTCGCCGAGGAGCTCTTGCGCGCCCGGCAGCAGTCGGAGCAGCTGGGGTACCAGCTCGAGATCGCGCGGCGCAGCCTTTCCTTCGCGATCGACCGGCGCGCCGACCTCGACTTGCAGAAGAACCTCCAGGCGCCGACGGTGCAGATCGTCTCGCCGGCGAAGCTGGGCGCGCCGATCGCCAAGACCGGCGCGGGCAGCTGGGTCTTCGTGGTCCTGATCGGCGTCATGGTCGGCATCGCCAGCGCCTACTTCCGCGACTACCTCAACGGCACGATCCGCTCCGAGCACGACGTGCGCCGCTACCTGAACCTGCCGGTGATGGGGAGCGTGGTCCGGCTCGGCCGCGGCGAGCCGCGGCTCCTGCTCGACGTCTCTCCGCGCTCGCCGCTGCAGGAAATGTTTCACACGATCGGGGCGCTGCTCGAGTCGTTCGCTTCGGAGAACCAGGCGAAACTCTTCACCGTGGCGAGTTCCCGGCCCGAGGAGGGGAAGTCGACCGTGTCCAGCAACGTGGCGATCTCGCTCGCGCGCTCCGGGGAGCGGGTGGTGTTGGTGGACTGCGACCTGCGGCGGCCGGCGCTGCACAAGTTCTTCTCGCTCGACAACGGCATGGGGATCTCGGGGCTCGCGGAGCGCTCGGGGTCGGGGTCAGTAGACGTGCCGCTCGACCTCCTGCGCGGGGCGCTGCTGCCGACCGCGGTGGCCAACCTGCGCGTGCTGCCCTCCGGCCCGACGCACCCGAATCCCGTGGGGCTGCTCAAGAGCCCCTTCTTCGGGGCGCTCCTGCGCGCGCTGAGGGAGGAGGCGGATGTGGTGCTGATCGACGTGCCGCCGACCAACCTGGCGGTGGACACGATGCTGGTGGCGCCCCGGGTCGACGGGGTGGTGCTGCTGGTCGCCGTGGGGGAGGCGACCAAGGACGAGGTGACCTATGCCAAGCGCCTGATCGAGAGCGCGCGCGGTCGCTTCGTCGGCTGCGTGCTCAACAAGGTCACCCAGGATACCCACGGCTACTACTACTACCCGTACGCCGGGAAGGCGACCAAGGAGCACCACGAATCATGAGCCGTCGCGCCCTCGTGCCCGTCCTGCTCGCGGTCCTCGCCGGGTGCGCCTATCCCGGGCTGCTCACCTCGAAGCGCTACCACGATGCGGCCGCGGGATACGCCGACGGCACGCCGTGGACCGTGGCGCAGATCGTGCGGCGGTTCCCCGAGCTCGACGGGATCCTGATCACAGCGCCCGACTATCTGGCGGAGCAGGAGAGCCGGGTGGCCGAGCGCGCCGCGGCCGGGGGCGGAGGAGAACCGGCGGAAGATGACGTCTATCGCATCAGCACCGGGGTTTCGATGACGATCGAGTTGAGCGGCGAGAGCGAGGGGACGCGCAACTTCACGGTCGGGCCGACCGGGATGATCGATTACCCCTTCATCGGCGAGGTGATGGTACGCGGCCGCACCATCGGCCAGGTGCGGGAGGAGATGCAGGGGCGGCTGGCGGCCTACCTGCGCAACCCGAGGATACTGGTCAACCTCTCGTCGCTGCCCAGCCTCGGTGCGTCGCAGCTGACGGCGGGCGACATCACCGTGATCACCCAGGCGGCCTCGACCACGTTCAACTACACCGGGGACGAGCGGATCTCGCAGGTGCTGGCGGCGGTGGACGCGGTGACCGACCGGCACGAGTGGCGGCAGGTGCGGGTGATCCGGCGCGAGGGGGAGGACGGAAGGCCGCGGATGATCCTGGTCGACATGTGGCGCCTGCTGACCTCGGCCGACCTGCGCCAGGACCTCCCCCTGAGGGCGGGGGACCTCATCTACGTCCCGCGGCACTGGACGCTCGGGGATCAGTTCGAACAGGACGTCGACATCCTGCTGAAGTATTTCAAGCGCACGATCGACGTGGACGCGTTCGTGAAGTTCCTCGAGACGAAGATCTAGCCCGGATCATTCATGAACGGCTTCGCCATTCGTGAATGACCTTGGCTGCAACCGGCCTCGAGCCGCCATCGCCGGCATGCGCCCCCACTCGCGGTAGAGGCAGAACGCGAGCAGGGTCGGGTATTCCCGACCTCTCTCGGCAGCAACCGCCCGCAACTGCGTGAGCGCGCTATCGCATCCCCTCGAGCCTGCGATCGGCCTCCTTGCCGACCGCGCGGTCCGCGTATCGTTCTGAGGCCTGCGCGTACAGTCTGCGGGCGTGCTCACGGCACGGCGCGCCGCCGAGTTGCTCGAAGCACCACCCGGCCCCCAGCAGCGACTGTCCGTGGCGGCCTGGCTCCGAGGGCTGGTCGGGCGGGTACTGCACCACGCCGCGCAGGAAGTGGAGGAGCGCCGCGCGCAAGCGGTCCGGGTTCCGGTCGCGCGCGTGGCGAGCCAGGTCGATCTCCGCGAGGGTCGCGTGCGCCTCGGCGATGAGGA
>Ga0082335_1002998_pt1 | contig 29209 bp, 24 predicted proteins | sample Subgrocontami58m_FD_72375 | JGI IMG/M metagenome (GOLD analysis project Ga0082335, IMG submission 72375) | Subsurface groundwater microbial communities from S. Glens Falls, New York, USA - GMW37 contaminated, 5.8 m (SPADES assembly) (version 2) ...
GCTTGTCGAACCACGCCTGGGTAGCGCGATGGAACCATCGCCTCCGGCAGGTTAGGACCGTCCTTCGACTGGCTCAGGACGAGCGGTTCATGATCCTCTCAGGCACAAACCGCAAAACCTGCCCACTCCTATGGGGTGCCCCCAAAAGGACAGGTTGAAGGGCGGGCGGGCGGGATGCGCCGCGAACGGACCCAACCTGCAGCTACCGCAGCGGACGCGAAGGTGCGTCTCGGACGCAAGGGTTACCCCCTGAATCATCCGTGGACCGCAGCGCACCGTAAGTTCCGTTGTATCGTGGACGCATGCCGTCCGCCGCACCCCGCCACATCCGCCTGGTCAACATTGGCTACCCGCCGTTCACGGGCGGGGCGCAGACCTACGTACAACTGCTTGCCGAGGCGCTGCTCGCAGCGGGCGACCGGCCAGCGGTCTACACCACCACGGCCGGCGAGGTGGAGGCCATTTGGAACGCCGGCAAGCGCCTGCTGCCCGCCGGCCTGGAGCACGTGAACGGCGTCCCAGTGCGGCGTGTGCCGCTCTCCCATTTGCCGCCCTCGCCCTACGGCTACTATGCGCTGCGGCGCCTGACGGTGGCGCTGGCGCAGGCCCCCGGCGTGCCGCTGCGCCTGCTGCGGTCGCTGGCGGCGTTCACCCCCTGGGCGCCCGGCATGGCAGGCGCGCTGGCGGCGGACGGCGGGCCGGTCGACCTGGTGCACGGGTTCACCATACCCTTCGAGTCATTGCTGCTGGCGGGACTGCGGTTCGCCCGGGAGCGAGGCGTGCCCTTCGTGGTCACGCCCTTCCTGCACACCGGCGAGGGCGCCGACCCCAGCGTCGAGCGTGGCTATGCCATGCCGCACCAGATCGCGCTGCTGCACGCCGCCGATGCGGTGGTGACGCTCACTGATATCGAACGCGACTTCCTGCTCCGCCACGGGTTGCGGCCCGAGCGGGTGCATGCCATTCCGGCCGGCATACCCGTGGCCTCGGCCGTCTTCGAGGCGGCGATCGAATCGCCAGCGCCGCCGCCGTACGTGCTGTTCCTGGGGGCGGTCACCTACGAGAAAGGGGCGGTGCACCTGGTGCAGGCCGTGACCCGGCTGCGAGCGGCGGGCACTGACGTGCGCCTGATGATCGCGGGCACGGTCACCGACCAGTTCTGGCGGGCAACCGGCCTCTCGCCCGCCGCCCCGGATGCGGCGGTGACCGTGCTGGGCAATGTGCCCGAGGCGCGCAAGCAGGAGCTGCTGCGCGACTGCATGGCGCTGGCAATGCCGTCGCGGGTCGATTCCTTTGGCCTCGTGTTTCTGGAGGCGTGGGCGGCCGGACGGCCGGTCATCGGGGCGCGGGCCGGCGGCATACCGGCGGTGGTCGACCACGAGCAGAACGGCCTGTTGGTGCGGTTCGGCGATGTGGACGGGCTGGCGGCCGCGATACGGCGGCTGGTGGAGCGGCGCGACGAGGCGGCTGCGCTGGGGCTGGCCGGCCGCGCCAAGCTGCAGCGCTGCTACACCTGGAACACCGTGTTCGGCCGGCTCTCTACCTTCTACGACCAGGTGCTGCGGCGATGAGACTGCTGCACGTGGTGCACCAGTTCCTGCCCAAGTACGTCGGCGGCGCCGAGGTGTACGTGGCCGGCCTAGCGCGCCGCCAGCGAGAGCACGGCCACGAGGTGGCGCTGTTCGCCGGCGCCGACCAAGCGGAGCGCACCGCGTGGGAGGGCTTCCCGCTGACCACGGTGCCGGGCGGGCTGCGAGGGCCGAAGGGCGCCACCGCCCTGTTCCTGACCACCTTCGGCAACGCCACCGCTGAGGCGGCGTTTAAGAGCGTGCTGCGGGAGTTCCGGCCCGACGTGGTGCACCTGCACCAGTTGATGGGGCTCTCGACGCGGCTGCCGCGCCTGGCAAAGGCAGCGGGCGCAGCGGTGTGCGCCACCCTGCACGACTACTGGTTCCTGTGCCCCAAGAGCCAGCTCATCGACCGGGACGGTGGCCTGTGCCAGGGGCCGATTGCGGGCGTGAACTGCGCGCAGTGCGCCGCCGAGCGGGTGCGGGCCGGCGCGCTGGCGCTGGCCGCTCCGGTGGCGGCGCCGGTGTTCCTGCTGCGGCAGGCGCGCGTGCGCCGCGCCTTCGCCACCTGCGATGCGCTGCTGGCCCCATCGGACTACCTGTTGGACACGGCGCGGCGGGCGGGATTGCCGGCCGCCCGCCTGCTGCGGGTACACTTCGGGCTGGACACCGCCCCGGCGCCGCCGCACCAAGCGCGGGCAGAGGACGCTCCATTGCGGGTGGCCTACCTGGGTGCGTTGGACTCCAGCAAGGGCGTGCACGTGCTGCTCCAGGCCTGCCGCGCGCTCGACCCGGCGCAGGTGACGGTGGCGGTGTACGGATCGCTAGAAGCGGCAAACCCGGCGTACGCGTCGGAACTGCGGGCGCTGGCGGCCGCCACCCCCTACGCCCAGTCGGTGCTGCGGGGTGCCCTGCCACACGAAGCGGTGCCTGCCATGCTGGCCGCCACCGACGTGCTGGTTGCGCCCTCGCTGTGGTACGAGAACGCCCCATTGGTGATTGCCGAGGCGTTTGCGGCGGGCGTGCCGGTGGTGGCCAGCCGCCAGGGTGCGCTGGCGGAACAGGTGCACGACGGCGTGGACGGCCTGCTCTTTCCTCGGGGCGACCCCGCTGCATTGGCGGCGGCGCTCAACCGTCTGGCGACCGAAGCGGGCCTGCTGGACCACCTGCGGTTAGCTGTCCCACAGGCCCGCCGCACCCGCGCCGCCCACTTCGAGCACATGGAGGCCATCTACACCGCTGTGGTGGCGGGGGCGCCGCTGCCCGCTGCCGCACCGGCTTAAGGCGCCCCATCCAGAAGTAGGGCACGTCCCAGCCACCAGCCTCAGGTACATTTCAGCCAAGTCGTTGACACCCCGCACGAAGCGCTGCGTATAATCGCGGCGCTCTGGCCGGGCAGCGTGCTCGCGCCGGCGTACCCCCTTCAGGAGGCGTTCCATGCCCGTTACCCGCATCGATATTCAGCAGCGCGGCGCTTATGCCGGCGGCAAGGCCTTCGACGAGGCCGGCCCGTATGAGTTCCTGACCGGTGTCATGCACTTCGCGGCCGACCCGAAGGCCGCCGTCAACCAGACCATTTGCGACCTGGGCCTGGCGCCCACCAACGGTGACGGCAGGGTGGAGTTCTCGGCCGAGTTCCACCTGCTGAAGCCGGTGTCCAGCCCCGCCGGCGGGCGGCTGCTGGTCGACTCGCTGAACCGCGGCAACATGACCGCCATGTCCATGTTCAACAGCGCCGCCCGGCGTGCCAACGCCAGCCCCGATGTGGACCCCGGCAATGGTTATCTGATGCGGCACGGCTACAGCGTGCTGTCCGTGGGCATCCAGTGGGACCCGCCCGAGAGCCCAGAGCGCATGCGGGCGTGGTTCCCGGAGGCCCTCCAAAATGGCCAGCGGCTCACCGGCCCATCGTTCGTGCAGTGGTGGGGCAACGCGGTCAGCTACCAGCAACTGCTGTCGGACGCCGGCCACAAGCCTTACCCCACCGCCGACGTGAGCGACCCCAACGCGGTGCTGACGGTACGCGACCACCAGGACGGTCCGGCCCGCATCATCCCTCGCCACGAGTGGTGGTTCGCCAAGGTGGTCGATGGCAAGGCCGTGAGCGACGCTGGCTACTGCCATCTGCCGGCCGGCTTCCAGCCCGGCAAGGTCTACGAGATTACCTACACCGCCATCGGCGCGCCGGTGGTGGGCCTGGGTTACACTGCCTACCGCGATGCCGCCTCGTTCCTGAAGCACGGCACGGTGGTGGAGGGCAACCCCCTGGCGGGAGCGCTCGACTACGCCTACGCCTGGGGCCAGAGCATGAACGGCCGCTGGCTTCGGGAGTTCCTCTACTTCGGCCAGAACCAGGACGAGCAGGGGCGTACGGTGTTCGAGGGCATGCTGCCGCACATCGGCAGCTCGCGCCGCGGCGAGTTCAACCTGCGGTTCGGGCAGCCCAGCACCAACATCCTGCGGGCGCCCGGCAACATCTACCCGTTCGCGTTCGAGGCCACACCCGACCCGGCGACCGGCGACAACCGTGGCCTGCTGGACCGCACCCGCGCCAATGGCAGCATGCCCAAGATCGTGCACGTGAACTCCGGCATGGAGTACTGGTGGAGCGGCGCCTCGCTGGGGCACACCACGGTGGACGGCGCCAAGGACTTCGACCCACCCAGCGACGTGCGCATGTATTACCTGGCGGGCACCCAGCACGGCCCGGGCGCACTGCCGCTCTCTGACCGCACCGTGGACGGCTTCCGGGCGCAGCAGCCCACCAACGTGCAGGACTACCGTCCGGCCATGCGGGCGCTGCTGGCCGCGCTCGACCGCTGGGTGCGCGAAGGCGTGGAGCCGCCCGCCAGCCGCATCCCGCGCATCGACAACGGCACCGCGGTGCAGCGCGAGGCGTGGAAGGACCGCTGGCTGGCGCTGCCCGGCGCGGCGTTCGTCAGCCACCTGCCGCAGCGCCTGCGCATGGACTTCGCTCCCAATCCCGACCGCGGCGTGCTGCAGTACCCGCCGGAGGAGAGCGGCACCTACCCCATTCTGGTGAGCGCGCCCGACGACGACTGCAACGACGTCGCAGGCGTTCGGCTGCCCGACGTCGGCGTGCCGCTGGCCAGCTACACCGGCTGGAACGTGCGCCACGCCGATATGGGTAGCCCCGGCCTCATGACCTCCGGCGCGCCGCTGTTCGGCACTACGCTGCCCTTCGCCCGCACCAAGGCCGAACGGGAGGCCAAGCACGACCCGCGGCCCTCGGTAGAGGAACGCTACGCCGGCAAGGACGACTATCTAGCGAAGGTGCGCAACTACGCCCAGCAGATGGTGCGCGACCGCTACCTGCTGGCCGAGGACGTGGACCGCTGCGTGCAGATGGCGTCCGACCGTTGGGAGGCGTTCCAGCAGGCGTAAGGATCGTGAGTAACTACCAGGACTATCGCATCTAAAATGTGGCGAAAGGACGCCGGAGCGCTCGGGCGGGTGAGTGCAAAGAGGGTGCAACCCTCTTTGCCAGGGGGTTTGGGGGGTGTCCCCCCATTTTTCACTCACTCCGCAGGAGTACCTTGAACCCCCTTGAGGGGGTTTGGGGATGAAACCGCTGGGACAGGCCGGCTTTCAGGGTGCACCACACTGGCAATAAGATGCGATAGCCCTGGAGTCGCTACGGAAACAGTAGCGCAACCAGGGAAAATCCCGTAGCATAGTGCCATTCCCCAAAGGTAGGAGGTTCAACACATGGCTGACATCAACGTGCGGCCCAACGGCCCGCTCATTCTGACCGGCGACATCAAGCTGCTCGACTCCGAGGGCAAGGCGTATACGCTTGAGAACCCGGAGCGCGTGGTGCTGTGCCGCTGCGGCGGTTCGGCAACCAAGCCCTTCTGCGATGGCACGCACCGCAACAACGGCTTCGCCAGCGAGCCCAAGGCCCCGTAGTCCCAGCCGCTTTCCAGCGCACCAAGCGCCCGCACCATATGGTGGGGGCGCTTTCTGTTCCGGGCCTCCCGCCACGCTGCCCGCGGGCAACTCCAGGGCAACCGCATCTTAATTTGCTGGTGAGTTGCACCCTGAAGACCGGCGTGTCCCAGCGGTTTCACCCCCAAACCCCCTCAAGGCCCTTCGACGTGGCTCAGGAGAGGGTTCAAGGTACTCCTTCGGAGTGCGTGAAAAATGGGGGGGACACCCCCCAAACCCCCTGGCAAAGAGGGGTGCACCCTCTCTGCACGTACTCGCCAGAGCGCTCCGATGGCCTTTTGCCACATTTAGATGCGATTGCCCTGAGTGCAACTCACATCTGCTTGACATGCGCCACGAGTTGGTCGAGGGCCTTGCCCCACCCCTCGTAGAAGCCCATCGTCTCGTGCTGCTTTCGGACCGCTTCATCCTTGTGAACGGCAATCGCGGTGTAGCGCGTGCCGCTGCCCGCCGGCTCCAGCAGCACGATGCCCGTCATGAACGGGTTCTCGGCCGGCCGGTAGCCGGGCAACAGCGCGTCGGTCCACATCAAACGTGTGTTGGGCACCACTTCCAGGTAGCATCCGACGTTGGGATGCTCCTCGCCTTCCGGCGACCGCATGACGGTGCGGAAGATGCCGCCCGGGCGCAGGTCGATCTGGCACTCCGACACCGTCCAGGGCGCCGGGCAAAACCACTTCATCAGGTGCTCGGGTTGCGTCCAAGCGGCCCACACTAGGTGCGGGGGCACATCCACCACCCGTTCAAGCACGAGGTCGAGCTTCGGTTCGGGTGTCCACAGCGGTGACGGTGACGGTGTCATGGGTTCTGCTCCTTCAGTTCGGTGAGATAGTGGTCGAGTTGATCCAGTCGGTGTTCCCACAGCGAGCGCTGGCCAGCGAGCCAGTCCTCCGCGAGCCCCAGGCGCTCCGGGGCGAGCTGATAGGTCCGCACACGGCCCGTCTTTCGGGAGTGCACCAGTCCGGATCCTTCCAGAACCCGCAGGTGCTGGACGAACGATGGCAGTGCCATGTCGAACGGCGCCGCAAGCTCGCTGACGGTTGCCGGGCTGCTGCTCAACCGCTGCAGCACGTTGCGGCGCGTAGGATCGGACAACGCGCGGAAAACGCTATCGATGGGTTCCGCTGCATTTAACATCGAGGCGCCTCTAGCCTGCGTTCAGGGTTCTCGCGGGCTGGTAGGTGAGGACCGGTGAGCCTCATCTACCGCTTGGCAGAGACTCTAGGGCAAACCAACACTTAGGTCAATAGCTAAGTATTGGCAATTGGCCAGTTGCAGCCTGGGCCAGAGGACCGGAGTGAGGGGGACAGAATGTCCATCACCGCCCGTCTCCCCTACCCGCCCGCCGCCCCAGCCTGCTCGCGCGGCGCCCCCGGCGGGCCCGCCAGCGCGAACAGGCCGATGCCCGCCACGCAAATGACGGCGGTGGCGATGAACCCCCAGCGGTAGCTGCCGGTGACGTCATGCACGATGCTGGGCATCAGTGGGCCGGCGATGTCGTTGAAGATGCCGATAAGGTTGGCGACGCCCGTGATGGCCCCCAGCGAATTGCGGCCGAAGTAGCGGGCCCACGCCAGTGTGCCCAGCGGCGCGGTCGCCCCCATGGCGATGCCGAAGCACCCGGCCGCCACCCACGCCAGCACCAGGCCGTCCACAAAGGGCATGACGCCCACCGCGGCGGTCATGAGCACGCTCCAGATGAGCAGCGTGCGCTCCATCGGCAGGCGGTCGAAGAGTTGGCCCCACACCAGCAGCCGCGAGCCGATGACCGCGAACCCGAAGCTGCCGGCCGCGGCCGCCGCCTCGGCGGGCGACAGGCCCTGGTCGATGAAGTGCGGGAACATGTGCAGGCCCATCACCGTGGGCGCCATGCCGATGGCGGCAAACCCTAGCGACAGCATCCAGAAGGCCCGTGAGCGGACCGCCTGTCTGGTGTTCCACTCGGCTTCGGCGGGCGGGGTACCGCGCCGAGGGCCTGGCGCCCCACGTGGGGCGGCGGCCGTGCCGGGCGGGTCGCCGTCGGGCAGCAGGCCAATGTCCTCCGGCCGGCTCCGCATGAAGATGGCGCCCGGCACCATGAGGAACAGCAGCACGCCGGCGCCCAGCACCAGCCAGGCGGAGCGCCAGCCGTAGCTGGCCACCATCCACTCGGTGAAGGGGATGAGCATGATGGCCGACAGCGGCGTGCCCAGCGTGCTGAAGGTGACGGCCCGTCCCCGCCGCCGCACGAACCATTTGGCCACGGCGGCCTGCGCCCCCACCGACTGCAGCGCCGGCCGCGCCACGCCGATGACGCCGCCGAACAGTACCAGGAACAGCCACGGCTCGTGCACCTGCGACAGGGCAATGAGCGCCAGCCCCACCATGCCGGCGCTGATGGTGATGAGCAGGCGGGCCCCCGTGCGGTCGGCCACCGTGCCCACGAACGGCGACACCACATCGGACACCAGTGAGCCGATGGTGACGCCGAGGGCGCCGATGGTGCGGGGGATGCCCAGCTCGTCGGTGAGAGGTTTGAGGATGACGGTGTAGGAGCGCTGAATGAGGCCGGCGCCCCAGAAGGAGCACAGCAGCGCCATCGCCACGATGGTCCAGCCGTAGAAGAACGGCAGGCCCATGGAGCGCGGTGGCCGCTGCTTGGATTCCGGCTGAACGGCCATGGCAGTCCCCCATCTACATGTCGCCTGCTTTCGCCGGGGGTGGGCAAGCGGGCCACTGGCGGGCAGTATACCCGATGCCGCGGCCGGTATGCGGGTGTGGTGTGAGCGGATCCATCCTGTACTTGGCCCCGCTGCCGGCGCGGCCACCCAACCTCCGCAGACTGCGTACTTACTGCCGCGGGCAGTATGTTGTCGCGCGTACGCACGGCAGAGTATCGTGAGGGTGGGTTAACCCGACATAACCAACGGTAGCCTACGGAGACACTCAGCCACTGTGACGGCCTCTTCTCAACCGCGCGAGGCGGCGACCGAGCCCCTGCGGCTACCTCAGTTCCTCGGCGGTGAGTTCCCCGAGCCGGAGTCCTTCGGCCGGAAACTCTTCATCCGTTCGTTCGCCGGTATCACCCTTCTGCTCACTTCCGGCTACGTGCTGTGGCGCGCTGCGTTCACCGTCGACCTGGACGTGTGGTACGTCTCGCTGCCGCTCATGATTGCCGAGACCCACAGCCTGGGCGGTTTCCTGCTCTTCACGCTCAGCCTGTGGGACCGCGACGTCCGCATGCCCTGGCGCAAGGTCGACCACACCCATTACAAGCTCGCTGTACTCATCCCCACCTACAACGAGCCGGAAGAGGTGCTGCTGCCCACGGTGGCCGCCGCCGTCAAGATCGATCTGCCGCACGAGACCTGGGTGCTGGACGACGGGCGCCGCGAGTGGGTGGCCGAGATGGCCAGCCAGCTCGGCGCTCGTTACCTCACCCGCCCCGACAACCGCCACGCCAAGGCCGGCAACCTCAACCACGCCCTGGAAGTCATCGACGCCGACCTCATCGGCGTGCTGGACGCCGACCACGTGCCCCGGCCCGCCTTTCTACAGCACACCGTCGGCTACTTCGACGACCCGGCGGTTGCCGCAGTGCAGACTCCCCAGGACTTCTACAACCTCGACTCCTTCGAGCACTCCATGACGAAGGAGGGCGAGAGCTTCAATGAAGAGGCCATCTTCTACCGGGTGATCGCGCCCGCCAAGAACCGCTGGGGCAGCGCCTTTTGGTGCGGCACCTCGGCGGTGGTGCGGGTGGCGGCGCTGCGCTCGGTGGGTGGCGTCGCCACCTCCAGCGTCACCGAGGATATTCACACCACGATGAAGCTGAACCGGCGCGGCTGGAAGGTGGTGTACCACAACGAAGTATTGGCCCGCGGCTTGGCCCCCACCGACGCCGGCCAGTACCTGCTACAGCGGAACCGCTGGGCCATGGGCGCCATGCAGGTGCTGCGGCAAGAGAACCCTATCTGGACGCCTGGGTTCACGCTGGGGCAACGGCTGGCCTTCAGCACCACCCTGGTGGCGTGGTTCGATTCCTGGCGGTCGTTCATCTTTATGGTGCTGCCCATGCTGGTGGCGGTCACCGGCGCCTCGCCCATCCACGCCCCAGGCAACATCTACGGCCCGCTGTTCATCACCGTGTTCGTCATGCAGTTCATCACGCTGCGGCTGTTGGCGCGCGGCTACTACCCGGCCATCCTCTCGCTCGTCTTCGAGACGCTGCGGATGCCGGCGGTGCTGCCTGCCACCCTGGCGCTGTTCCGTGGCGGCGCCGGCAAGTTCGCCGTCACGCCCAAGGGCGCCACCGAGGGCGACCGGGTGCAGGGCACCGTGCCGGGCCTGCTGTGGGCGTTGCTGTTCATCAACGGCTTCGGCCTGTTCTGGTTCACGCTCACCATGCTGGGGCTCACGCTCGCACCCTATCGCGAGGTGCCCGCGGCGGTGGGAGCAGCCACCTTCGGCACGCTCGACATGGCCCTGGTCATCGCCGCCATCAGCCGCATCCGCGACTGGCGCTACGCCTCCGAGCGCCGCAACAGCGTGCGCTTCCCGGTCAGCGTACCGGCCACGCTCGACGGTGTGGCCTGCACCGTGTTCGACCTCTCGCTCAACGGGGCGCTGGTGCGCATGCCCGCGCCCGTCACCGCGGCCGACGAAGCTCGCCCCGGCATGCTCACCATGGCGCTGCCCGAGGGCCCTGCCGACCTCTATTGCACCCTGCGCCCGCAAGCATGGCGAGGGCCCGATGTGCTGAGCGCTGAGTTCGCCAACGGCCAGCGCCCGGCGGTGGGCGCAGTCGCCCGAGCCATGTTCTGGGGTGTCGATGTTCCCGAATCGACGCCGCCCCCTGTGGCCGGCGTCGCTTGATGCCCGAAACCATCGACAGCCTCGCCCGGTATGCTCTGCCGGTGACGCCCGCCGATGCCCCGTTCGCGGTGTCGGGCCCGGCCGCCTCGCCAAGCATGCAAGCCTTGCTCGAGGGATTGTGTGCGCAGTTCGTCGCGGCGGGCCATCCGTCCACCAGTCCACAGGACCCGCGAGCGCGCATCGTGCTGCACCCGGTGGACCGCCAGGCGCCCAAGCCCTTCCGCCGCAAGCTGCCCGGCACCTTCGTAGCAGCCCTCGCCGAGGCCGCTGTGCCCTCGACTCAGGTGTTGCAGGCCGGTTACCCCTACCTGCTGCGGGCGCTGGCCAACGTCTGCGTGCTGCTGAACACTACCAGCGCCGGCCCCGAGTCCTACTTCATTACCATCGAACGTGCCGCATATCCCGTCGCCGCCGGGATGAAGGGGCCTGAGCTGTGGGCCGCCCTCTACCGGCGGCTGGCCCCGCTGGCCCTGTCGCGCTTGGTGATCGGTAACCAGTTCCGCCACGACCTGCCGCCCGAGCTTGCGCGCGGCAACGACGCCACCGCGGCGCTGTCGCAGGGCGGCGAGCGTCTGGCAGCGCTCGACCTGTTGGTGGCGCCCTTCCCCCTCAGCGATCTGTTGACCGAGGCCGACCTGCGCCACGTGCAGAAGCTGTACGGTCTGGGCGGACTGAGCTACGGCAACCTAAGCGTGCGCCAGGACGCTACGAGCTTCTGGATGAGCGCCAGTGGCGTCGACAAGCGGGCATTGCGCACCGTGGGCGAGGACATGGCGCTGGTGGTTGGGCTAGCGCCCGACGCCGACGCGCTGGTGATCCGGGTGCCCGCGACGGTGCGGCGGCCCCGCCACATCTCCGTCGACGCCATCGAGCACTACATGATCTACCGCGAGCACCCGCAGGTGGGCGCCATTGTGCACGTGCACGCCTGGCTGCCCGATGCCCCGGTCACCACCGTCAACTACCCCTGTGGCACCTTTGAGCTGGCCGCCGAGGTGGCCGGGCTGCTGCGCCGCGCCCCCGACCCAGCGCGGGCGGTCATCGGCCTCAAGAACCACGGCGTCACCGTCACCGGCCCCACCATGGCCGATATCCTGGACCGCATCGAGGGCCGCCTGCTCCGCCAAGTGCCCCCGCTCGACTAGAGAACAGACGGGGCGGCTGCCCTCACCCCAGCCCTCGGGCTACAGGGCAATGGACCTGTGATCGTCCCAACACGCCATGCTGAACTACTAAGCACGCATAGTGTTGGGTGGACGCTGTATCCTTGAGCGGCCGGCGCTGTAGTCGTCTCATCGTTAGCGCATAGGGATTACACATGGCTCAAATCTTGTTCGGTGCAGCCACTGCTAAAAGCCCGCAAGTGAGCTTGCCTTGGGAGGCCTGGCCCGCAATGGGTGCGAACGACATTGCGAACCTTGGGGCCAGAGCCGATGCGCTGATCGCCGAACGGAGGGCCGCACTGGCCGAAGAAGTGACTGCTGCTCGCATCGAGGAGCGACATGCCCGCTGTCAGCAGTGTATTGACACGATAGCGGCGCGCACCGCCGCAGCGAACCTCGACCTGCTCGTGATTTTCGGCGATGAAGATCGGACACTGTCGACCGACCAGAGCCTTCCGCCGTTCAGTCTCTACACCGGGACAGCGGTGGAGATGATTCCCCCGCGCAGTTGGCGGGTGCAAGAACATCTTCAGCCGGCGATGTGGGCGTGGTACAGCGAGCAACGCGAGCAACATCCGGTGGCCGTGGCTCTCGGCGAGTACCTGCTGGAAGGTCTGAGTGACGAGGATTTTGACGTGGCGTCATGCCGCGGTCAAGCGGAGGGCATGAGCTTGAACACCTCGTTCAGCTTTGTGCTGCGGCGCGTGCTTCGCGGCCGGCAGCTTCCCATTCTGCCAATCGTGCTCAACGCCCAGTTCCCGCCCAATCAGCCCACCGGCCGTCGATGCTACGACCTGGGTGTGGCGGTGGGAAAGCTAATCGCCGCCTGGCCGTCGGATGCCCGGGTGGGCGTCATTGCCTCCGGCGGGCTCAGCCACACCATGGTGGACGAGGCCTACGACCGAAAGGTACTGGCGGCGTTGCTCACCGGCGATGCCGCTCAGGTGCGCGCCCTGCCAGTTGACCGCTCGCCCGCCGGGACGGGAGAAGTGCGATGCTGGTTGGGGGCCGCGGGAGCCTTAGCGACGCTCCAGATGCACCTGCTGGCGTACGAGCCCTGCTATCGGTCGATTGCCGGCACCGGCTGCGGCATGGCGTTCGCGACCTGGAGCTGACACGGCTCAGCGCGAACGTGCTGCCTGCCCGGAGTTATGGCGTCGCAGCGTCGTCACAAAGTGCTCGCTGGGGACCACGGCGCCGTACAACTCATCGATGGTTACGAGCGTCTCGGTGTGCGCTGCCGGACTCGTGCCGGCGGTGCAGTCACTCAGCACTGCAACATAGTAGCCATGGGCAAAGGCATCGGCCGCCGTTGCGGTAACGCTGTCATTGGTACGCACGCCTGCGATGACCACGGTGCGAATGCCGTTCCCTCGCAGCACCATATCCAACTCCATACCGCCAAAGCCACTGTAGGCCGGCCGTCGAATGACCAAATCGTTCGCTTTGGGCAGCACCTGGTGGAAATCTGCGCCGGAGGTGCCGGCGACGCAGGGCGCAATGGCGTCGCCCATTGACGGGTAGGCGCGCTGCTGCTGCTCCACCCACACATCGGTTCTGGTGTGCTCGGTGCTGGTGCGCGCCAGGAATGCCACCAGCACACCGCAGTCGCGCGCCGTTTGCCGTACGTGCTCAATGGCGGGGATCACGGCTTGGAGTGGCTGCACGTCTTTGCCGGAGCGTGCTAACCAGCCGTCGCTGGCGATGAAGTCATGCTGGAGGTCGAGCAACAGCAGAGCGGTATGCTTGGCGTCGACCTTTGCCTCAAACGTGGAGAGCATCGCTACCTTGCTTCCCTCCAGAGACCCTAGCCGGTCGGGCTTTTAGACCAGCGGCTTGAGCCATGGCTCGATGGCCTCCTCCCAGGCGGCGGACCGGTCCAACAAGAGGCCGACCGGCCGGACCCGGTACACGTCGCCGTGCTGCGCGGCGTAAGGTTCTACGCCCGCTTGCAGGTCGTGGGCCATCTGGGTGAGCTTACGCCGCGCGCTGATGATGCCTGCATCAGCGGTCCCCAGGTGTTCTTTGCTGCGATCCATGATGCCACCCATGCTCACGGTCATCGCTTCGTCCTGGGCGTTCACCCCTTGGATGCCCGTGAAGTTGTAGGTCCGCTGCTGCTCCCGATCGATGAGGAAGTCGTTCTCCAGAGCAGCCCGCAGCCGGTAGGAGCCGGGGACGGTGTCCGAAGCGACGGCAGCAGCCTGGGGATTGGCGCCGCCCTGCGGAAGCGGCTTCGCGATGTCGGCGGACAATCGAAACACCCAGCAGTGCTCATCGTCCATCGGTACCCAGGCGTTGCAGCCTGCCCGGGTGCTGCCCGGCTCGATGGCCACCATGGCGTAGAACGGCAACAGCCAGAGGTTCAGCCGCCAGTAGAAGTTGGCGGCGTCCGCTTCGCGCCGGCCGGCTACCAGTATCCCGTAATCGGTATCCTTGGCGAAGATGCGAGGGGCGCCATCCCGAGCCCAATACGACGGTATGAGATTGCCCTTGGTAGGGCGCGATGCCCCAAGCACGTCGCTGCGGTCGGCCGTCGCGTGCAAGAACGAGGCGTGGCTGGAGTCGAGGTCGCCCTCCAGCGCCTGCAGGTAGTTGCAGGGCCGTAGCTGCTTGGTGGCATGGACGTGCGACTGGGGGAGGCGTAGCCACTCGAGCTCGGGCAATTCCGCCGGCAGGTGTGCCGGGCCCAGGTAGGCCCAAACGACACCGCCCGCCTCACGGCAGGGGTACGCGGTTGCGAAAATCTTGTGCCTGAAATTGCTCTCCGCCGGCTCGTTCGGCATATCGACGCAGCGGCCGTCGGTGTCGAACTTCCAACCGTGGTAGACGCAGCGCAGACCGTCTTCCTCGTTGCGGCCAAAGAACATGCTGGCCCCCCGGTGCGGGCACGCGTTCTGCACCAACCCGACATCGCCGGATGTCGTGCGGAACGCAATGAGGTCCTCGCCCAACAGCCGCACCCGCACGGGCGGACCGTCGGCGTCCAGTACCTCCTCGGTCAGCAGGGCCGGTACCCAGAACCGGCGAAACAAGTCGCCCATAGGGGTACGTGGACCAACTCTGGTCACGAAGTCGTTCTGCTCTTGCGTCAACATGAGGCTCCCCTTCCCGGCGACTGTGCGCTCGCCCCGCCCCGCACTACTTGGCGGCCTTGATGTACTCCACATTGGTGTAGGTGCCGGTGGTTGTGCCGGAGAAGGGGTAGTCGGCAACGAGATTCGGGTCGACGACCGCGTAGGTAGGCAGCCAAAACAGCGGTGCGGGGGCCTTCAAGTCATAGGCCATGTCGCCAACTTGACGCCACAGGGTGTTGAGTTTGGACTGGTCGAACGTCCAACGCAACTGGTTCTGAAACACCTCACTGGGTTCGATGAACTCCGCCCCGCTGCGCCCACCCACATAGCCATTCCCGACACCGTAGGCCCCGAACCCAAAGAACTGACGGACGCTCGTGCCTGCGATGTAGGAGTGGTTGTCGTACTCCTGGCGGTTGCGCTTCTGCGTTTGCACCGCCGGGTCGGAGTTGTCGATGGTGACGTCAACCCCAATCGCTCGCCAGTAGTTGGCGATGGCCTCCACCATATCGGACAGTTCGGGGAACAGCCCGAAGCTCACCGTCAGTAGCGTGTGCTTGAGGGGGTTGTTCGGGCCATAACCCGCCTCAGCAAGCAGCCGCTTGGCCGCCTCGGGGTCATAGCCGTATTCCTGCGGAAAGCGCCGCACCCAGTCTGGGTTCCAGCCCGGCCGCGTGGGGTGGAAGAACGTGTTATAGATGGGTTCGCCCTGGCCTTTGAAGAAGGCCTTGTTCAGTTCATCGCGGTTGATGGCTTTGTTCAGGGCCTGGCGCACCCGCCCATCAAGGAGTGGCGTGTTCATGTAGCGGTAGGGCTGGCCGCCCGGTACGGGGTCCGGGTCGGCGGCGGTGTACTTTTTGTTCACCGAAGGGCCCAGGAAGACGATGAACGTTTGAAATCCCAACTGAGCGCGCGCCTTGATCGCCTTCATGCCCTTCGCCTCGGCCTGAGGGATGAGGTCAAGCGGGAGCGCGGCGATCTGAATCTCCTTGGTCAGCAGCGCCGCCAGGCGGGTAGAGTTCTCTTTCACATACCGGAACTCGAACTCCGGGAAGTCCGGCGTCTTGCGGTAGTGGGGCGCCACGTCACGACGGAAGCGAATGAACTGGCCTTGCTGACGCTCAGTGATGGCGTAGGGGCCAGTGCCGGCGATGGCGGGGTCGTCGTAGGACCAGCGGGTCCGAGCCTCACCGTCTGCCTTGCTCATGATGCGCAGCCCAGCATCGGGCTCTCCGAACGACCAGACAAAGGACTGGTCTGGCTCCTTCAGGTTGAACACTACCTCATAGTCGCCAACCGCCTCCACCTTCGGCACCGAACTCAGCCAACGCTCGCGTCGCCCCTCCTGGGAGTCGGGCGCCGTGAGTTGCTCCCAGCTATAGAGCACGTCCTTCGAGGTGAACTCGCCCATTCCTCGGTGGAACTGCACCCCTTTGTGCAATTGAAAGTGGAAGGATTTCCCGTCGGGACCGAGCGTCCACGATTCGGCCAGTTGCGGCACGTTGGCCTCACCTTCCACCGAGACGCCCCACAGAAACTCATAGGCGGGCTTGATGGGCCAAATGTTCGTGGTGCTGACGTTGGTGGGTTTCGGAGACTCAGCCCCGGGTGCAGGCACCGCGAGCACGACGCGGGTGACCTTGGGGGTTACCGGCGCGGTCGCTGCGCTTGGACTGCTGGGCGGCACGACTGATGCTCCGGGGGTTGCGGATTGTTGCTGACATGCCAGCGAGAGTATGCACAGGAGCGGTGCGAGGAGACTCATTCTTGGGAACGCCTGCATGCTTCCTCCGAGGAGCGCGGATTCATCGTCCAGTGTTCAGTGGTGCTGGATTCCTACGGGGCGTCAGTATACTGTATTCTCCCCTTGGGGTGCTTAGAGGCCTCCGTGCTGCACGAAGGCTTGGTTCTGCGAGATGTCCGTCCGGTGCCCCATGATGCCATTCACGTGGCCCGCGCCCCAATACCGGCCGATGAACAGCGAGAGCAAAGACCCCACGAGCGCAAGAACTGACGCGATTAGCGTCATCCATTCGCTGGCTGTCACACCCCGCCTCCTCGCTCTGCCCTCTCGGTTGCAAGACGGTGTTATCCCCGCCGTGTGGCGATAACCGCCTCGGCTCCGGCGCCAATGTTGGAGAGGGACAATTACGGGAGCACCTCATCAGCAATCTCATAGCACTCCGACAGGAGCACCTGGTACAAGCCTTGTGGACGAGCCTGCCGATGCTCTGCAGCCTGTGGACTCTCCAAAAAGAACTCGTAAGCATCGCGACTGCTGCGGCGGGCAAGGCAGAGGAATGTGCCGCCATGCTCCGGATCATCGTCGGTGCACTGGGCCGTCTGCAGCGACACAACCCCCGGCACCTGCAACGCCAGTTGATCGTGACGGCGGCGGTGGGCAATGAAATCGCCAGCCCGGCCCTCCGCCACCCGGAAGATCGTGCGCGTCAGGAACACGCCGCGAGCGCTCCCCGGACTGTCTAGCACCACGTCCCATTCCTTGCCCACCGGTGGCTGCTCGTAGAGGCCGGGGGGCCGGTTATGGGTGTACGTCCGCCCCGCCTCAGTGCCGGTTCGGAACTGTGCGAAGGCGGCAGCGCTCTCAAACCGACGGTTGACCATGAGGTCGATTGCGGTGCCCAGGTAGCGGCTGACCCAGGCGCTCACAAAGCCGGGTTGCGGCTTCATAAGGCTGTGGATCCATGCCAGGCGGTTGCGCGCCTCCGTCTGTCGCCCGTTGGCGACGTGTAAGAGCTCCTGCCGTAGGTACATAGGACCCTCCTGGTATCTCCCAGACGCGGTACCGGTCTCTGAGACCTCGGCGCCTCTGGCGCTCAGCATCCGATAGCCCAGCGTGCGCCCATGGTGGCGGGCGACCGGCGGAGCCTTCGTCATTTGGCTGCCTTGAAGTTCTGCACATGCGTCCAACTGCCGGTGATGGCGCCGGGGAAGATGTAGTCGGCCACGGTTTTCGGGTCGTAAGCGATTTCCACCGGCAGCCAGAAAAGTGGGATGTATTGGTGGCTGCGGAACACCACATCGCCCGCCTTCCGCCACAGTTCGTCCGACTTTTGCGGGTCCAGTGTTTGTTCGATCTGAGGAAGGAACGGCTCTAACTCCGCCACCTGCGGCGATGAGCCGGTGTTGCCGTAGGTGTCCGCAAAGTGCAGGCCTGTCCAAATGTCGGAGCCGGTGCCGGTCACCATCATGTGATTGGAGTACTTGATGGCACGCAGGTTCGCGTTGCGGGTGGTAGCGTCCGGGCTTATCAGGTCGACCTGGACCCCGATGGCGCGCCACTGGGCAGCGATCGCCTCGCCTATGTCTTCAGCGCCGCTGAAGCCGGCCGCCGCACCGATGATGAATGTGGTTTGGAACGGCTTGTCCGGTCCGTACCCCGACTCGGCGAGGAGTGCCTTCGCCTTCGCTGGGTCGTAGCCATACTCCTCCGGGAAGGCCTTCTCCCATTCCGGGCTCCAGCCAATACGCTTGGGGTGGAAGGGGCTGTTGACCATCGGCTCGCCCTTACCGCGGAAGAAGGCCTTGTTCAGCGCATCCGTGTTGGTGGCCTTCGCCAACGCCCGGCGCACCCGCACGTCGCGCAGCGGGGTCTCCGGGTAGATGTACCCTTTCGAAGGGTCCTTCAGGTCCACAAAGGTGCAGCACACATACTGAACAAAGGCGCGCAGACCCGGAACCCGCCCGCGCGCCAGCTTGAAGTTCTGTTTAGTGGCTTGATCCAGCAGGTCTGGCGGCAGGTCGGACACGTGCACCTCGCCCACCAGCAGCGCAGCGAGGCGGGTGGATGCCTCCTTCATCCAGCGGAACTCAAACTCTGGGAAGTCGGGCCGGGTGCGCCAGTGGTCGAACGGCACCCGCGCATAACGCACATACTCGCCCTGTTTCCGGCTGTCGAACTGGTAAGGCCCCGTGCCGGCCTGTGGTTGCGCCTGCATGGTCGGCCGTCCCTGTTCCTCGAAATGGCGCTTGCTGAACAGCAGCATGGAGCCCGATTGCTCCGACGCATACACCGAAACGAAGTTGGCGTCGGGCTTCGGCAGTCGGTACACCGCCTCATACGGGCTCACGATGTCGATGTTGGCGACCGTGCGCCGCCAGTAGAGCGCGGTGCCGTGAACGTAGTCCATCGATGTGCGCTCTTTGAAGGCCGGGAGCAGGTCGGCTGAGGTGAACTCGCCGTAGCCCTTCTGGAATTGCACGCCCTTCCGCAGGGTAACCCGGTACGATGACCCGTCCGGCTCCACTTTCCAGTCGGTGGCGAGCTGGGCGATGGTCTTGCCTGTGTCTGGGTCTACGCCAAACAGCGACTCGTACATAGGGCGCAGCGGCCACACTTCGGGTGCGGTGAGGTTGCCCATGTCGTTGGCCTCTGCGGCGGCCGGCGACACCGTGGCGAGCACCAGCCGGTTCACCTTAGGCGTTACGGTGCCGCTTTCGGGCACGGCCGGCACGGCAGCGGGGTTTGCCGGGCTGCTGCATGCGGTGAGGCCAAGTGCCAGCATGCCGATGCCGGTCAGGTGGATTAGGTGTGGTCTCATTGGGGGGCGTCTCCCTCGCATAGTCTGGTCTATAACTAACGGGCCGTTCCTTTCGGGAGAGTCTACGGCAGCGCAGGTGCCTCGGCAACTCTCACCCCATCGTGGGCCGCACGTGTGCGCGACCCCTTCCGCCCGATCCCAACCCACTCCAGTCTATACACCAGCGATATCTAGCTTGACACGAAGGTTGCCGGAGGGTACAACCGTAGGATACTAACGGGGCGTGAGTATAACCTGCCCGCCGGCACGGCGCCGTGCTCAAAAAGCAGCCCACGCCTAGGAGGAATACCGCCATGACCACTGCCGCCTTCCCAGACAGTCCCGTAGACTTCGGTATGTTCGACTGGGTGGAGTACAACTGGGACGACCCGGGAGCCTCGCTGGAGCACCGGCTGCGCATGGCCGAGGTGGCCGACAAGGGCGGGTTCTACGGCTGGCACATCGCCGAGCACCACGGCTCCAAGATCTGCCTCAACATCTCCCCAGGCGTCCTGCTCTCGGCAGCCATTCAGCGGACCAAACGCATCCGCATCGGCTCGCTGAACTACTGCCTGCCATGGCACAACCCCTACCGGCTGTACAACGAGATCTGCGAGTTGGACCAACTGAGCCGCGGGCGCTTCGACTTCGGCATGGGCCGGGGCAGCATCCTGGAGTCGGGGATGATCTGGGGCATCAAGGACGAGGAGGAGGCGCGCGGCCGCTACCGGGAGACGGTGGACATCCTGCTCAACGCCTTCCAGAATCCGGTCCTGAACTTTCAGGGCACGTACTTCAACTACCAGGACATCGACCTGCTCAACGCCCCTTATCAACGGCCGTATCCCCCGCTGTGGTTCCCCAGCAGCAATCCCCACACCGAGGAGTTCCTGGGACCGCATGGCTACAACGTGGCCTTCAATTCCGCACCGCCCGAGCAAATCAGGCAGCAGTGCGAGCGGTACCGTGAGCTGTGGGTACAGCACCGGAACGATCCCGGCCGCCACAATGGCCACGTGGCGGCTCCCAAGCTGGCCATCCGGCCGCACATCGTGGTAACCGAACGCGAGAGCGAGGCGATGGAGTTGCTGCGGCCGGCGCACGAAATCTGGGCCAGCCACATTGCGTACTTCCCGACCCGCCATGGCATCGTGCAGCGTGCCGGCGGCGTCGACCGCGGCCTCGACTTCGCGATCTCACAGGGACTGGTGTTCGCTGGAACGCCGGAGAGCGTGCGCCAGCAGATGGCGGAGTCGATCAAGGCGACCACAGCCAACTACATCTTGGGGGCCTTCTCCTTCGGCGATCTGCGCCCCGAATACGCCGAGCGTTCCGCCACGCTGTTCGCCGAAGAGGTGATGCCGGCGTTCAAGACGGTGGCAGCGTAAGCGGTAGCCAGACCCCAAAGTCACGATTCTCAGTAAGGAGCGTTGACCCATGCTGACGCAAGAAGACAACAACATCATCACGCGCACCGGACCCGGCACGCCGGGTGGCGACCTGATGCGCCAATACTGGCTGCCTGCAGCGTTGAGTTCCGAAGTCCCAGCGCCCGACTGCACGCCGCACCGCGTCCGGCTGCTGAGCGAGGACCTCATCGCTTTTCGCGACTCGTCGGGCAACCCCGGCCTTGTGGCACAGGCTTGCCCGCATCGCGGCGCCAGCCTGTTCTTCGGTCGGAATGAAGAGGACGGGCTACGCTGCGTGTACCACGGCTGGAAGTTCGACACCTCGGGAGCATGCGTGGACATGCCTAACGAGCCCGCCGAGAGCAACTTCAAGCACAAGATTAACGTGCGGGCTTACCCCTGTGTGGAACGGGGGCGGGTGGTCTTCACGTATATGGGCCCGCTCAACCCGCCGCCGCCCTTTCCTGAGTTCGAGTTCGCCGGACTTCCCGACGACCGCATTGTGGTCCGCAAGCGGTACAGCGAGCAGAACTGGCTGCAAGGGTTGGAAGGCAACATCGACCCCAGTCACGGCTCCTTTCTGCACTCGGCCATCAACCCCGAACTCCGCAACGAAGCCAACGAGGCGAGGTCCGGAGCGGGCCGGTACTTTCAGGGCACCCGCGAGGCATGGCACTTTGAGGCACTGGATACCGACCTCGGCATGATGGTGGCAGCGCGCCGGCCCGCAGAAGACGACCACTACTTCTGGCGGGTGAACCTGTTCATGCTGCCCTGCTACTCCATGACTCCCGCGGGCGTCGCCGGCGAGTCGCCCACGTTCAGCCTGCTGGCGTGGGTGCCGGTGGACGATGAGCACCATCTGGTGTATAGCCTGTCGTACAACCCCACCGGTTCCACCATGGGCAGAGTCACCAATACCGGCGACGCTCCGGAGTGGCGTGAGCGCGGCGTGCCCGTCGCCAGCAACGTGCCTGCGTCCAAGGGTGGGCGCACGCGGCTCTATTTCGTGCCGGGCGACCCGACCCGCCCCGGCAGCGAGTGGATGCTCGAGGCGAACCAGCGCAACGATTACCTGATCGACCGCACGCTGCAACGAACCGAGACCTACACCGGCATGCCCGGCAGTGCGGTGCAAGATCTGGCGGTGCAGGAGAGCATGGGGCCCATCTACGACCGCGCCAAGGAGCACCTTGGCACCGCCGACGCCGGCATCATTGCGGCGCGCCGCTCATTCATCCGGGCCGCCAAAGCGCTGCGAACTCACGCAGCCACTCCCCCGGGGGTGCTTGACACCAAAGGCTACATGCTGCGGGCGGCGGTCAAGCTGCTGCCGCGGTCCGTCTCCTGGGCAGACGGCATGCGTCCGTACTACGAGGCTCGTCCGGGCGTGAACCTGCCGATGCCCTGACCCGCGCCACGACGCTCCCGAACCGACGGCGGCACGGCCCAACACCCATTATGGAACACTCATGAGCTTTCGCCTTTCTCCAAAACGCCTGCTGCTATGCCTGCCGCTTCTCGTGCTAACCACTGGTTGCGCTGCCGGCAGCGCGGGAACCAGTCAGCAGTCTACTGCCTCCGGCCCCAAGGTCAACCGGCTGACCCTGGTTACCGAGGCGCCGCCGGTCGAGTTCAACGACGTGGGACAGCTCAGTTCGGCCTCCGTCAGCTGGCAACTGCGGCCAATGTACGAGTCGTTGGTGGGGCTTGACCCTGAGACCACTCAGCTCATCCCGCAACTCGCCACACAGTGGAGCATAGAGCCGGATGGCCGGTCCTACCGGTTCGGCCTCCGCAAAGGGATAGCGTTCCAGAAAGGGTTCGGCGAATTCACCGCAAAAGACCTGCTCATCCCACTCAAGGAACGCATGTCGCCGGACTACACGTTAACGGGGTTCCAAGAGTACTGGACAAAGGCGCGCGCCGCCGTCGAAATCGTCAACGACTACGAGGCCGTCTACCGGTTGCCCCAGCCCGACAGTACGTTCCTCGACACCTATATGTCCGAGCAGTCCAACTCGATGGTGATCTTCAGCGCCGCCCATTACGAAAAGCAGGGACGGCCCACCATGCTCGGCGAACCGCTGGTTGGGACCGGTCCCTACCAATTCAAGGAGCGGGCGCAGGCCGAGTACCTGCGCTTCGAACGGGTGCCGTACGCGCATTGGCGGGCTGCCCCGGACTTCCCCGAATTCGAGTTCCGCTGGAGCAAGGAGGCATCGACACGCTCGGCCATGCTGCTGGCGGGCGAGGCACAACTGGCCGACCTTCCCACCGACCTGCTCGACCGTGTGACGCAGCAGGGCTACAAGACCGCGGTGGGTAAGGTGCCGGCGCTCCGCACCTCCTTGTATTTCCTCTGCTGCTCACTCAAAGACAACAAGCAACCAAGCCTCGGCTGGCGGTACCCGGACAGCCCGTTGATGGACGTGCGCGTACGCCGCGCCCTCAGCAAGGCCATCGACCGCGCAGCGCTCAACAAAGCGTTCTTCGGCGGCCACGGCGAGCCGATGTTCCTCAACCACTTCTATCCCACCCGCATGGGCTGGAACCCCGACTGGGAGAAGCGCTTTCAGGACTACTACGGCTATGACCCTGACAAGGCACGGGCCCTGCTGGCGGAGGCCGGTTACGGGCCTAACCACCCAATGTCCACCACCTTCGTGCTCGTGCGGGCCTTTAGCTACACCGGGGCCGACGATGTTGCCGAAGCCGTCTCGCTACAGTGGAACAAGGTGGGCGTCCAGACCACCTTGCTGCCTCGCGACGGCCCTGCGCACCGGGCGGACCAAACGGCGCTGAAGTACGACAACCACATCCTGGTGAACGGCACGTCCTCGAATCAGTTCACCGGTGTCAATGTCGGCGGCGGACTCAGCGGTACCACCGGACTCCAGATGGTCGAGTACCTCTCGCTCGTGCCGCAGATTCAGCAGACAATCCAGCCCAAGGCATTGGACGATCTGTGGCGCAAGCTGGGCGATGTCAGTTTCGACCAAGTCCAGTCGATCCCGCTCTTCTGGTTGCCGGTTGCTATTGCATACGATCCGAAGATCGTGGATGGCTGGTCGTACTCCGGGGCATTGACCGGCAATTGGGCGAACGTCGAGCGGATTCGTGCCGCCCGCTGAGGCGCCGGCCGAACGGTGGCATGCCGACCCCGCGCGAATGATCACAGATGTGCAATCTCTGAACCACGGAAGGACATAGCATGAGCGAATCAGGGTTCCCCCAGGTGCCGCTGGAGTTCGGGATGTTCGACTGGATCGAGTCGACCGACCGGCCCAACTACGAGGTGTACGAACACAAGCTGCGGCTTGCGGAGATCGCCGACAGGGGCGGGCTGTGGGGTTGGCACATCGCCGAGCACACGGGCACACCGCTGTCCATCGACGGCGCGCCGAGCGTCCTGCTGTCCGCGGCCATCCAACGCACCACCCGTTTGCGATTGGGGGCCCTCACCTGGTGTCTGCCCTGGAATGACCCGTACCGGTTCTACAACGAGATCTGCATGCTGGACCAGATGAGCCAGGGGCGCATCGAGCTTGGGGTCGGGCGAGGGGTGTCGCCTTTCGAGTCTGCTTACTACGGAATGGACAACGTGCAGCGGTCGCGCGACGTGTACCGCGAGAACTTCGCCATCTTCCTGGAGGCGTGCAAGAGCGACGTGTTGAACTACGAAGGGACCTTCCACTCGTACAAGAGCCTCGATCTCTTCAGCCATCCCTACCAGAAGCCCTATCCGCCCCTGTGGTTTCCCAGCAGCAACCGGGAAGGCATCGAGTTCACTGCGGCGCACGGCTACCACACCGCGCACAACACCGGCCCTCAGTCAGAAATCCGCGATCTGTTCGACCACTACCGGGAGGTCTGGGTGCAGCATCGCGACGACCCTGACCGCCACAACGCTCACGTACCGGCGCCCAAGCTCGCCACCAGCAAACACATTGTGGTGGCCGATACCGATGCGGAGGCCGAGAAGTGGTGCCGGCAAGCGCACCAGGAGTGGGCTGACCACATTGGCTGGCTGGGCCGCAAGATGGGCCGCGCAGGCGGACGCGAGGGCTACGATGCGCGGGCGAAGGCGGGCTACGTTATGGCCGGTACCCCCAAGGCAGTCGCCCAGCAGATGATCGACAGCATTCGGGAGAGCACCGCCAACTACGTGATGGTAGTGGTGTCGTTCGGCAAGTTGCCGCAGGACGTCGCAGCGCACTCGCTCGACCTGTTTGCGCGGGAAGTCGCGCCTGCGGTCAAAGTCGCGCTGTCTGCTTAGCACTGGGGCGGGCGTGACCCCATCGCTCGCTCACGCACGTCCGCAAGGAGTACCGGCTGTGACCATCACCGCGAAGGGCAACCACGAAGGGCCAGCAGGGTCGAAGCCTGGCCGAGGTGCAACCCCAGATATTGGCCCGGGCGAGGTGCAGGACTACCCGCTTAGCACCGACGCAGCACTGTCGGACGTGACCGGTGAGTACGCACGGATGCTGCCGGCCGGGGACCTGCGGGCCATCGAGATGGACATGGCGTTGATGGGCGTGATTGCTGCCCACGAGAGTGCAACTGCCGATTTTCTCGGCCGCTACGGTCTCAGCCGTTCCCGGTTTGCCGTGCTGCGCGGCCTCTTCTTTGCCGAAGACCAGCAACTCGCCATGACCCATATCAGCCGAAAGGTGAATGTCACACTCACCAACATGGCTCGGCTGGTGGATAGCCTGGAGGCCGACGGACTGGTGAGCCGGTGCGAAGACGCTGCAGACCGCCGCGTTGTGAATGTGCGCCTGACGCCTGAGGGCGAAGCGCTGGTGGAGCGCATCGTGCCCGACCTCGCAGTGCGCAGTAATGCCCGCTGGGGGCGGTTCACCCCCGTCGAGCGGCTGGTGCTGCGGACCCTCCTTCTCAGCCTTCGCGATGGACTGCGCGAGAGCCTACAGGAACGGCAACCCTGAGCGCACCTCAGCCTACAGCTTCACCGCCCGCAGCGTCTCGCCAGGCGCCAGCGTGAGGTGGCCAGCATGGCCGGAGGTGAGCTGCGCCAGGTAGCCGGTGTACTCGCTCGGCCTGGCCGCGGCGCTGGCCTGGCGCTTGGCGTCGTCGAGGGGGGTGGTGTCGAAGTGGGGCATTCGTGCTTCCTGGTGGTCGATGATGGGGGCAGCAGACCCGAAGGAAGGTGCCCATGGACAAGCTACTCTACACCGTCGAGGAAGCCGCCGAAATCCTCAGCCTCAGCAGACCAAGGTCTTCAAACTGACTGGCCGCTTGTGCCGCCGATACGCCGCGCTACATGTGGTTGTAGAACTCCACCCGCCAGCGCCATTCCGACCCATCCGCGGCGTTCCACCACTCGGTGAGGCGACCGACCTCACCACCCGGCAAGATCACCACGCTGCCAAGATCAACCGTCACTGGCCACCGGTCCTCCCGGTGTACCTGATCGCCGTCCAGCCAAAGTCGTGTCATGGGCAATCGTGGCCCCGCATAGGCCAAGCCATCGCCCCGGGCCAGCACCCGCTCATCTAGCTCTCGCACCGTCACAGTCAATCTCGCAGGCGCGGCATGGACCCAGAGCACGGTGGTCGGGTCCATGCGGCCGCGGGCGAAGAGCAGCCCTGTGGCGGCCGCCTCCGGGAACCAGAGTTCCCACGTCTGCAGCGGCGCTCCTGCTACCATGCGCTTTGTCCTTTCTTAGACTGGCCCCCTCCGGCCACGTCCGGCTGTTGGCCGGCCCACGCTCGCAGCCCCATGTAGAACACTCGTTCAAGGATCACTACGGGAGATTAGCTCTGGTGCCCCCAGCAACTCGCCTCCCCGCCAACCACTCCCGCCACACGTGCTGGGTACTTTGCGAAGAATACCTCAACCTGAGGATGCTCTCATTGCCGCGCTGAGCTTGCCCAACCACCCGTACTTCCAATCCCCTCGCGCGGTGGGGCGAGGGGGCTGGGGTGAAGGGGCTGGCGTGACGTCTCGAACGCGATTGCGTGAGCCATGCGCCAGCGCCCGCTTACAGGCCCGCGCGCTGGCGCGGCGTTAGGCCCTCCAGATCATCCGGATAGGTAGTCCCGCCGCCGCCACCAACTCAAGTGATTGGTGGCAGCGGGTTCCCATTGCTGGCGGGAGCGCATGGCACCGAGGCAGTGTTGAACCGCGATACCAGGATCGAGAAGTCCAGGATGGTCACTGACCCGTCACCGTTGAGGTCGGCGGCAAACGGCGGGACACCCGCGCCGTTCGGCGCCGTCCACCCGGCGCTGCCGGAGTTCTTGCCGAAGTTCGACACGAGCCACGAGAAGTCGATGATAGTCACCTTGCACAGCGCATCGGCGTTCGTGTCGCCCGCCCAGGTGATGTTGAAGGGCGCCGTTAGACCGTCGCCAACGCCCGCGGCGCGCGCGCGCAGTACGTACCCAACTCCCGAGAGGTCCAGTTTGCACCCGCCGAAGGTCGCCACACCGGCGGTCAGCGACAGCGTGAGGCCGTCTGGCGGGCAACTCAGCAGAACTCCAGCCGCACCGGTCAATGTGGCGATATCGAGCGTGACCTGTGTGGTGTTGTCGTCGGTCTGGACCGTGTTGGTCGCGTCGACCAGCGCCACCCGTGGCTGGGCGCCAAGGGCGAAGGTGGAGGCGCCCCGGATGGGCTGGCGGGTGAATACCAGCCGCTTGGTAGCGACATGGAGCGTTGCGCCGGTGGCGCCGCCCAAGACCGGCTGCGCCTGGAAATAAGCGGCCGTCTTCCGGGGGGGTACGCTCTCGAACCCCATCGCCACATCGGGCCCGCTGCCCAGCAGCCGGACGTAGAACGTGGCGGCGGTGAACGTGCCGCTCGGAGCGGCATCGGCCGGCAGCTTGCCGTTGCTGAACGTGATGCGCCCCGTAGCGTTGTCCACCGTATTGAGGTTGGTCTGCTTGAGGCCGGAGGTCGCGGCCGGCGTCAAAGCCGTCACCGCCGCGCCGGCTGCGTCCACGATCTGCACGCGCGCCGAGTCGAAGCTTAGGAACATGTCGATGGCGTCCACCGGCTGTCCGCCGCCGATGACGTTGATGGTCATGGGCGTCACGCTGTTGGCGGGCCCCTGCACCAGGGCGGGGGTGAGCTGCAGCGCCACCCCGTTCACGATCAACAACGCGGCGGGCGCCGGCGCCGTGCCCTCGCCCACGGCCACGGCGCCCGGCACCGCCTTGAATGGGCCGAGCTTGGACAGTCCCAACGCCACCGCGTCGGTGATGCGGGCGCCGGCACGGCTGAACGTGATAAGCGACCCCGGTGAAGCTGTGAGTGCCTTGAACCGCAGCGTGCCCAGCGTGAACGTGCCCGAGACCGGGCTGGCGCCGGTGCCGCGTCCGGCGCTGAACGCCACCGTTCCGGCCACGTTGTCCACATGGTTCGCCAGCGCCGTGGTGAAGGGCGAAGCGCCGTTCGCGCTGATTGCCGCCACCGGATTGCCGCCGGCATCTACTGCCTGCAGCACTGCAGGGTCGAAGCTTAGGAACACGTCGACACCGTCGATCGCCTCAGGGCCGGTGTCTACGGTAAGGTCGGTGGCTGCCAGCGCGCCGGCGGGCAGCGTGCCCGTATTGGGCGTCAGGCCCAGCGTCACGCCGCGCACCCCCACCAACACCGGGGTACTGTCGGGCGCTATCACCCGCGCCCCGCCGGAGTAGACGCCGCTGGGGCGGTTCGCGGCAGTGGAGAACCGCAACGCTGTGCCCGGCGTGGCCACCACCGCCTGGAAGGTGATGATGGCCAGGGTGAAGTCGGTCTCGCTCGCAGGGCCCGTGACGCCGGTGGTGTTTCCGGATGGGACGCCCGCGCTAAAATCCACCCGGCCGGTGGTGTTGTCGAAGGTGTTGGTAAGACCCACGCTGAGCGGCGACCCGGCGCCGGCCGCTACCGACTGCACCTGTAGCCGCGCCGGATCGAAGTCGACCTTGGCGTCCACCGCGTCGGTCGCCAGCGCCCCCAGGCCCACCGTCACGTCCACGGTGAACGTGCCGCCCCGTTGCAGCGCCGGCGTGGCGTGCGACGCGAGGCTCAGATGGGGCACGCCCGAGACCGCGCGCACCGGCCCAGCATCCGGCAACGCCAGAGAAGCCAGCGCAGACACAGCCAACAGCGCCGTGGCCAGCGCCGTACGGCCCGCTCGGAGCCCTCGCCAACCCGTCATGTGCGTTTGCCTAACCCTGCGGCAACCGTGCGCCGCGATAATAAGCTGCGGTGGCCTCGGGGCTGGCGTAGTCCAGCCGAAGCGGAAGGCTGTCGCCCTGGATGGCGGTCAATGCCTTGAACCCCACGCTGAACAGCGTGAATGTGCCCTGTGCGGGGTGGCCCGGCAGGCTTTGGCCGGCGCTGAACCACACCGTCCCGCCGTCGGCCGCATTGCGCAGCACCATGGGCAGGCCGGCGCCCGGTGTAACGGCCGAAGTTGCGTCACCCGCGGTATCCACCAGCACCAGGCGGTCCGGCGCGTAGCGCAGCAGCACGTCCATCGCATCGATGGGCCGTCCGCTCTCCACCACCACGTCCACCCGGAAGGTGGCCCCCGTCTCGATCGCGCCCGCCTCGCTGGCCAGCCGCACCCGCACCGGCGCGTCGTCGCCACCCCGGAAGGCGCCCAGGCCGCCG
>Ga0082335_1002999_pt1 | contig 29176 bp, 24 predicted proteins | sample Subgrocontami58m_FD_72375 | JGI IMG/M metagenome (GOLD analysis project Ga0082335, IMG submission 72375) | Subsurface groundwater microbial communities from S. Glens Falls, New York, USA - GMW37 contaminated, 5.8 m (SPADES assembly) (version 2) ...
CTTCTCCTGTCAACCGGATTATCCCTGTACCGCTCATGCCCACCCTCCCTTGGACCGACACCGGGGGTCCAAGGAAGGTATCGGCAAGAGGGTGGGAACGAATTTAGTCTGGGTAGCTTAGGCCTTCCGTAATCCGCCTTTGGCGCTCGTCTTCCGATCTCTGAGTTCTCGGTGTCCTCTGTGGCAATAATCCGTGTCAACTCTGCATCACTACACTAGCCCGGGCGAGCCGCGATTCGCGCGAGAATCGCGGCACCCAGGAGCAGGAGCGCGGTCTCGTTGAGCGACTGGAGCCTCAGCCGGTTCGCGACGAGGAAGAAGAACAGCCGCGCATGCGCGGGCAGCTCGAGCGGTCCGAAGGCGGACTCGGCCAGGGCGAGGTCAAGCGCCTCCCGGAAGCCTTGCGAGGTCAAGGTCGCGCCCGTGATCCGGCGCTCCGGCGGCCGGCCTTCGGCCGCGGCTTCGCGGCGCAGTTGCTCGAGCGCGTTCCCCCCGATCCCCACCGTCTCCCGCACCGGCAGCACGCGGACATCGAACCGCTTGCCTTCCCGCACCTCGACGTCGAGCGCGATGGGACCGCGCAGTCCGTCGGCTTCGCCGTGGAAGATGCCGTCGTGCAGCTTCGCCTGCGGCAGTCGCTTCACCCGGTCCGCGTGGGCGTCGCGCATCCGGAACAGGGCGGACCAGGACGGGAGCGCGAGGGCGAAGACCGCGGCGGCGACGAGCGCGGGCGGAGTCAGGGCGCGGGCGATCGCGCGTCGCCGCGGCCCGGCGTGGGACCGGCCGAGGCGCACGAAGCGGTCCACGGTCCAGACCAGGGCGGCCGCCAGGAAATGGAGCAGGCGCGCCTCCTCGTGGAGCAAGCCGGCGAGCAGGGCCAGGACGAGGAAGCCGCGGCACGCGGAGGCGTTGGGCGCCGGCGCGTGCCGCTGCTCCTGCCCATCCCGCGGGGCCGTCCCCCGCTCCTGAGAGATCGCCTCGCCGCGTTCCGGTCCGCTGTTCATGGCGAGAACTCCGGACCGAGGAGGCCTTGGGCGAGGGCGGCGCGGCGGAGCCCGGGGTCGAGAGCGTCCGCGGCGCGGGCGCGGGCCTGCATCGCGCCGAAGAGACGCGTCAGGTCGAGGTTGGCCGGGCAGGCGGCGGAGCAGTTTTCGCAGCGGACGCAGAGCAGCCCGCGGTGCAGGACGAAGCGGGCGAGGTCCCCGGTGTGGGCCGCCGCCACCATTTCGGAGATGCGCGGGATTTCGCCGGGGCAGCGGTCTCCGGTGGCGTCGCAGGCGCGGCAGGAGGCGCACGCGAGAGCGTCGGCCGTGCCCAGGCCCAGGGGCGTGCCGAGGCGGGCCGCGAGCGTGGCGCCCGCGACCAGGGTCGCGGCGGCGGGAAGTTGCATCGCGGGCGATGACGATGGTGCGGGCGAAGTTGTCGGCCCGGCCGGCGTCGCAGGCATTGGGTCCCGTGGCGGTTCGGTGGGCACGGTCTAGCCTCCCCGCACCGTGAGGGCGGCCAACGCGCCCATGCCCGCGCCCGCGAGCGCGGCACGGACGAGGTCGCGCGCTGCGCGCCAGCCGGCCGAATGCGCGGTGAGCGCACCGGAGCAGGCGCCCGCCGCCGCGAAGAGCAACAGATGGGCGATCATCGGCGCGCCTCCGCCAGCGTCCAGCCCGCGAGCGCGCCGACCGCGGCTCCGCGCGCGGCGCCGGCCAGCGAAGGATCGCAGGCGAATGAGGCGGTCAAGGCTCCGGCCACGACGGCCACGCCGATGGCGGCCGCGCGGCCGCGGATCGCGCCCGGTGCGAAGGCGAGGCGGAGGACCGCGAGGTGGAGGGCCACGACCAGCGCCGCAGCGAAGAGAAGTGCGACGGGCGCATCCCGCCACCTCAAGTAGGCCGCGGTGAGCGGCCCGGCAGTCCCAAGCGCGGCGAGGTCGAGCGCCGGCCGCATCGCGGCGCGCCGCGGGTCGCCGAGCAGGGCGAGACAACCGCCCGCCGGCGAGACCACGCACGACATCGCCGCGCACAGCGTGAGCATCGCGAGGCACGCGGCCGTGCCCTGGGCGGAGAGCAGGCCCGCGCCGTGCGGCCCGAGCGAGCCGGCGAAGGGGACCAGCGCCGCCGCGGCGATCCGTCCGCAGCCGAGCGGGAGGAGGAGCGGGAGCAGGCCCACGAGGAGGAGCGCGCCTTCCGGTCCGGGGAACGCCAGCGTGGCAGCCGAGACGAGACCGCGTCCGAGCAGGTCGAATGCGCCCGCGGCTTCGGCCGCGCCGGCCAGAACGAAACCGAGCAGGATGTCGATGAGCGGGCCCGCCGGCACCGCGCCGAGAGACTCCGACGGAGCCACGCGCGCGCCGAACGCGGCCACCAGCGAGAGGAGGCCCGCGCCGACCGCCAGCCAGGTGAGCGGCTCGATGCGCCGCACGTCCGCGTGGGCGGCCGCGAGGAGCGTCGCGCCCCAAACCGCGAGCGCGAGCCGGCCCACCCATGGGGAGCAAGACGTGGGGACCGGGGCCGCGGAGGGGCCTGTAGGAGCGGGGAACGGGTTCGCGACGGGGGTGGGTGCCGCCGCCGCGGAAGAACCGGAAGGAACGGGGGACGGATCCGCCGCAGGAGCCGGGGACGGACCCGTGGCGGGAGCCAGGGTGACCGGCAGGGGAAGCGCGGGCGACGGTGCGGGGGACGTATTCTGGATGTCGGAAATCGGGAGTTGGGAGTCTATTGGGATTTGGGATTTGGGATTTGGGACTTCGCCGCCGCGTGCAAGCGCGCGCGCATACGCCGCGGTGGCTCCGGCGGCGATGAGGAGGGCGAAGAGTTGCGCGGCGCGGATCGCTTCGGAGCCGCCTTCGGCCCAGGCGTCCGCCATGCGGGCGATGCCGCCGGCCGACGCCGGCGCGCAAGAGCCGTACGCCGTGCGCGCGAAGGCCGCGGCGAGCGGCACGCTCTCCATCGCGGGCAGCCCCGCGAGGGGGCCGGTCGCGAAGGAAGCCATCCCCAACGCGTGACCGCAGGGCAGGGACAGCACCAGGGGCAGGAGCGCGATGGCCACCGCGACCTCCACGGGCGGCCTTCGCCCCGCAGCGCCCTGGGCGCGCAACCGCACGCCGGACACGCCGGTCCGGTGGAGGAGGACGGCGGCGAGCAGGCCAAGGTAGAGCGATGCGAGGGGCAGGAGCGGGATCGCCGCGAGGGTCCGGCGCAGCGGTGCGACCAGGTCGCCGCAGGCCACGGCCGCAAGCAACAGGAGCAGGGCGCTGGCGACGAGCACGCGGCCCCGGAGCGTGCGCAGGCCGGGCACGGCGATCGGAGCCGCGCCGGCAGTGAGCGCCGCCACGAGCACCGCGGCCGCAAGGGCGGATGCCCAGGTCATGCTGCGCTCCTCCTCATGCCCGCGCCTCGTGGAAGCCGGCCGAATCCGCCCCTGCCGTCGTGACCGACGCTCGTGGTCTTCGCCCCTTCATCATCCCCGCAGATCGTAGAAGGCCACCCGCCCGCCTTCGAGATCGGCGACGCCCAGACGCCCGTCGGGGTGGAACGCCAGCGCGGAGGCCGCGACGCCGGTGAGGCCGGCGCCGCGCGCGCGGCCGTCCAGGCCGAACACCAGCACCCGCCCCAGCCCGGACATGGCCACGCACACCCATCCGCGGTCCTCGTCGACCGCCAGCGCGTCGGCGCGCGCGAAGCCTCCGCCCGGAAGCTCGATCCGCGCCCGAAGATGTCCGGAATCATCGAAGCACTTCACCGCGGCGTGGCCTTCGTCGAGCACCAGGAGCGTGCCGTCCTTCAGCCGGGCCAGATCGCGCGGCCGGCGGAACCGGTCGGGCGCGTCCCCGAGCATGCCGATCACCCGGTCGACGCCGCCGTACTTGTCCACCGCCTGCACCCGGTGATTGCCGGTGTCGGCGACCCAGAGCAGCCCCTCCGACACCGCCAGCCCCTGCGGATAGTGGAACCGCCCCGGGGTGAACCCGGGCGCACCGACGGTCCGCGCCGGCGTGCCGTCGAGGCCGTAGATCCGGATCCGGCAGCGATTGGTGTCGACGACTGCGATCTGCTCGTCGCCCCAGCGCGCGAGCTTGGTGGGGAGGTTCAGCCCATCCTCCTCCGCGGGGTGCACGGGGACCAGCGTCGAGACGGAGGCGCCGTCGGGCGACACGCGCAGGAGGACGTAGCCGTCGTCGTCGGCCGCCGTGACGATGGCGCCGCCGTCGGGGAGAAAGCACAGGCCTCGCGGGCGCGGCGGCGACCACCGGGCGGGCGGCCCGGGGCGGTCCTGGGCGGACGCGCGCGGCGCGGCGAGAACCAGCATCCACGCCCCCGCGGCGCGCAGGGCGGTATCCAGGAAACCGCGGCGGGTCAGGCCCGAAGGGGCGGATTCCCTCACGCGGCCGGGCCGAGGAGGTCCTTGACGGCTTCGCGCTCGCTCTTGAGTTCGGCCGCAGAAGCGTCCAGCCGCTTGCGGGCGTCCTCGTCCACCGCGAAGCCCGGCACGATCTTCCAACCGCGGCCGTCCGTGGATGCGAGCGGGAAGCTGTAGATCAGGCCCGCCGGGATTCCGTATGGGTTGCCGTCCGCGATCACCCCGGCGCTGAAGCAGGATCCCGCCGGCGTCGGCGAACCGGCCGCCCGCAGGCCGTCGATCACCGCGTTCGCGGCGGAGGCGGCGGACGAGGCCCCGCGCGCCTTGATCACGGCCGAGCCGCGCTTGGCCACGGTCGGGATAAACGTCTCGGTGAACCAGGCCGCATCCCGGATCGCCTCGGTCGCCGGCTTTCCGCCGATGAGCGCGTTCTTGTAGTCGGGGTACTGAGTGTCGCTGTGGTTGCCCCAGATCGCCATCCGCGTGACCTGGTCGACCGGCACGCCGGCCTTGCGAGCGAGCTGGGCGGCCGCGCGGTTCTGGTCGAGCCGCGTCATGGCGAACCAGCGGTCCGCGGGGATCTTGGGGGCGTGTGACCGGGCGATGAGGCCGTTCGTGTTGCACGGGTTGGCCACGGTCAGGATCCGCACGTCCTTCCCGGCCGCGTCGTTGATCGCCTTGCCCTGCCCGGTGAAGATCGGGCCGTTCGCGCGGATCAGGTCCGCGCGCGTCATGCCGTCCTTGCGCGGCAGCCCACCCACGAGGACCACCCAGTCGGCGCCGGCAAACGCCTCTTCCGCCTTGTCGGTGCCCTTGACCTCGGTGAGGAGCGGAAAGGCGCAGTCCTCGACTTCCATGAGCGTGCCGTTGAGCGCGGGCAGCGCGGGCGTGATCTCGAGGAGACCCAGCGCCACCGGCTGATCCGGCCCGAAGACGTCGCCCGCGGCGACGCGGAAAAGAAGGGCATATCCGATTTGTCCCCCGGCCCCAGTGATGGCCACGCGAATCGGCTTCTTCATCTTTCTGCTCCCAAGTCTGCTGGACGTGTCGTAGGCCTGATTCTCAGGGGGCATGGAGGGGCCGTCAAGGAATTGCGGTGGGCCCGTGGGTCGCGCCGGGTCGAAAGTCGGGAAATCGGCCGCCTCGCGTGCTATCTTCCCGCGCTATGTCGGTCTGCACCACGCTGCCCCGCGGAGCCACGCGCACGGCGAAGACCCACGCCGTGGTCACGGAACTCGTGCGCGGGCATGGCGCCAAAGTCGTCCTCGACGCCGCCTGCGGCACCGGCACGCTCGCTCAGGCCCTGCACGCGCTGGGACTCCATGTCAGTTGCCTCGACGTCGCCCCGGATGCGGTCTTCCCCGCCGGGACCCGCGGAATCCATGCCGACCTCAATGCGCGCCTGCCGCTCGATGACGGCGCCTTCGAAGCGATCGTCTGCGTCGAAGGGGTCGAGCACGTGGAGAACCTGCACCACCTGTTTCGCGAGTTCGCGCGGCTGCTCGCGCCCGGCGGCCTGGCGGTGGTCACCACTCCCAACATCCTCTCGGTGCGCTCGCGCTGGAAGTACTTCATGACCGGCCGGTTCGCCAAGTTCAGCGACTTCGTGCCCGCGCAGGACGTGAAGTCGCCGCACGTGCGCGGGCACATCAACCCGGTCGGCTACCCCGAGATCGACCACGCCCTGCGGCTGGCAGGCTTCCGGGTCGAGGGGGTGCATGCGAACCACCTGGTGCATTATGGCAAGCTGCGCGCCATACTCGCGCGGTGGCTGTTCGGCTGGCGCCGGCCCAAACACCACCCGCACCACGAGACGCTGCTGCGCGACGAGTTGCTGTTCGGAGAGAACCTCATCGTCGCGGCGCGGAAGGCGTGAAGGGCAGGGTGAGGGCCTCCGTCACCGATCCCGGAACAGCGCCTGGAACCAGGCCTCGCCGACGAATCCCTTGAGCTCGCGCTGCGTGCGCGCCAGCTCGCCGCTGTAGAAGCCGTTGGCCACCGCCACTTCCAGCAGCGGGCGAACCGCGTCGCGATGACCGGCCTCGGCCTCCAGGCAGGCCAGATAGAAGGGGGCGAGGGCCGACCTGGCGCAGAGTTCGCGGCTGCGCATCAGCCCGGCCCGGCCCTCGTCCGGCTTGCCGGTCCGCGCGAGCTGGTACCCGCGCAGGCCGTGCGCGGCCGCGAACTCCGGGTTCCGCCTCAGGCATTCGTCGAAGCAGCCGATCGCCTTGCGGCCGTCCCCCATCACGAATTGGATGAACCCGGCCATGAACTGGGTCGCGGGCTCGAACCCGAGTTCCTGGATCATCGGCGCGAACTCCTTCGCGGCGATCGGGAAGATGAACGGCATCTTCATCCGCGCCGACATCACCTCGATGAAGAACTGGGTCTCCAGCTCCGGGGTCGCCTCGACCGCGCGCGCGAAGTCGAGCAGGTAGTGGCCGAACTTCTGCTTGCGCTGGTACAGCTGCGCGCGCTCCATGTAACTGTCCGAGTTCCGCGGGTCGCGATCGACCGCCTGATCGTGGAAGCGCATCGCCAGGCCGAAGTCGCGATTCTCCTCGAAGGCGATGCCCAGGCCGCGGTGATAGGCCCCGAGCGGCCTCTGCGACGGCGCGGCGCGCCAGGCCGCGAAATCGGCCTCCGCGGCCTCGCGCTGCCCGAGCGCCAGCCGGCACCCGGAGCGGCGATGGAGCGCCGCGCCCAGCGTGGGCTCGAGCGCCAGGGCCCGATCGTATTGCGCCGCCGCCTCGGCGAGTCGCCCTTCGTGCTCATGCCACATGCCGAGTTGGAGCCACGCTTCGGCGTTCGTCGGGTCGAGCTCGGTTGCCGTGGCAAGGTCCTGCCCCGCCTGCGCGGCATCCCGGCCGGAGTTCGGCCAGTCGCGCGCCGTGCCGCCGCGGATCAGGTACGCCTGCGGGTCGAGCGGATTGGCCGCCACCGCGCGCTCCAGGTGCACGCACGCGCCCGGCGCATCGAGCGAGCACAGCGCGGTGAGGGCGAGGCCGACATGCGCCGGCGCGCAGCGGGAATTCTCGAGCAGCGCCGCGCGGAACGCGCGCTCGGCCGGGCGCGCGAAACTCTTCCGCTGCCCTTCCGATTCGCGCACGTGGCTCATGAAGTACTCGAGCGCGCGCCGGCCCCGGGCCAGTTCCGCGCCCCACGGCGAGTCCGGCCGCATCGACTCGCGCTGGGCCCGAGAGAGCCGGTCCCTGCGCTGCGTGCCCGGTTCGGCGCCGGCCATCGCGATGTCCGCCAGCCACGCATACGCCTCGGCCCAGCCCGGGTCCGCCGCTACCGCTTCCTCGAAGCGACGGCGGGCCTCGTCGGGCTTCCCCTCCGCCAGCGCGGCCCGTCCCAGGGCGTTCCGGCAGGCGGCGGAGCGCGGATCGAGCACGAGGGCCGCCTCCAGGTCCACCCGCGCCCCGGCCGCATCCCCTAGTTCGAGCCGCGCCCGCCCGCGCAGGAGCAGCGCGCGCCCGCGCCCGGGCCAGGGCCTCGCGTACCTGCGTTCCCCGGCCGCTTCCGGCGCGGGATCGGCTGTGCCCGGCGCGGGATCGCCCGCGCCTGCAATCTCCTGCGCCAGCACCTCGGCGGACTCGAGCGCGCGCCCCGCGGACTCCTCCGCCGGCTTCGGCTCGCCGGAAAGAAACCTGACTTCCGCCTGCAAGCCGAGCGCGTCGGGGAAGAGCGGGCAGCGATCGAGGAGCCGGTCGAGGAGTTCGGCGGCCTCCGCCGCGCGGCGGTCTTCCCAGGCGAGGAGGGCAAGGGTGAAGCGCGGGCGGGCGTCCTCCGGGTCGAGGAAGAGCGCGCGCTCGGCCGCGGCGATCGCTTCCCCGGTTCCCCCGAGGGCGCGATTCGCCTCGGCCTGCTCGGCCTTCGCGCGCGCCCCCAAGGCCGAGTGCTCGACCACCTCGCCGAGCAGAGCCAGGGCGCGCCCCGGGTCGCCCGCGCGGCGTGCCCGGCAGGCTTCCGCAACCTTCCCGAGCGGACCCGCGGAATCGCGCGCGGCCACCCGCCGCAGTCGGACGTCGGCTCCTGCCGGATCGAACCGCGCCTCCTCGTCCAGCCGCGCCAGCGCCAGCTCGGTCAGGCCGTCCTCCGGGGCCGCCCGCAGCGCCTCCTGCAGGTCGGCGTAGGCGCGGCCGAAGTCGCCGAGCGCGATCCGCACCAGCCCGCGCTCGCGCAGCGCGTCGATCCAGCTCGGGTCGAGCTTCGCCGCCTGGTCGAGCGCCGCCGCCCGCTCCGCTCCCCGCAACAGCGCGGCCTTGCGGAACTGCACCTCCGCGCGCCGGCGCCGGTCCTGCCGGTCGCGCTGCTCCGCCATCGCGCGCTCGATCGCCGCCGTGGTCACCGAGTAATAGTGCGCGAGCCCGAGCACGATCGCGCCCGCGGCGGCAAGCGAGGCAAAGGCCAGCCGGTTGCGGCGAATCAGCTTGAGGCTGCGGTAGAGCGCGCTGTTGGGCCGCGCCAGGATCGGCTCGCCGTCCAGGAACCGCCGCAGGTCACGCGCCAGATCGCCCGCGCTCGCGTAGCGCCGCTCCTTCTCCTTCTGCAACGTCTTGAGACAGATGGTCTCCACGTCGGCGTGCACCCGCGGATTGAGTTTCCGCACCGGCGCCGGGTCCTCCTGGAGCGTCTTGTAGAGGATCGCCGCAGGGGTGGCTCCGGTGAAAGGCGGGACCCGCGTCAGGCACTCGTAAAGCACCGCACCGAGGGAGTAGACGTCGCTGCGCGCGTCGATCTCCGCCTGGTCGCCGTTCGCCTGCTCCGGCGACATGTAGGCCGGCGTCCCCATGATCTGCCCGCTCAGCGTCAGCCGCGTGCTCGACTCGATCTCCTTCGCCAGCCCGAAGTCGGTCAGAAACGGCATCCCGCGCGCGTCCAACAGGATGTTGCTGGGCTTGAGGTCGCGGTGGATCACCCCGGCCCCGTGGGCATAGTCGAGCGCGTCGGCGATCTTCCCGATCCACTCGAGCGCCTCGCGCACCGGGAGCGGGCGCTCGACGAGCACGTCGGCGACCGAGCGGCCCTCGATGAAGTCCATCGTGAAAAAGTGCGTGTCGTGGTCCACCCCGACGTCGTGGATCGCGACGATGTGAGGGTGGCGGAGGCTCGCCGCGGTCCGCACCTCGCGCTGGAAGCGCCGGACGCGCTCTTCGGCAGAGCCGCCGCCGGGCGGCAAGGCTTTCAGGGCGACCGTCCGACCGGTCGAAGGATCGAGCGCCTTGTAGACCACGCCCATGCCCCCGCGCCCGATCTCGCCGAGCAGGCGGTACTTCCCCAACGTCGGCGGCGGCGGACCGGCCTCCGCGGAATCGGCGGCGGCGGGAGCATCCCCCATCTGCGTCGCCGGGGCGGCCAGGCGGGTCGCCGGCTGGGTCATGGGCGCGGACTCGCAGATGGTCGGCGCGGGGCCGGTGGGACCGGGACCCGCGGCCCCGGCCGAGCGCAGGTCCGGTTCGGAGCGCGCCAGGTCGGAGATCGACTGCCCGAGCCGCCGGCCGAGCGCGCGCAGGGCTTCGACTTCCTGGCCGGTGGCGAGCCCGCGGGTCACCAGGAGTTCGGCGAGCGGCCGGTCGGGGGCGCCGCTGGTGAGTTCGCGCAGCAGGCCCCAGAGCTGTTCGTCCCGCAGGATCCCGCGCGCGACGGCAGCTTGACCGAGCAGCAGGTCCTCGCGCGTAGGCATCCGGGCGTCAGTCCTCCTGGACGCGGGAGCGCTGCCGGCGCAACTGGCGGCGGCGGCGCTTCTCCTCCAGGTGGCGCTCCTTGGAGGCGCGCGTCGGCTGGGTGGGCCGGCGCGGCCGGGCCACCACCAGCGCGTCGCGGATCATCTGCCGTAGCTTCTCGCGGCACTCTTCGAGGTTGCGGGATTGCTCCCGGTGCGTCTGGCTCGTCACGATGACCTCGCCCCGGTTGGTGATCTTGGGACCGAGAGCGACCATCAGCCGTGCCTTCAGCTCCATGGGAATCGAGCGGCAGCGGGGAATCGAGAAGCGGATGACCGCCTTCGTGTTCGACTTGTTGACGTTTTCGCCCCCGGGGCCCCCGGCCCGGGCGAAGCTGATGTCCAGATCCTCGTCGGGGACCTGGATCCGAGGGGTGATGTAGAGGTAGTCCATCCTGACGCTCCCGCTGACTCAGAACGGTAGTCGCGGCCGGACGTTCACTCTAGCATGATTCATCGACGGGGTCAACGCCCGAGAACGTATATTGATTCGCTTGACTTCGCCCTGGGGCGATCGTAGATTGGATGAGGATCGTGGGACAGGGTACGCCAGGAGGAACCATGCCGAGCCTTCGAATCGCCACGCTGCTGATCCTGGCCGTGGGAATGCGGGTCGTCGCCGAGGAACCCGAGATCAGCTGGAACAAGTCGTTCATCAACGCGCGTCGGGAGGCGGCGACGCAGGGCCATCCGCTCGTGTTGCTCTTTTGCGATCGGATCTCCCTCGACTACTATGACGACGCCCTCGGGCGCGACGAGACGCTGCGCGCGGTGCAGGCGGGAGTCGTCTGGTGCAAAGCCGATCGCGAAAAGGAGCCGGAGCTGGCGAAGCGGATGGGGGTGAAGGCGCCCTGGGAGGTGCGCATCGTGGCCCCCGATCTCACGGTGCTGAAGGCGTACCCCGGCAAGCCCAAGGCCGCAGAGGTCGCCGCCTTCCTGAAAAGCCTGCGGAAGGTCTGGTCGGCGCGGGGCGGACCCAAGGCGATCGACTGGATGTTCAGCTTCGAAGAGGCGCTGAAGATCGCGCGCGAAAAGCACCGGCCGCTGCTGATCTATTTCTGGTCCGACGACAAGAAAGGCTCGAACCCCGACGAGAGCGCCATGCTGAAGAGCGAGAAGGTGATCCAGCTCTCGAAGCGGTTCGTCTGCGTGAAGGTCAACAAGTCGGTCGACGGGGAGTTGTTCGAAAAGTTCAAGATCGAGCAGGTGCCTCAGCTCCTGTTCGTCAGGCCGAACGAAGAGCCGTACGAGGCGGTCGATTTGGGGCTCAAGCTCGAGTCGCTCCTCACCGCGATGAGGGACGTGGTGAAGGAATACGTGGAAGACACGGTCGAGAGCGGCGGCGGGAAGCAGCAGTAGGGGGCGACGAACGCCGGGCGCGGCGGCCGGCCCAACCCATGAGATTGAAGGCTCACTAGTAGGGCCTTCGAGAAAACGCCAGGGGCGCAGAGGGATGTCCTCTGCGCCCTTGCGGTTTTCGGCCGGGCTCGGATTTCCGGGACCGCTGCCGCCGCGGCTACTTGGCCGGTGCGGGCTTTCCCTCCATCTCCTCGAGCGTGCGACGCGCGGCGTCGTGCACTTCCTGGTCGTCGCAGGCTTGGAGCACGCGACGGAGGAGAGCAAGGGCCTTCTCGGGCTCGCCGAGTTGCCGCCAGCACAGCGCGGCCTTGTAGCGCGCCGCCGGGATCAGCCGGCTCTTCGGGAACTCGCTCAGGATCGACGAGAATACCTCCGCCGCGTCCTTCGGGTTCCGGTCGGCGAGCAGGGCTTCGCCGCGGGTGAAGAGTTCCAGCGTCCGCCCACCTTCCTCCTGGTCGTTGGCGTCGATGAAGTCGATCCGGTTGCGCGCCCGCTGGGCGTAGTAGTTGTCGGGCTCGCCGAGCTGCTTGTTCGACTGCGAATCGGACTTCGACCAGGCGTCCTTGGCTCCCCCCCAGTTTCCGCGAGACTCTTCGAGCGTCGCCAGGTTTTGCGCGCAGCTCAGCGACGCCTCGGAGTCGGGATACTTGTCGACCGCGTCCTGGAAGGCCTGCCCGGCCTGATCCACGCGCTTGAGCCGCTGGTGGATCGTGCCGATTTTCAGGAGCGCATCGTCGGCGTATGGGCTCGCCGGAAAGCTCTGGACCAACGCCTGGAGGCGCCCGATCGCCTCATCGTCTCGACCCAGCTCGGCCAGGCTGTACCCGAGCCAATAGAGGGCGTCATCGTAGTACTCGCCCGCGGTGTCCCCCTGGGTGACCCGCTCGAAGCTCTCCGCGGCCGCGGGGTAGTTCCCCTGCAGCAGCCGGTTGAAGCCCTCGTGGAACGCGAGCAGGTCAGGGCGATCCCGGCGGAGGCGGGACTTGATCGAATCGGGACTGGCCTCCGGATTCGCCGCCGGATTGGCCTGCGGAACCAAGTCCGTCTGCACGCCTGCGACCTGCGAGGCGTGGTCCTTCTGCTGCCCTGAATTGCGCTCCTGCGGTCCCGGTCCGCGCTCCTGCTGGGCCTGCGTTCCCGCGCTCTGGCCGGCCAGGAGCGGCCCGGCCTGCCCATTGGCGGCCCCGACCTTCCCGGGCGCAGGCTGGCCCGCTGTCTGCACGACGAACCCCTGCCGGTCGAACGTCTGCCCCACGCCGACGTCGGTCTGGGCCTTCGCGGAGTCGGACGCCCGGCGCCCCGGCGGCTGACCCGCCTGCGACGGATGGTCGGGCAAGGGTTCGCGCCGGGTCCGGTCCCGGTCGGGCAGGTACAGGAACAATCCGGCGCACAGGACGGCCATGCCGACCAGCACTCCCGGCAGCCAATTCGTGGTCTGGTTCATCGTCGGTTCTCCCCGCGGTTTACTTTGCTGCGATCGCGTGCACGCGCGACAGGCGGACCTCTTCGATGAGGCCTCGGCTCACGATGGTCTGCTTCAACTGAGTCATCTCCTCCGGGTCGGACGCCGGCGCGCCGTTCGCCAGGTGCACCAGGAGGACCTGCATTCTTTCGAGCGGCCGCGCGACCTCGCGGTCCTCCACGAGGTGGAGGGCGGTGCGCACGCGGTCGTCCACGCCGTTGGCCACGATCGACTCGCGCAGCTGCGCCAAGCCGTCTGCGTCCATCTGGGAAGAGTTCAGCAGGAAGGTCATCACCGCCTCGGAATCCGCCAGCGTCCGCTGGGCCAGTGCGTCCCGGTCCACCGCGATCGCCGGATTGATCGTTTCGAAGCCCCGGTAGTTGAGCGTGATCTGCGCTTCCAGGCTGACGCCGACGGTCCGACCCGGGCTGCACGATCCGAGGTCGTTCGAGCCCATGCCGCCGGCGATGTCGTTCTGGCCGGCGAATTCCCGGACCTGCCCCTGCTGGGAAAGGTCGACCTCGACGTCTTGGGCGATCTGGACGGTCTGGGCGAAGCAGTCGCGGTCGCTCCCGACCCCGTTCTTGCCCATCTTCGACGCGGGGAAGCCGGCCTTGTAGGCGAATGCGTCCGGAGCGGTCGCCGCCGGCATCGCGGGTACGGCCTCGACCGCCGGCCGGTCGGAGAATCGCGCGCCCGACACGAAGACGAGCAACGCCGCCGCCGCGGAGAGGGTCGCGCCCAGCCAGCCCAGGGAGAGCTGCGCGCGCCGCCCCGGCCGGTTCGCCGCAGCCGGGACGGCGATCCTGGCCATCACCCCCGCGGTGAAGCGCCGGGCGGTCGCCTCGTTCCATCCCGGCACGGGCAGGTCCACCACCTCGGCGTCGATCCGCCGGAGCTCCTCCAGCCGACCGCGGCACTCCGCGCAGTCCCGCAGATGCTCCGCGGCCTTCCGGCGGTCGGTCTCGCCCACCGCGCCGTCGTGGAACGCCGTCAGGCGCTCCTCGTCATACCCGCACATCGTAGCCATGACTTTTCCCAAATCCGGTTCCGTCCGCACGCCGCCCAGCGCGTGACCCGGGACACTAATTAGAGCGGCACCGCCGCACCTTCTGCGCCCGCGGCGTCCCGTTGCCATTCCGCGATCGTCTCGCGGCCGAACTTCTTCTCCAACCGTTCCTTGATCTCCGCGCGCGCTCGGAAGAGCCGGGACATGACCGTCCCGATCGAGCACCCCATGGTCTCCGCGATCGCGTCGTAGGCCATTTCTTCCACGACCCGCAACGTCAACGTCATCCGGCGCTCGGGAGCGAGTTCCGCGATCGCCGCGGCCACCTCCGCCCGCGTCTCCGCAAGCACCAGATGCTCCGTCGGATCCTCCTCGGCGCGCGCCACCCGGGGTCGCCCGGCTTCCAGTTGTTCCGCCTCCGCCGCCTGTTCCTTCCCGGACCGGGCGGCAAAGTAGTTCAAGGTCAAGTTCACCGCGATTTTCCGCAGGAAAGGAAAGACCGGCAGTGCCGTATCGAACCGGGCGAGGTGGCGCCAGAATCGCACGAAGGCTTCCTGCCCCAGGTCTTCGGCCACGTCGTGGCGCGACGTCATCCGATAGATAACGGCGTAAACTCTTCTGTTGTAAATCCCTACGATCTTCTCGAAGGCCGACGCATCCCCCTGTTGAGCGGCTTTGACGAGGGCGGATTCCCCGCCGGTGGAGCACGAAGACGAAGGCACACCGATGGGGTCCATCTGCTCGCTCGCTCGGGACGCGTTCCGTATGATCATACCGGCCCCCGGGCGCTTATTCCAGGGGAGTGGCCACGACACTACATTCCCGCCCGCGTCTGGATGAGCGTCTTCCCGCCCATCGCCTCCGGTTGATCCATCTCGAGAAGCTCGAGCAGGGTCGGGGCGACATCGCAGAGGGAGCAGGCGTCGCGCAGCTTGCCCCCCTTGAACCGGTCGCCGACCAGGACGAAGGGGACGGGGTTGGTGGTATGGAAGGTATGGGGTCCGCCGGTCGCCGGGTCGATCATCACCTCGCAGTTGCCGTGGTCGGAGGTGATACAGAGCGCGCCGCCGCGGGAGAGGACCTCGGGGACGATGCGGCCCAGGCACTCGTCGACCGTTTCGACCGCCTGGACCGCGGCGGCGATGACTCCGGTGTGGCCGACCATGTCGGGGTTGGCGAAGTTCTGGAGGATGAAGCCGTACTGCCCGCCGCGGATCGCTTCCACCATCTTGTCGGTGATGCCGTGCGCGCTCATCTCCGGCTGAAGGTCGTAGGTGGCGACCTTGGGGGAGGGCACGAGGGCGCGGTCTTCGCCGGGGAAGGGCTTCTCGTCGCCGCCGTTGAAGAAATACGTCACGTGCGCGTACTTCTCGGTCTCGGCGACGCGCAACTGCTTGAGGCCGGCCTGGGAGATCTTCTCGCCGAGGATGCGAGTGAGGTAGCTCGGCTTGAAAGCGACCGCCACCGGGTAGGCGGAGTCGTACTGCGTCATGGTCACGTAGTGCACCCGCGGCCAAGGATCGCGGGGGAAGCCGGCGAACGCCGGATCGGTGAACGCGGTGGTGAGCTGCCGGCCGCGGTCGGCGCGGAAGTTGAAGAAGACGATCGCATCGCCGGCCGCGATCCGGCCCAGAGGCTCCTGGGCGCCGTTGGTGATGATCACGGGCTTGATGAACTCGTCGGTCTCCTCGCGCGCGTACGCGTCACGCAGCGCCTGTACCGGGTCGGTCGCCTGGGTCCCCTCGGCGTTGACCAGGGCGCGCCAGGCCAGGTCGGTGCGCTCCCAGCGCTTGTCGCGGTCCATCGCGAAGTAGCGGCCGATCAGCGTGGCGACGCGGCCGCAGCCCGCCTCGCGGCATTTCTTCTCGAGCCGGGCGACGTGGTCGACCCCGCTCTTGAGGTACGTGTCGCGCCCGTCCGTGAACGCATGGATCCAGAGCCGCTCGGGCGGCAGCTTGCGTTTGGCGGCCAGGTCGATCAGGGCGTGGATGTGGCGGTCGATCGAGTGCACGCCCCCGTCGGAGACCAGCCCCATCAGGTGCAGGTTCGTCCCCTTGGAGAGCACATGGCTCACCGCGCCGGCGAGCGCCTCGTTGGTGTAGAACGAGCCGTCATCGATCGCCCGGTCGATGCGGGTGATTTCCTGCCACACCACGCGCCCGGCGCCGAGGTTGAGGTGCCCGACCTCCGAGTTGCCCATGATCCCGGTGGGCAGGCCGACGGGCCGGCTGGAGGCGTGGAGCAGGGTGGTCGGGTAGCGCTCCTGCAACTCGGTGAGGACCGGGGTCCGCGCGAGCCGGATCGCGTTCCCTTTCGTCTCGGGGTTGAAGCCGAAGCCGTCGAGCACGATGAGGAGGACGGGTCTCATGGGCGGGCTCCGTCGATCATGGGCGGTCGTCGAGGTCCCCAATTCCGTTCCGCGCGCGTCCGGTCCCGGCCGCTGTCGTCCGCCGAGCCTGCGCCCGCATCATTGACTGACCCGGCGCCTGCCGCACGCAAGACCGTCCCGATCCCGGCGCGGGCAACCGCCGCATCACCGTCGCGCCTTCAACGTGGCGATCCCCGGGAAGGAAGCGGCGCTGCCGAGTTCCTCTTCGATCTGGAGCAGGCGGTTGTACTTCGCAACGCGGTCGGTGCGCGACGCGGAGCCGGTCTTGATCTGGCCGGTGTTGGTCGCGACCGCGAGGTCGGCGATGGTGACGTCCTCGGTCTCGCCCGAGCGGTGGGAGACCATGGCGGTGTACCCCGCCGAGGCGGCCATGCGGATCGCGTCGAGGGTTTCCGTGACGGTGCCGATCTGGTTGACCTTGACCAGGATCGAGTTGGCGACGCCGTCGGCGATGCCGCGCTGGAGGATCGCGGTGTTGGTGACGAAGAGATCGTCCCCGACGATCTGGACTTTGGCGCCGAGTTCGCGGGTCATCGTCTTCCAGCCCTCCCAGTCGCGCTCGCCGAGGCCGTCCTCGATCGAGCCGATCGGGTAGCGGGCGATCCAGTCGGCGTAGAGCTTGATCATCTGGTCGGTGGTGCGCACGCTCTTGTCGGACTTCTTGAAGACGTACTTGCCCTCGGCGTAGAACTCGCTCGCGGCCACGTCCATGGCGAGCACGAAGTCCTTGCCCGGCTTGTAGCCCGCGCGCTCGATCGCGGCGAGCAGGAGCTCGATCGCCTCCTCGTTGGACTTGAGGCTGGGGGCGAACCCGCCCTCGTCTCCGACCGAGGTGACGTAGCCCTTGCTCTTGAGCACGGCCTTGAGGGCGTGGAAGGTCTCGACGCCGGTGCGCAGGGCTTCGGCGAAGCTGGTCGCACCCACCGGGACGATCATGAACTCCTGGAAGTCGATGTTGTTGTCGGCGTGCGCCCCGCCGTTGATCACGTTCATGAAGGGGACGGGGAGGACGCGCGCGCCTGCGCCGCCGAGGTAGCGGTAGAGCGGCAGCTGGGAGAAGGCCGCGGCCGCGTGCGCCACGGCCATCGAGACGCCCAGGAGCGCGTTCGCGCCCAGGCGGCCCTTGTTTTCCGTGCCGTCGAGCAGGCAGAGGGCGCGATCGATCCCGGCCTGGTCGAGCGACTCGCGGCCGACGAGCAGCCGCGCGAGCTCGGCGTTGACGTGGCCCACCGCGTTCAGCACGCCCTTGCCCAGGTAGCGCTTCTTGTCGCCGTCGCGCAATTCGAGCGCCTCGCGCTCGCCGGTGGAGGCTCCCGACGGAACCGAGGCGCGGCCGAATGCGCCGCCGGCGAGCCGCACCTCCACCTGGATCGTGGGATTGCCGCGCGAGTCGAGAATCTCGCGGGCCCGGACGCTCGTGATCTGGCTCATGGACGTACTCCGCTCCGCCTAATCGCCGGCCATCTCTTCGAGGAGGTGGACAATCACCTCCTGGCCCAGCCGGAAGTCCTCCACGGTGATGTTCTCGTCGGGCGCGTGCGCGCGCGAGTCGGGGTTGCCGGTGCCGACGCCGACGAGCGGCATGTGGTCGGCGAACAGGTACATCGGCCCGCTCGCCGGCATCATCGGGATCGGCACCGGGGTCTTTCCGGTCGCCGCCTCGGCGGCGCGCGCGACGCGTCTGATGATGGGATGGTCGACCGGTGTGCGCGCGGGCGGATAGCCCTGCGCGTGCGTGATCTCCACGTCCGGGAAACCGGAGCGATCGAGGTGCCCGCGCAGCAGACTGCGCACCCCCTCGGGCGTCTGGTCGGGGACCAGGCGGACATCGAGCTTGGCCGAGGCCGAGGACGGCAGCACGGTCTTGTTGCCCTTGCCTTGGTATCCCGAAGTGAGTCCGTTGATGTTGACCGCGGGCTCGCAGAAGAGCCGATGGCGCAGATCGATCCCGGTGCGGCCCCCGAGCCAGCCGCGCGCGCCGTACTGGGCCCGCAGGGCGGCCTCATCGAAAGGGATCTGCGCCAGCACCTCGCGGTCCGCCGGCGTGGTCGCCCGCACGGGATCGTAGAAGCCTTGGATGCGAACGCGTTCGTCGGCATCCTTGAGGCCGGCGAGGACCCACACCAGCCGCCACGGGGCGGAGGGCAGGATCGCGCCCCGCGAGGAGTGCTGGTCGGCGCCGAGGGAATGCAGGGCGAGCTCGAGGTGGAGCACCCCCTTGCAGCCGAGGATCAGCTCCAGCCGGCCGTCGAGCGTGCGCGCGCCGTTCTCCCAGATGCAGAGGTCGGAGCGGAAGCGGTGGAGATGGGTCGCGACGAAGGCCCCGAGGTTGGGCGAGCCGATCTCCTCCTCGCCTTCGACGAGGAAGCGGAGGGTGACCGGCAGGTCGGGTCGCCGGGCGAGCAGGTCGCGCACTGCGGCGAGGCGTACGATCAGGTTGGCCTTGTTGTCCGCCACGCCGCGACCCCAGATCCGGCCGTCGCGTACGACGGTCTCGAACGGAGGCGAAGACCAGAGCTCGAGCGGTTCCGGGGGCTGCACGTCGTAGTGATTGTAGAAGACAATCGAGCGCCGGGCGCCCGGCGCAACCCGCTCGGCGAGGAGGACGGGGTGCCCCGCGGTGGCGATGCGTTCGACGCGGAAGCCCAGCCCGGCGAAGGTGCGGCTGAGGAACTCGCACGACTCGTCGATCCCGCGTCCCTGGGCCGATACGCTGGGGATGCGCACGTAGCTCGTGAGCGTCTCGAGCGCCCAGGGATCGCATGCGACCGGGAGGGGCATCGGTGGGGGACTCCAGCAGGCGCGGGGAGTATACCCGATTTCGCGGATCGAGCAACAGAACGCCTCGGTTCGACGGTTCGCCTACGGTCTCAGCAGCCGCTCCAGCAGAGCGTGCTCCACGTCTCGCCGCCCGTCGATCACCGCAACCACCAGGATGCACTCGCGGTCCACGCGGTACACCACCCGCCAGGGCGCAGCCACGATCTCACGGCATGCTCGGAGGCCGTGACGGGCCAACTCAGGCACTCGGCGCCCGCGAGCCGGGAATCTCGACAAGGTCGTGGTGCTCGCGCGGATTCGCTCGAATGCACGCTGGGCTGCAGCCGGTCGATCTTGGGCGATCGTCTCGAGGATGGCGAGGAGGTCGAGCTCCGCCGTACGAGACCAGATGAGGTCATGCGCGCCGGCCATGCTGCCGCTTTCGGCGGGTCAGGAGTGATTGTGCTCGTGTCATCACGGCGGCATGCGGCTTCACGCGGCGTGCCCGGACGTCGGCCTCGCCCATCGCGACGAGCTTCAGCATGGCGATGGTCTCCTTCATCGCCTCATACGCGGCAGGATCCTGGAGCACTCCTCGCGGTGCGCCGTTCTGGGTGATGATCACGGGCCGCCCAGTCTCATTGATCTGCGACAGCAAATCTGCCGCACGCGACTTCAGGTAGGTGATCGACCGAATGTCTTGCTTCATCTTCATTTGCAGATCCTCCAGTCCTTTGGTGATCCCATATTCGGACCTCTGCGTCAAGTTCGACTCTTGCGCCAGATCCGCGGACGGAGGACCGCCCGGGTCGGACGTGGAAATGGAGGTCGTTCGGCATGGCAGGGTCAGGCGGGCTTCCCATCCCCTTCCGAGGGAGGCGGCAGCAGGACGTCCATGCCGGGCGTGGCAGGTATGGCCTGAGGTCCTGCAGGCGCGGGCTCGAGAGGAGCCGCAGGTGCCGGGTCCAGGGGTGCTCCCGCGGAAGCAGCCGACCCGGCATCCCCGCCCTTCGTCCCCTCCGTCCCTGGAGCAGCGGAAGCCCCCGCCGTCGCGTCCGGCCCGGGCTCCGCAACTGCGCCATCGGACGCCGCGACGGCACTGGAGTGCGCGGCTACGGCTCTCGCATGCTCCGCGATCGCACCCGCGTGCGCCGCAACCGCGCCATCGTGTGTCGCCACCGCGCCATCGTGTGCCGCCACCGCGGTCGACCCCGCAGCTCTCGCGCCTGCTCCCGCTCCCCCCTCCGGCTCCAGCGCCGCCCGCTTCTCCTGCACCGCCTTCAGCTCCGCCTCCACCGCGGTCCGGTAGGCCTGCACCGCCTTGCTGAATCCGAGCAGCTCGTACCGCAGCCGGTGCCCGTCCGCTTCCGCCATCCCCACCGGCACCCCTTCCGTGGGGGCCACCGGCGCCGTCGGCGCGGGCACCCTCACCCCGAGCCGCGCGAGCCCCGATTCCGCCTTCCCCACCGCGGCGATCAGGTCGGGAAACATGCGCGACTGGAGCCGGCCCAATACGTCCCGCAGCCCCGCCTGCCCGATGTCCTTCGTCGCGGCCACCGCCCGCGCCACCCCGAACATCGACGACGGCGCCTGGATCCGCGCCGTCTCCGAAGCCGACTCGATCATCCGCACCGCAGTGTCGATCTGCATCCCCGTCTGCTTCAGGACCTCCACGTGCCGTCCCGCGTGCAGCAGCAGTTCGACGTACACGCCCCCGTGCATCTCGGCCGCGAACGCCGCGAACGCCGCCCGGTCGGCCAGGCCCAGCAGCCGCGCCTTGAGCGCGCCGCCGTTATAGCCCGCGAGCCGTCCCGCGGATTCGCCCAGCAGTTCCACGCGCTGCGCCAGCTCGTCGCGCAGCCCCCGCAGCTTGCGGAAGAACGCGTTCACCCCGTCCAGCTCCGCTTCGCGCTGGGTCAGCGCTGCGCGCGCGGCGACCACCTGCGGCGTGTCCGGGTACTGCCGCGGCGCGCTCTCGAGCAGCCGCGAGAACCAATCGAATAGCCCCACGGGCGCCTGCGCCACCTGCTTCGCCGACTCCAGCGCCTTGCGCGCGTCTTCGATATCGATATAAAGCCCCGCCATCTGCTCCTGCAGCGCGGCGTCCCCTCCGCATTCGCGGTGCAGCCCCGCCATCCCCTCGCGCATCTCCGCCACCCGCGCCAGGAGCGCGCGCATTTCCGTCTCGCTCATTCTCTACCCGCCCATCCACGACTGCAGGGCTTCCCGGTTGAACCAGCCGAGCGACCCGACACCCGACACGATGATCGCCCCAAAGCCGAGCCACAGCTGCCGCTTCATCGCCGGCGAGGCCAGCGCGCTCGCCATCGTGGCCTTGAACGCCGTGTTCGCGATCGTGGCCACCACCACCAGATTGGCCGCGGTTTCATTCGAGATCTCGTTGCGCGACGCCATCCCCGCGGTCGACAGCGTGATCGCGTCCATGTCGGTCAGCCCCGAAACCAGCGCCGCCACGTACAGCCCCGATTCGCCGATGTAACGCTTGCACAGCGCCAGCGCGATCAGGATCCCCGAGTACATGAAGCCGAACGTCACCGCGGTCTTCAAGTCGCACGGGTTCTTCACGTCCGGAGGCGAGGCGTCGCGCGCCGTCCCCGCCCGCCGCCAGAGCCACAGCATCACCAGCAGGTCGGCCCCCAGCATCGCCGCGAACCGCGTCGCCAGCACCGGGGTCATCGGCGCGTGCACCACCGCGGCTTCGGCCGTGACCCGGAAGAAGAGCATCGTGCACGCGAGCATCACCACCACCGCGCCGATCGTCGAGAGCGCCTCGTTCTCTTTGCTCCGACGCGCAAACGTCATCGTCGTCGCCGTGCTCGATACCAGCCCGCCCAGGAAGCCCGACAGCAGCATCCCGTAGCGCGCCCCCACCATCTTGAGCCCGACGTACCCCGCCAGCCCCATGCCCGCCACCAGCACCACCATCTTCCAGGTCTTCTGTGGGTTGAACATGTTGAGAACGCTGTCCGGGTCGCTCGCCAGCAGCACGAGGTTCTCGCTCGGCAGCACCGGCAGGATGATGAACGTGACCAGGCCGAACTGCAGGATCGCGGTGATGTCGCGATTCTGCAATCGCTCCGCAAAGGCGTGCAGCTCGGTCTTGAGCTCGAGGATGCCGAGCAGGATGATCCCCATCGCGATCGCCACGATCTGCGGGCCGATGTGCACCTGGGCGCCGATCAGCACCGTGAGCAGCGCCGCCACTTCGGTGGTCATCCCCGGGTCGCGCCGCTCGATCGGCCGCATCTGGTTGCTGTTGATGAGCAGCGCGGTGACCGCGAGCATCCCCCCGAGCAGCACCCAGGCGCGCGCGCCCGGCGGCGCGAGAATCGCCAGGAACGTGCCGATCGCCGCGAGGATGGGAAAGGTCCGGATGCCCCCGACATCGCTGCCCGAGCGCTGCCGCTGGATGCCGATGATCCCGCCCAGCGCCAGGCTGACGCCGAGGTCCTTGAGCAATTCGATGGGTTCCACCCGCCGCGCCTCCTCCGCTGCCGTCGCGCGGTCATTCTAGTGCAGCAACTCGATCTGTTCTAGATTTGTCGCGCCCCGCACCTCGCGCGGGGCAGCGACCTCCACGATCGGCGGCGGCGGCGCGCATGGCTGACCGCACTTCGCCCACCCGCACCGTAACGCCGCCAAGGCCGCCAAGGGAAAGAATTGCACCGGCGCGCCCGCTCCGCTACAGTGATGGGCTCGTTTCGAGGGGCCCTCATGCCCGAGCCGGCCACTCGGTTCCCCGTCACGCTCGTGCTCCCGATCGTCTGGGGGGATATGGACGCGCTCGGTCACGTGAACAACATCCTCTACTTCAAACAGTTCGAGTCGGCGCGCATGGAGTACTTCCGGCGCAGCGGTCTCATGGAACGCTTCGAGCGCACCCGCATCGGTCCGATCCTCGCCTCCACCACGTGCCAGTTCCGCCACCCGGTCCGCTATCCCGACTCCGTGACCATCCACGCCGGAATCGCCGAGCTGCGCACCACCAGCTTCACCATGTACTATCGCACCTTCTGCGGTGGCGGAGCCCGATTGGCGGCTGAAGGCTCCGCCGTCATCGTCATCTACGACTACGTCAAAGGGGAGAAGTCTCCCATCCCCGCCGAGGTGCGCGACGCCATCGACGCCCTCGAACGGGCGGCACCGTGAGGCCCGCCGCGCCCCGATCGTCCCTGGGAGGCACCATGCGCACCCCGCACCCCGCCCCCCGGCACGCGAACGCCGTCCCGACGCCTGCGTCGGACGGCGCGCGAAGCTCGTGCCTTCGGCTTTTCCGGCGGGTCGTCGGTGCGGTCGTCGCAGCGATCGTCTTCCTCGGCGCCGCCGCGTCCGCCCCGGCACAGACGGATCCCGCGCGCCGCACCGTCATCCTCATCTCGATGGACGGCATCCGCGGCGACTACGTCACCAAGGAAGGCACGCCCTTCCTCGACGGTCTGCGCGCCGAGTCGGCGCACAGCCGCCACCTGATCGCGGTCTTCCCCTCGCTCACCTTTCCCAATCACACCTCGATCGCCACCGGCCGGCACGTGGATGCGCACGGCATCGTGAGCAACAAGATCGTCGAAGGCGACAAGGTGCTCAACCACCCGTCGGAGACCGGCCTGGTGCAGGCGAAGCCGCTCTGGGTCCATACGGAGGAATGCGGCGTGCGCACGGCGCTCGACCTGTGGCCCGTGGGCTACGGGGCCTGGCACGGCAAACGCCCGACGCTCCAGAGACCCTCGTTCGAAGCGGACCGCAAGGACCCCGAAACGGTCGACAAGCTGCTCGGCTGGCTGCGTCTTCCCGACGCCGAGCGGCCGCGCTTCGTCATGGCCTATTTCCGCGGCGCGGACAAGGCGGGCCACAACGCGGGGCCCGACTCGGCCGAAGTGAAGACCGCGATGAAGGAGCTCGACTCCACCCTCCAGCGCTTCTTCGGCGAATTGCGCAAGCTGCCCGGCGCGGCCGACCTCGCCGTCGTGCTCGTCACGGACCACGGAATGTGCGACGTGAAGAAGATGATCAACCTGCAGGCGCTGTGGGGAAGGGAAAAGCTGTCGCCGCGCTACGCCACCTCCGGCCCGGTGGCCAACATCTTCGCCCCGGACAAAGCCGACCAGGACAAGATCCTCGCCGCGCTCGCCGGCGTGAAGGAGCTCCAGGCCTGGCGCGCGAGCGAGATGCCGGTCGGGCTGCACTACCGGCACGCCCGCTCGGGTGATGTGATTGCGCTCGCCGCCGAGGGGATGATGTTCAAGGAGCGCGCCAACTCCTCCGACGTGATCTATGTCGGCGACGCCCCCAAAGGCATGCACGGCTATCTCCCCGATCTGCCGTCGATGCACGGCTTCTTCCTCGCCTGGGGCGCGGGCATCCGCCGCGGAGCCGAACTCGAGAAGCTCTCCGTGCTCGACGTCTTTCCCACGGTATGCGCCCTGCTCGGGGTGGTTCCGCCGGGCGAGATCGAGGGGCGCGCCCTCGAGGCCGCGTTGGTCCCGGTCGAGAAGAAGAATTGACGTGGAATCGATGCCCCGCGCGGCATCGCGCCAAGTTCGTCGTGTTCCAGCCATCCGACCACCGGGAGGGAACCCATGACCGCCCCCGCTGCCGTTGCCGCCCACGCGGCCACCGAGACCCCGCGCATCGAGGTGCGCAATCCCGCCGACGGAGTCTTGATCGGCTCGATCCCGATCCAGGGGCCCGAGGAGGTCCGCGCCGTGGTCGCGCGCGCCCGCGAAGCCCAGCGCGACTGGGCTCAGGTCCCGATCCGCGAACGTTGCCGCCGCATGGAGGCCTTTCGCGACATCGTCGTCGAGCGGATCGAGGAGATTTGCCGCCGCATCTCCGACGAGAACGGCAAGACCCTCCAGGAGTCGCTCCTCATGGAGTGCCTTCTGGTGGTCGATCTGGCGACGTACTTCTGCCGCCACGCTCCGCGCATCTTGAAAATGCGGCGGGTGCGCGTGCACCTCGCCCCGCACCGCTACAGCGAGATTCATCACGTGCCGCGCGGGGTGCTCGGGATCATCGCCCCCTGGAACTTCCCCTTCAGCATTCCGATGGGCGAGACCATCATGGGATTGATTGCGGGCAACGCCGTGGTGGTCAAACCCAGCGAAGTCACGCCGCTGATCACGCTCTTCGCCAAGCAGTTGTATGACGAGGCGGGGCTGCCGCGCGATCTCTTCCAGGTGGTCACCGGCGACGGCCGCACCGGCGCCGCGCTGATCGATTCCGGCGTGAACCAGATCGTCTTCACCGGCTCGGTGGTCACGGGCCGGAAGGTCGCCGCCGCCTGCGGCGAGCGCCTGATCCCCTGCATCACCGAGCTCGGCGGCAAGGGCGCAGCGGTGGTGTGCGCCGACGCCGACGTCGAGCGCACCGCGCGCGGGCTGGTCTGGGGCGCGTTTGCCAACAGCGGTCAGGTCTGCTGCTCGGTCGAGCGCGTCTACGCCGTCTCCTCGATCTACCCGCAGTTGCGCGATCGGCTGGTCGAGCTCACCAAAGAGCTGCGCCAGGGCGACCCGAAGAAGTTCGACACCGACGTCGGCGCCATGCCCTGGGACCGCCAGCTCGCCATGGTGCGCGACCAGGTGGACCAGGCCAAGGCCGCGGGCTCGCGCATCCTCACCGGCGGCGGGCCGCTCGATCGGCCCGGCCGGTTCTTCGCGCCCACGATCGTGGAAGGCCCGGCCGACGATTCCGACATCGTCCGCAAAGAGAGCTTCGGACCCGTCCTGCCTCTGTGCGAGGTCAAGGACGAGGAGGAAGCCGTGCGCAAGACCAACGATACGCATCTCGGGCTGGTGAACTACGTGTTCACGGGGAATGCCGAGAAGGGGCGGCGGCTCGCGCTCCGGCTGGAAGCAGGGACGGTGCTGGTCAACGACGTGCTCGCGTCGTACGGCATGGTCGAGACGCCCTGGGGCGGGGTCAAGCAGAGCGGGGTCGGGCGCACCCACAGCGACGACGGGCTGCGCGACCTGTGCGAATTGCGCCACATCAACGTGAACCGGAGTTGGCTGCCGCTGCTGAAGCGCGAGCTGTGGTGGTATCCGTACTCGCAGAAGACGTACGAGCTGGGCTTGAAGGTGATCCGCACCGTGTATGGGAAGAAGTCGCTGCTCGGGAAAGTGGTGCGGTGGTTCATGTGATCCTGGCGCTGCGGATGCCGCAAGCAGAGGGCGCGGGGAGCCTCTGCGGGGGACGGAACTACGGATTTTACGGATTGCACGGATTGTCCAACGGCAAGAGGTGTGATTCCGCGCAAGATCGTCGCATTTGCGAAGATCTTGCCGGTGGGTAATTTGGATTGCCCAACGACGGATCGTGGGATTCTTCGCAAGCTCGTCGAAGATGCGACGGGGTTGACGGTGGGTGATCCGGATTGGGCGAAACGGATGAATCGCCCGACGGCGGAGCGTGGGTTTCCCGGGAGATCGAGAAGTGGGAGGGAAGGCATGTTCACGATGAGGCGGGTGGTCGGTGGATTGCTGATGGCGGTGCTGGCGTCCGCGGGCGGGTGCATCATGGCGGGCAAGCAGGTGTTCTTCGCGATCAAAGGCTCGAGCGGTGACATCGAGGTCCGCAAAGCGATCTCGCGGAACTTCTCCGGGTTCGAGCGGGTGGACGTGCAGGCGTTCGGCAATCGGTCGGCTACGCCGGTGCCCAAGAACGTGACCGACGTGCTCGAGCAGAAGATCAAGGAAGAGCTGGCACGGCTGCAGATCGACAAGAAAGCGGCCTTCAAGGCGGTCACGCGCGCGGGCGAGCTGACGCAGGAGTCGCCGATGCCGACGCTGATCGTGCGCGGCCACATCGCGGCCTACGAGGAAGGTTCGGGGGCGGGACGCGCGACCGGCTTCGTCGGGGCGAACAAACTGATCTGCGAGGTGGAATTCGTCGACAATACGAGCGGCGAGGTGATCCTGGCGGCGACGATCTCGGGGATCCGCAAGAGCGACATCGGGCGCGACGAGGTCGATACCGCGGTCGGCGTCGCCAAGGGAATCGGGGAAGCGATCGAGGACAACTGGGCGAAGATCGACGAGGACTACACCAAGGTGGTGCCGCGGGAGAAGCAGGAGGGGTAGCCGGCCTGCGTCGCCATTGAGGATGGCGAAGAGGATGATCCGACGGGGAAGTTGTCGAGGGATCGCAAAGGCATCGAGAGACGCGGAGCAGAATCCATGGGCTTGGACGGCGTGGAAATCGTCATCGAGGTCGAGCACACGTTCGGCATCCGCATCGAAGACGCGGAAGCGATGCGGATGGCGACCGTCGGCGACGTGGTGCGGTTGGTGTCTGCGAAACGCTTCGCCGGGCGACCGCACGGGTGCCTGAGCGCGACCGCGTTCCGACGCCTGCGGCGGGCGCTTCAGGGCGCGCTGGGGATCGACCGATCGGCGGTGCGCACGGATGCCCGGCTGGAGGCGTTCCTGCCGCTGACCCGGCGACGGGGCGATTGGCCGCGCGTGCAAGCGGCACTGGGGTTGTCGTTGCCCCCGCTGGAGCTCTCACGCCCGCTCGCAACTGCGATCTGGTGTGCGGCCACGGCTTCCGGCTCCGCGTGGGGGCCGTGCACCGGCGAGATCACGCCGTCGATGGAGATGTGCGACGGCATGGACTACGACTGCGACGGCGTCCCGAACTCGGGGTGCGGCTGCGTCGTCGGGTCGAGCCGAAGCTGTTACGACGGGCCCGCCGGCACGAGCGGCGTCGGGCTCTGTCACGACGGCGTGGAGACTTGCATGTCGCTCGGCGCCGGCATGTCGTCGTGGGGCGCGTGCACGGGCGAGGTGCTGCCCGGCGTGGACATGTGCGACGGCATCGACAGTGCGTGCACCGGCGCGCCCGGCGCGACGTGCGTGTGCATCATCGGTCGGACGCAGCCGTGCTACGACGGCCCCGGCGGTACGCGCGGCGTCGGCGTCTGTCGCGACGGCACGCAGACGTGCGTCGCGGCCGCGGGCGGCGGCTCCATGTGGAGCGCCGCGTGCAGCGGCGAGACGCTGCCGGGCTCGGAGATCTGCGGCAACGGCATCGACGACAACTGCAGCGGCGCCGTGGACGAAGGCTGTGGCGGGACGCTGATGTGCCCGGGCGACGTGAGCGTCAACGCGGGCACGCCGGTCGTGCTCACGGCCACGGGCACGATGATCGTGTCGTGGACGTGGACGATCGTCTCGGGCCCGGTCGGAGGCGCGGCGACCGCCGTGTGGGCGCCGACCCCGCCGAGGTCGGCGACGGAGACGTTCACGCCGACCATCGTCGGTGACTACGTGATCCGCGTGTCCGCGGTCGACACGGCCGGCCGCACGCTGACGTGCATGTTCACGGTGCACGCGCTGTCGCACGGGCTGCGGGTCGAGCTCACGTGGGACGGCAGCGGCGATATCGATCTCCACCTGCACGACAGCACGACCACTCCGTGGTTCGCTGCGCCGCAGGACTGCTACTACGCCAACACCGTGACGCCGTGGGGCGCGAACCTCGACTTCGACAACACCGTGTCGAGCGGCCCGGAGAACGACCGCGTCGACACGCCGGCGGTGGCGACCAACTACACGATCGGCGTTCACAACTACTCCCTCGGCGCGGGTCGAATCGCCACGGTGAGGGTCTTCTGTGGCTCCACCACCACGACGATCCCGACGATGACGTTCACGAGCCGTGCGCTCACGGGCGCGACGGCGGGCAACTGCACCGCGAACGACTTCTGGAAGGTCGCGACGGTGAGGTTCACCTCCGCGACCACGTGCACGATCACGCCCATCAACACGTACTCGCCGTCCTCCGCGCGATGCACCGCGTTCTGATCGCGGCGGCGTGCGCGACGCTGCTCGCGGCGTGCGGGGACGACTCGGGCGCCCCGCCCGGGGACGGCGGCGGCGGGATGGACAGCGGGGGCGCGGACGGAAGCGTGGGAACGGACGGCGGGGCCGGACCGGACGGCGGCGCTCCGGTCGACGCGTTCGTGGGGCCAGGCGGCAACGCCGGCGAGCCGTGTTGCGCGGTCGGGGACGCGTGTGGCACCGCGCTCGTTTGCCACGGCGGGGTGTGCGAGGCGTGCGGCAACAGCGGTACGCCGTGCTGCCTGTCCGCGACGCC
>Ga0082335_1003000_pt1 | contig 29158 bp, 31 predicted proteins | sample Subgrocontami58m_FD_72375 | JGI IMG/M metagenome (GOLD analysis project Ga0082335, IMG submission 72375) | Subsurface groundwater microbial communities from S. Glens Falls, New York, USA - GMW37 contaminated, 5.8 m (SPADES assembly) (version 2) ...
TCCCGCAGCAGAGCGCGATAAGGTATTCCGCCGCTTCTATCGGCTGGAAGCGAGCCGCACCACGCCGGGCAGCGGCCTCGGGCTTGCCCTGGTAAAGGCCGTCGCCGACCTGCACGACGCGCCGGCCGAGTTATCGGACAATAACCCGGGACTTCGCTGCACCGTGCGCTTTCATGCCGCCGGCGACGATGGCGCACGAGCGAAATCCGCGCGGGGCGCGCCGGACAATGGGGCCTCGCACGCACCGGCGTAATCCCGGCGCAGGTCCGGCGCAAGTGGCGCCGGGACTTACCTCAACGTTACACGCGGATTACAGGTTGGTAAGAATCCGCGCCGCCCGCGAACCCCGCTTATCATCGCCCGTCCAAATGGGCCGTTGGCCAAAATCGCCAGCGTTTTCGAACTTTAACTGATAACGGAGATTTAAATGAATTTCAAATTGATAGCGGCTGCGTTCGCGGCCATGGGTCTTGCAGCGTGCAGCCCCAGTTCCAATGTCGCGCCGCAGGGTAGCGCAAGCCCGACCGAAAGCGCCGGGACCTCCGCGCCCGCGCAGCCGGCAGCACCGCTGCAACTGGTCGAAGCCGACAAGCCGGCTGCGGATCAGCCCGCAGCGTCTGCCGCGACGGAAGAAAAGAAGGAAGCGGCCGCCGCACCGGCAACAGAAGCCAGGGCGGGCGAAGCTGAGAAGGCCAACTAAAGTCACGCAGTAACCTCATGTTGTGACTTACCCAGAGATTACGCGTGAATTACATGTTGGTAAGAATGCGGGTTGCGTGAAAACCTCGCTTATCCTGAACGCGTCGAACAGGCCGTTGGTGAAAACCGCCAACGTTTAATCATCTTAAATTGATAACGGAGAATTACATGAATCGCAAACTGATAATGACGCTCGCGGTGAGCGGCGCACTTGCAGGATTGGCGGGAGGCGTGTACGCGCAGGAAGCGCCGAAACCCGAAAGCGGGAAGCCGGAATTGCAGCAACTCGTCCCGCAGCTTGAAATCGCGTTGCCCTGGTTCATCGCCGAAGGCGACGAGAAGAAGGATGCGCCGAAGCCTGAGTTGATCGCCGAGGGCGACGACGACAAGAAGGATGCGCCGAAGCCCGAGTTGATCGCCGAGGGCGACGACGACAAGAAGGATGCACCGAAGCCCGAACTGATGCTCAGCTAAGAAACGAATTCAATACCCGGCAAGCAATCTTGCTCAGAGGGGCGCACCGGTCGCAAGTCCGGTGCGCTCTTTTAGGTCAGGGCGTTGGCTTCGCAAATAATATTTCATACGCCTTGTCTCGCAGGCGATGCGCCGCTGGTGTACATTAACCTTTTCCGGTTCGTAAGCGGGACGCGGGGGCAGTTCCCCGGATTCATCGACTCGCTGTGGGATTGGAGGAGGCTGCATGAAATCCGTAACCAGCCCGGTGCATTGGGCACGGGCCGTAGCAGTGCTTGCTCTCGGCGCTTGCGGAACGATCTTCGCTCAGGCTCCCGAACCAGGCGCGCCGGCGGTTGCCGCCGAGACGCCGCCGGTTGCAGCGCCCGCCGCAGCGCCCGCCGCAGCCCCGGCTCAAGTCCCGCGGCCCCGGGCTTACCGGGTTGTGCTGAGGGATGCCACGGCCATTCCCGGTTTTTTTGCCCTGCACCGCAAAGATGACAAGGTCTGGCTTGAAATCCGGCCAGACCAGCTCGAAGTGCCGTTTTTCTTCGCCTACAACATTCCGCGCGGCATTGGCGAGCGTGGGCTCTACGGCAGTCGAATGGGGCGCTCGCGCATTGCGTTCTTCCGCCAGATCGGCGACCGGGTGCAGCTCATCGCGCGCAACGACGAGTATTTCGCGGCGCCGGGCACGCCGCAGGCGCGCTTCGTCGCTGAATCTTTCTCCGACAGCCTGCTCGCTTCGGCGCCGGTCGCATCGCTGCCGAATCCGGCAACCAAAGCGATCGTCATCGAGCTGAATACGCTGTTATTCACTGACGTCCCGGGCTACCTCACGCGACTGGAGAACGCTTTCAGACTGCCCTTTGCACTGGATGCGAGGAATACCTCCATTTCGAATGTCAACAACGGGGAGCGCATGACGGGTCTGCAGATCCGGGCGCATTTCGCGGTTCCGCGGTTGCCCGCGCCGCCGCTCAATCCGGCGCAGATGCGGCCGCCGCTGCCGCCGCAAACCACGCCGGACCCGCGCAGTCTCTTCGTGAGCTTTTACTACAGCTTCGCGCAGTTGCCGGCAGAGCCGCTGGCGCCGCGGCTTGCGGACCAGCGCATCGGGCATCTCACGACGTCGCGCGTGGATTATTCCGATGACATCGCGGTCAAGCCGCGCGTGTACTACGTGCGGCGCTGGCGCCTGGAAAAGGCGGACCCGTCGGCGGAGATGTCCCCACCGAAGCAGCCTGTCGTCTACTGGATCGACCGCAACGTGCCGGAGAAATACCGCAAGGCGGTCACCGCGGGCGTGCTGGAATGGAACAAGGCCTTCGAGCGCATCGGCTTCGCGAACGCCATCCTGGTGAAACAGCAGACCGAGCAAGACGACTTTTCAACCATGGATGCGCGGCATGCATCGATCCGCTGGTTTACCGGTGTCGACGCGAGTTTTGCCATCGCCCCCTCGCAGGTCGATCCCCGCAGCGGCGAAATACTCGACGCCGATATCGGCATGTCCGACGCGTTCGCGAGAAGCGCGCGCCGCCTCGCCCTGGAGGACCTGGGGCGGTCGGCGTTCACCCCCGGCGCCGCGCTTGCCGGCGACCCGCTCCACGCCGGCCACGATCCGCTCACGTGCGACTACGCCGCCGAAGCCGCGCACGAAATGCATTTCGCCATGGATCTGTTCGAGGCGCGCGGGCTCGCGCTGGATAGCGCCGAGGCCGAAGCCATAGCGCAGGCCTACGTGAAGGCCGTCATCATGCACGAAGTGGGGCACACGCTGGGCTTGCGGCACAACTTTCGCGCCTCGACCGCATATACGCTCAGCCAGATCCGCGACCCGGAGTTCACGCGCCAGCACGGCATCACGGCTTCCGTCATGGATTACATCCCTTACAACATCGCCGTCAGCGGGGAAGAACAGGGCGATTACGTGCAGCACACCATAGGCCCCTACGACTACTGGGCGATCGAATACGCATACACGCCGCTCGCTCCGGAAGACGAGCAAATTGAGCTCGCGAGAATCGCGGCGCGTTCGATCGAGCCGGGACTCGCTTATGGCACCGACGAAGACGCGGGATTGGGCGCGCGCTTCATGGGCGTCGACCCCGACATCAACCGGTTCGATCTGGGTCCGGATCCGCTCGAATATTATCAACGGCGCATGAAACTCTCGCGCGAATTATGGAACCGCATCGAGATGCTGCAGCTCGCGCCCGGCGAGAGCTACGAACGGCTCACGCGCAGCCTGTTGAGCGGTTTTCAGGCGATCGCGCGGGTTGCGCCGCTGGCCGCGAAGTACGTCGGCGGCATTGCTCACCGCCGCGACTTCGCCGGCACCGGGCGCCCACTCTTCGAGCCGACGCCGGTCGCGCGCCAGCGCGAAGCGTTGTCGGTTATCACGCGGGATTTTTTCAGGGCGGACAGCTTCCGCTTCAGGCCGGAATTCCTGAGCCGCATCGGCATCGATCATTTCAACCAGCCGGCGAATCCCCTCATCTCCATCGCCGACTCGGTGCTCGGCATCCAGAAGGCGATTCTCGATTACCTGATGTCCGGCGCGGTGGCAACGCGGCTGCTGGTATCACAGGAAAAAGTCACCGACGGCAATCGTGTGCTGAGGCTGTCCGAGCTGCATGAAACGCTGCAGGCGGCGATCTGGAGCGAACTCAAGGCCGGCGCCGAAACCAACCTGCTGCGGCGTAACCTGCAGCGCGAACACCTGCGGCGCGTGATCAATGCGCTGCTCAGGCCGGCCGCCGCTACGCCCGCGGATGCCTCAAATCTGCTGCGTGAGAACGCGCGGACGCTGGCGCTGGCCCTGCGGGCAGCCCGCTCAAAACCCGGCGTCAGCAAGGAAACACGTGCGCACCATGCGGCGAGCCTGAATGCGCTCGAAGAGGCGCTCAAGGCGCCTTTGCAGCGCACGGCCAACTGATACAACCAGCAGCGCTTGCCTCGTTCCGGGGGATGGAATAGATTGCCCGGAAACTAACTGATAGTCCCATTCGAGACCCGTCATGAAAAAAACATTGCATCTTTGCGTAAGCCTGACGTGCGTGCCGGCGTTTGCACTGCAATCGATGCCGGCCACCGGCCAGGCGTATCCGAGCAAACCGATACGGTTCGTCGTGCCGGTGCCGCCGGGCGGGGGCGTCGATTTTCTCACACGCGTGCTCGGCCAGAAAATGGCGGAGAGCATGGGGGTCGCGGTGATCCCGGACAACAAGCCGGGCGCGAGTGCGGCAATCGGCACCGATTTCGTCGCCAAGGCTCCGCCCGACGGTTACACGATCATGATGGGATATTCGGCGCATGCGACCAACCCGATTTTCACTCCCAAGCTGCCCTACGATGTCGAAAAGGATTTCGCGGCGATCGTGTTCGTCGGCTACATTCCGCTGATACTGGTCACGCACCCGTCGTTTCGGGCGAACTCGGTGAAGGAACTGATCGCGCTCGCGAAGGCGCGGCCGGGGGAAGTGCAATATGCGTCCGGCGGCGCCGGCGCGGGGGCGCACCTGTCCGGCGAACTGCTCAAGTACCTGGCGGGCCTCGATCTTGTCCACATTCCGTATAAAGGCAACGCCCCGGCGCTTAACGACGTGCTGGGCGGCCAGGTCAGCATTATGTTCGATACGATCACCACCGCGCTGCCGCACGTGAAAGCGCAAAAACTGAAGGCGCTCGCCGTCACGAGTGCCAAGCGCTCGCCGCTGGCGCCGGAATTGCAGACCATGATCGAAGCGGGATTGCGAAACTTCGATATCAGCGCGTGGTATATCGTGGTGGCGCCGGCCGCCACGCCGCGCGATGTGGTCCTGAAGCTAAATGCCGAGCTCAACAAGGCGATGGGTGACGCGGACATCCGCGCGCGTATGTCCGCGCAGGGGGTCGAATTCGCCGGCGGCACGCCCGAGCAGGCGGATACCTTTATACGCTCCGAAATCAAGCGCTGGCGGCAGATCATCAAGACCACCGGCATGAGCGGCAACTGATCGTGCGGCTCTTCGACCTGCATTCGCACTGGGGAACCAGGCGCGGCTACGTGCTGCAGTCGGAGGAAGAACTCGCGCAGCAGATCAAGACGTGGCGCTCGGAGCCGCGTTACGACACCGAGGAAGAGATGGCCGCGTACTTCCGGCAGCACGCGGCGCGCGTGATACTCGATTTCGGATTCACCAAGACCATGCCGCTGGAAAAAGTGCGCGAATACCACGATTACGCGCTGGCGACGCAGCGCCGGTTTCCGGACGTGATCCATGGCAACTGGCTGCAGATCGATCCGCGCACGGGCGCCGACGGAGCCGCCGAATTCGCGCGCTGCATCAAGGCGAGCGCCGGCTTCGTCGGTCTGTGCATTTCCGCGGCCGGCATGGGGTTTCCGGCGAGCGATCCGATCTACCGCCCGTTCTACGAAGTCGCGGTCGCCGCAGGCAGCCCGGTGCTGGTGCTGGTGGGCTACACCGGGGCAGGCGCCGGCCTGCCGGGCGGCAAAGGCGTGAAGCTCGAACTCTGCCATCCGCGCTATGTCGACGAGCTCGCGATCGATTATCCGGACATGAAGATCATCGCCGGCCGCCCGGCGTGGCCGTGGCAGGAGGAGATGATCGCGGTCCTGTTGCACAAACCCAACGTGTGGGCCGAAATGCATGGCTGGTCGCCGAAATACCTGACCGATACGTTGAAGCGCGAAATTTCGCGCCGGTTGAAGAAGCGGGTCATGTTCGGGGCGGATTACCCGTTGTTTCGCTACGAGCGGCTGATCGCGGATTGGCGCGCGCTCGGCTACGACGAAGAGACGCTGGAAGGCGTGTTCTTCCGCAACGCCGAGGCGCTGTTTGCCGGCGTCCCCCGCGCGCGCGGCTAGCATGGAGCTTGCGCTCAAGGGCAAGGTCGCGATTGTCGGCGGGGCGAGCCAGGGCATCGGCTACGCGATTGCGCGCATGCTGGCGGGAGAAGGCGCGAGCGTTGCGATGGTCGCCCGCCGCGAGGAGCCGCTCCGCGATGCTGTAAGACGCGTCGCCGGCGAGACCGGCAGCAACGCGCTGGCGGTGCCCGCCGATATCCGGCGCGCCGCGGACTGCGCGCGCATCGTTGAATCGACGCTTGCGGAATTCGGCCGCGTCGACGTGCTCGTGAACAACGACGGCGCGCCGCCGCTGGGAACGCTGCTCGACTTCGACGATGCGGCGTGGGACAAGGCGGTGCAGCAAAACCTGATGAGCGTGGTGCGGCTCTCGCGGCTCGCGGTTCCCCCCATGCGCGCAGCCGGCGGCGGGCGCATCGTCAACATCGCCGCGCTTTCCGCGCTGCAGCCGCTGCCGCGTTTCGGCCTGTCGGTCGCAACCTGGGCCGGTGTCATCGGGTATGCGAAGACGCTGTCGCTGGAACTCGCCGCCGAAGGCATCACCGTGAACACCATTTGTCCGGGACGCATCGCGACCGGCCGGCTCGGGACAGTGTTTGGCACGGACGGCAAACACGCCGAACCCGACGCGAAACTGCTCGCGGAAATCGTGCGGGAAATTCCGATGCGCCGGGTGGGCACCCCGGACGAGATCGCGGGCCTGGTTGCTTTCCTTGTCTCGCCGCATGCCGCTTATATCACCGGCTCGACGTTTCATGTCGATGGCGGACGCCGCATGAGCCTGTTGTAATTTCGGGATGCACGCCGAAACGATCCCCTGGTATTCCCGCGCGCTCGATTTCGAAGCGCTAGCGCGCGAGTTTCCGCCACCGCCGGACTATTTCCGCACTACGTTCCGCTTGTCACGAGATGAACTGCGCGCATTGCAGGAGCAGCGATTCCTGGAAACCATGCAGCGCGGCTGGGAGATTCCGTTCTTCCAGCGCCATTGGGGTAACGCCGGCATGCAGCCCGGCGACATCCGCGGGCTCGACGATCTGCAGAAGATCCCGCCGTACGACGTCCACCACATCCGTGAAAGCATCGAGCGCAATCCGCCGTTCGGCGACTTCATGGGAGTCTCGCCGGCGGATGGCAAGCGCATGCCGCTGGTGCTGCAAACGAGCGGCGGCACCACCGGGCTGCCGCGCCCGATGCTCTACGCGCCGCGCGACCGCGAAACGATGGCGATCATGGGCGGGCGCCGCTTTGCATTGCATGGCGTGCGGCCCGGCGACATGGTGTTGATCACGTACGCGCTGGGCCTCTCCAACGGCGCGGCAGCGCCCCGCGAAGCGTTGTGGCGTTATTCCGGCGCGGTGCCGGTCATGACCGGCGGCGGCGCGACCACGCCGACGCGCCGCCAGGTCGAGATCGCACAGGCGTGGGGCATCAACGTGATCCTCGGCTTCCCGTCGTATCTGCGGCACATGGCGCTGACGGCGAGAGACGAGATGGGGATCGATCCGAGAAGTCTCGGCATCCGGGTCATCGGCACGCATCTCGGCATGGAGGATAGGCGTGGAATCGAGGACCTGTGGGGCGCGCCGTGTTTCGACGCGTACGGCACGCACGAGAGCGGCATGATGGCGGCCGAATGCGAACAGCAGTCGGGCATGCACGTGCAGGAGGACGCTTATATCCTCGAAATCGCCGATCCGGAATCCGGCCGAATTCTTGCCGAGGGCGAGCAGGGCACCGTGTATATCACGACGCTCTACAAGTACGGCGCCCCGCAGATCCGCTTCAACGTGAACGATATCTCGGCCTATGTTCCCGGCACCTGCGCGTGCGGCGGCACGCTGCGCCGGCTCGATCGCATCTTCGGGCGCAACGACAACATGGTGAAGCTGCGCGGCGTGAATGTCTTTCCCGAAGCAGTCGGCGCGGTGGTGGTTGGCGATAGCCGCACCAACGGCGAGTTCTTCTGTTTCGTCGACCGCGTCGGCGAGGCCGGAACCGACGAGATGACGGTAATGGTGGAAGTGACCCATCCAGCGGCGGACCGCGCGGCGGTCAAGACCGATCTCGAGCGGCGCATGAAGGAAGTGCTGGGCGTGCGCGTGACCGTCGATCCTGTCGCCAAAGGCGCGCTCGACCCCCATACGGGCACCTCGCAAACCTCCAAGATCAAACGCCTGCTCGACCGCAGACAAACGCCGCGCTAGGACCGGCTGGAAGTGGGACCACCTCTCCCAACACTACGGGCCCTTCCCCGCTTCAAATGAGCCTTCACATATTTCGGGATCACGCCCTCAAAATAGGACTTGATGTCCTCCCACGTGGTGGTGTCGAGCATCCGCGGCATCGGTTCTTTCTCGGCGTCCTCAAAATACAGGAGGGCGCGAGCCGCCTGCAATGGAAAATCCGCATGCAGCGGGAACTTCCGCCCCGCCGCGGTCATGACACGGTCCAAACCCGGCCGCTGACAGAGTTCATAGAGATCAATGAAGTCCTTTTTCGAACCGCGGCCCAGGACCGCGCTGAGTTTCATCGCCGCGATGTCTTCGAGCGAGGCGACTTCCAGGCCGCGCCAGGACTGAGGACGCGCGAGCATCGGATAGGCGTAATGGAACAGGCTCACCGGAGTGCCGCCGAGATCGAGGTGGCACGTCCCATCCTTCGATGCTTTGATCTTGAGCGGGCCGGATGCCTTCAGGGTATCGAATAACGTCCGTCGCTCCTCCGCGCCGAGCGCGTTCTTGGCCGAGAATAGATGGAGGTCCAGCGAGACGCGATGGCCCAGGCGCAGGGCCAAAGCGGTCCCTCCGGCCAGATAAAAACTCTCCGTCGCCGCCGCCAAGCGCGCGGCAGCCGCGTGACCTGCCGCATCGAGCGCTTCGTCATGCCACTTCAAGCTGGGGCCTCTCGCCAGGGGTCGGCGTGGCGCCAGGCCGCAAGCGGCCGGGGCGTCGCCTTGAAGACCAGCGCCCACAGCCTCCTCGACTGCGGCGACAAGAGGCGACTTCCCTCCTCTTTGATGACGCGCCGGATCACCGGGTGCGAATAACGTTTCAACAGCCACCTCACGTCCTCGCGTCCGCCGCCCTCCAGCACCCGCGAGATGACCAGCACGCTGTCCTTGCCCGCGTTGAGCGCCTTCGGCTCATATTCCGGGAACAGCGGCTTCAGGCGGCCTGGCAGCGGCTGCGCCGACAGCGGCGCGCGCGCCAACCCCTCGACGGCCGCCTGGTCCAATAGCCATTCCCCCAGCAATTTCTCGAGGGGGCCAAGGCGCCCCGCCTTCATGAGGCGATAGACTTGCCGCCGAGTGCGGCGCAGGCGCTGGCAGGCTGTCGCCACGGTCACGACGCGGCGCGGCGGCTGAGGCGCCTTCTCAAGCCACAGCGCGCCTGCGGTGTCCTGCCTTAGCCCGATATTAAACTTCATGTCTTACAATATGACTCGAAGTGAGAATCATGTCAAGCGATGCGCAGTGCCGCCTTCGGTAGAAAGACAGGAAACCTGATGGCCGAATGCGAACGGCAGTCGGGCATGCGGACGCCTACATCCTCGAGATCGCCGATCCGGAGTCCTGCCAGCCGTTGCCCCGCGACCGAGGCCCCTACCTGATTGATAAGACATTATGCTAAAATGCCGGCATGGATAAGCATGCCGGGCCGGGCGCAGCATCGCATCTTTCCGTATCTCAATTCGCCGAACGCGAGGGTGTGAGCCGGATCCGCGTCCTGCAATTGCTTGCCGCGGACCGCATTCCCGGCGCACGGAAAATCGGCCACCAGTGGGCTATTCCGGTCACCGCGACAATTGTGCGGCGCGCTGCTGGCCGTCCGGCAACACGAGCGGGCGCCGGCAATCGTCTGCTGCGAACGCTGGCCCGGCGCTACGTCTGGTGGCTGTCACCCGCCGCGGCATTGGCCAGGCCGAACTTCATCGCGACCCAGGTCATGGAGATGGGCGACTACGACGACGTGCTGAAGCTCGAAGCAACACTCGGGCGTGAGGCACTGGTGCGCGCGCTGCGCGAAGCCGAAGCCGGGCGCTTCTCCGAGCGATCCTGGATCTATTGGCATCACCGGCTGGGCCTGGCGCGCAGGCGGATTCCGCCCCTGCCGCGGCGCAAGCTGCACTGACGGCATGAACGCCGATGGCAGCAGCCGCAATCCTCAAACCGAATTTCGCTGCGCTGGCTCGGCCGCAGCGCGAACTGTGGCCGGAACTGCGTCCCGGCGTCGAACTGGGCTTTGTCCTGTACGGAGGAACCGCGGTTTCGCTGCAACTCGGCCACCGCCGTTCCGTTGACTTCGATTTTTTTCACCACCGAGAGCTGAACAAGGACGAAATCAGGGCTGCGTTCGCATTCATGCGGCGAGCGACAACGCTGCAGGACTCCAAGGACACGCTTACTGTATTGGTACCTCGGTCCGGTTCGGGCAGCGGCAACGGCGTAAAGGTGTCCTTCTTCGGCGGCATGTCATTCGGCCGGATCGGCGACCCGCTGCTGTGCGATGACGGCGTAGCGCGAATCGCCTCGCTCGACGATTTGATGGCGCACAAACTCAAGGTTATCCTGCAACGCAGCGAGAAAAAAGACTACCAGGACATCGCGGCAATGATCCGCGCCGGCGGTTCGTTGGCCCAAGGACTCACCGCAGCGCGGCTCTTTTTCGGCAACGCTTTGCAACCCGCCACATGCCTCAAGGCGCTGACCTACTTCAAGGACGGGGATCTCGGCAAATTGTCCCGCGCAGATCGGACCACGCTGATTGAAGCGGCAAGCTCGGTGCGCTCGCTTCCCCGGATCGCGCTGCGATCGAAGAAACTCTCAAGCGCTTGAGCGGCAATTCGCCTCGATCACTTCATCGGCGAGAAGGGGGTGGGCCTCAGAATCGTGGTAGTCACCTGCTGCACAATGGGGCCGTGCTTCTCGCTCTCGGCGAATACGCGCGCGCGGTCGGGGTCCTTGGCGAACGTGTCGAATTTGGTCACGCGCTCGTTCAGGCTCTCCCAGGCCAGCATGTAGACGAGCTGGTGATCGTTGCCGCCCACGCGGTTCAGCCAGTAGCCCACCTGGCGAAAACCGTGGTTCTTGAACGCCTGGCAGGTGAAACCGCCGAACCGCTCGGCGACATTGGTAATCTTCTGCGGCATCGCCTGGTACTCGCGCAGTTCGAACAGGTACGGATTGCGGGTGGAGGCGTCCGGCCCGTAGGCTTCCCCCTTGTCGAGCTGCGAGTACGCAGTCGGTTCCATGAGCTGGTTGTACACACGGTTCACCAGCGGGCCGTCCTTCTCGGTTTCCGCCCACTTCTTGATGCGCTCTGGGTCGGCCCGCCACACTGCCATCTTCTTGGTGCGCTCCTCGTAGCTCTCCCAACCCCAGATGTAGACCACCTGATTGCTCTTCTCGCCCAACAAGGGCGTCCAGAAGCCGATCAGGCGCAAGCCAAAGTCCTTCCACTTGTGGACGGTGAAGCTGCCAAAGCGGTCGAGCAGCGCCGGCAGTTTCCCGGCGGCCACATCGTAGCGACGCAATTCGTAGAGCATGACGCACCTCGTTCAAAAAGTTTTCGCGGGCCGAAACTGTATCACCGAAACCGCGGGCAGTCACTCGCTTTGGCTTGCAGTGATACGATTCTGGCGATAACCTCAAGAGTCCATGGGCCGTGGCTACCGCGCGTCCGCGCATGTGCAGGAGAGCATCTGATGAACAGGATCCGCGATTCACTCCGCAAATACGCGCCGCTGCTGATGGCATGTGCCGCGCAACTCGTCGGGGATGCGTCGGCTCAGACCTGGCAGCCGGCGAAGGCGGTCGAACTGATCGTGACGACCGCGCCGGGCGGCGCCAACGACCAGGTCGCGCGCGCGATCCAGCGGATCATGCGCGACGAAAAGCTGCTGCCAACGCCGCTCGAAGTCCTCAACAAGCCGGGCGGCAATCAGACGATCGCGGTCGCCTACCTGAACCAGCATGCGGCCGATCCGCATTACCTGCTGATTGCAAATCCGACCTTGATCGGCAGCCATATCGCAGGCATTTCGCCCGTGAATTACACCGATCTCACGCCGCTCGCGCTGCTCTTCAGCGAACATACGGTCTTTTCGGTGCCCGCCGACTCATCGATCAAGAACGCGCAGGATCTGTTCGCCCGTTTGCAGGCTGACCCTGAGGCGATCGCCTTCGGCGTCGTCAGTCGCGGCGGCCCCAGCCATCTGGCGCTGTCCGCAGCCGTGAAGGCGGCTGGCGTTGACGCGCGCAAGCTCAAGACGGTCGTCTTCAAGACCAATTCCGAATCGCTGACGGCGATGGTTGGGGGGCACATCCATGCGGTCGCATCGTCGGTGAGCTCCGCCCTCGGGCACTTTAATTCCGGCAAGATTCGCGTGCTCGCCATCGTGGCGCAACAGCGCATGCCCGGTGCGCTGGCGAACGTACCCACGTTGCGCGAACAGGGCATGGACGTCACGCAAGCGAGCTGGCGCGTAGTGTTTGGTGCTAAGGGCATCAGCGCGCAGCAGGTGGCATACTGGGAAGACGCACTCGCGAAAATGGTCGCGACCGCCGAGTGGAAGAAAACGCTCGAGGCGAACAACTGGGCCGGCCCGTTTTTGCGCGGCAAGGAGCTGACAGCGTACCTGGAGCACAACTACCGCGTGACCAGGGCGGTCATGAGCGAGCTTGGAATGGCCAAGTAAGGATGCAGCGACGAATGCCGAGCGGAACGGAAATGCCATGGGCTATGTGACCACGCGCGACGGGGTGAAGCTTTATTACGAACAGACGGGCAAGGGGACGCCGGTTGTGTTCGTGCATGAGCTTGCCGGCGACTACCGGAGCTGGGAGCCGCAGATGCGCTGCTTCGGGCGGCGCTACCGCTGCATCGCTTTCAATGCGCGCGGCTATCCGCCTTCCGACGTGCCGCGCGCCCGCGCGAAATACTCGCAGCAAATCGTCGCCGACGATGTTGCCGACGTGATGCGCGGCCTGAAGCTGCGCAAAGCCCACCTTGTGGGCTCCGCCATGGGCAGCAACACCGTGCTGCATTGCGGCCTGCGCCATCCACGCATGACGCGATCGCTGACCGCGATCAACGCCGGCATCGGCTCCGATGGCGACAAGCGCGCGCAGTTCGAGCGCGACATCGAAACCCAGGCGCGGCGCATCGAGACGCTCGGGCTGGAGGAAGCGTTCCGGGATCATCGCGTGGGTCCTTCGCGGGTGCAGTTCCAGAACAAGGATCCGCGCGGATTCGAAGAATTCGCACGCCGGACCGTCGAGCTCTCGGCCACGGGTTACGCGCATACCTTCCGCGGGGTGCTCGGCAAGCGGCCGCCGCTCTACTCGCTGGAAAAAGACCTGCGGCGGCTCAAGGTACCGCTGCTGCTGGTGACCGGCGACGAGGATGACAAATGCCTCGAGCCCGGGTTGTTCATCAAGCGCGCGTGCCCGAGCGCCGCGCTCGCGGTGGTGCCGTGGTCGGGCCACCTGATCAACCTCGAGGAGCCCGACTTCTTCAATCGCCTGCTGCTCGATTTCCTGACGCTCGTCGACTCGGGCCGCTGGCGCCCGCGCGATCCGCGGTCGACGCATCTCTCGGTTCTCGCCAACAAAGGTTGACGGTCTTGGCCGCTGCGCTGAAACGTAACTCCCAAGTAATGAGCGCCAAAGAACGGCTAGCGTGGGCCGCACGATTATCCGCGGCGTGCGCCGCGCTGCTCGTCGCGCTCGGCGCGCCCGCGGCGTGGGGCCAGTCCGGATGGCGGCCGGAGAGACTCGTCGAACTCATCGTTCCCACCGGGCCAGGCGCCAACAACGACAGGATGGTGCGCATCGTGCAGAAGGTGCTCCAGGACCAGAAGCTCGTGACAACGCCGGTCGCCGCCATCAACAAGCCCGGGGGCAACCAGTACCTTGCCGTCGTTTACCTCGGCCAGCGCGGAGCCGATCCGCATTCGCTGCTGCTGACCAACCCGACGATTTTCACCAACGAGCTCACGGGCGTCACGCAGCAGCACTACACCAGCCTTACGCCGATCGCTCTCCTGCTCGTCGAAAGCAACGCGATCACGGTCAAAGCCGATTCGCCGATGACTAACATGCGCGACCTGATGGACCGCCTGAAAGCGGACCCGGATTCGGTCTCGTTCGCCATGCCGTCGCGCGGCGGCGTGACTCACCTCGCTTTGGGCGCCGCGGTCAAGGCCGGCGGGCTCGATCCCAAAAAGCTCAAGGTTGTGGTCTTCAAGGCGAGCGGCGAATCGATCACCGCGGTCGCAGGCGGACACGTCCACGCGATGGTGTCGTCGCTCGCGTCGGTCATGCCCCACGTGAAAGCCGGGAGCCTGCGCGTACTCGCGATCGCCGCGCGAGAGCGTCGCGGCGGCGCTGCTGCGAACGTGCCGACGCTGCGGGAGCAGGGCATTGCCACCGACGGCGTCGCCGCGTGGCGCGGCATGTCCGGGCCGAAAGGGCTTTCGCCCGCGCACGTGACGTTCTGGGAAGACGCGCTCGCCAAAGCGGTCGAAAGCGGCGAATGGAAAAGCTTTCTCGAAGAAAACGATCTTTCCCCCCAGTTCCTGCGCAGCCGGGAGTTCGCGAAATACCTCGAAGGCGAGTACGCGACGACCAAGGCGGTCATGACCGACCTCGGGCTGCTCAAGTGATCGGAATCAAACAGCAAGCCCCGGAGCAGCACTTGCCATGAACGCGCGGAGGACGTTCTTCATGTCATGCCTCCTGAGTGTGGGTTGAAACGGAAGCGTCGAAATCGGCTGCCAGCCGCGCCACCAGCTCGCGATGGACTTCGCGCGGCGGCAAATCGAACGTGGCGGGCGGCAGCTCCGCCAGCAGTTCCTCGATGCGTTGATTGAGCAGGCTCCGGGCATGATACGCGGCGCGAGCGCGCTGGCGCGCCGTTTCGTCATTGCGGCCGCGGCGCCACGCAAAGTGCGCCTCGATGGCCTGCGCCACCGCCTGATGCGAGGCTGCGTCGTGCTGCGAAGCAAGAATGACCGGCGGCACCCACAGTTTCGCGTCGCCGCGGCGGCGCCCCAGCACGTCCTTCACTTCGGCTGCGATGAGTCCGGCGCCGGGCAGATCCGCCTTGTTCACGACCAACACGTCGGCGATTTCGATAATACCCGCCTTCATCGCCTGCACCTGGTCGCCCGACTCCGGCATCAGCACCAGCACGACGCAATCCACCAGCGCGCGCACGCCGAGCTCGGCCTGGCCCACGCCAACGGTCTCGACCAGCAATTCATCGAAGTCGTGGCTCTCCATCGCGCACAGGATGTCGGCGAGATTGTCGGCCAACCCGTCGTGCGCGCTGCGGCTCGCCAGGGAGCGGAAAAAAAACTCGGGATGGCTCGCCACCTCCCCCATGCGGATGCGATCTCCCAGAATGGCGCCATGGGAATACGGGCTGCTCGGATCCACCGCCAGCACGCCGACGCGCTGGCCTCGTGCGAGGCTCGCCGCGGCAAGACAGCGCATCAGAGTACTCTTGCCGGCGCCTGGCGCGCCGGTGAAACCGATGCGCCTTACGCTGCACGCGGGACGACCGGACAGCCCGCCCAGTGCTGCGCGGCTGCCGGCGTTTGCGATTCGCGTCAGCGTGCGGCCGAGCGCGGTACGGTCAAGCGGCACACGCGGCCCGCTGCTCATTTGAGGCGCCCTCCGAGGATGCGCGCGTTGTGCTCACCGAGCCGGGGCGGCGTCCGGTACTCGGGTTTGGCGCCTGAGGTTTTGATTGGATTGCCGACAGCCCGCACCTTGGTGCCGGCGAGCGTCACCACCATATCCCGTGACCGGGCGAGATCGCTTACCAGTGCATTGTCGAGCGTATCCACCGCCGCGACAACGATGCCGCGCGGCACCAGGCGCGCCACCCAGTTGGCGGCGGTATCGGTCTCGAGCAGGGCGGTGAGGGCGTCGATCACCAGCGCGCGATTTTCGCGTCGCCCTTCGACGGTGGCAAAACGCGCGTCGCGCATCCATTCCGGGCGGCCCGCCTCTTCGCAAAAAATGTTCCAGAAATCGTCGTGCGTGATGAACAGCATGAGCCAGCCGTCGCGCGTCGGAAATACCTGCGCGGGCACAATGAAGGGATGGGCGGATCGCGCGAAACGCTGCGGCAGCTCGCCCGCATTGAGCCACGCGGCGGCGACGTAATTGAGCTGCGAGAGCATGACGTCGTACATCGCCACCTCCACTTGCCCGCCCTTGCCCTCGGCGAGCTTTGCCGCCAACCCGAGCGCCGCCATGATGCCGGCCGAGTTGTCCACCGCCGAGTAGCCGGCCTTGGTCGGCTCGGCGTCGGGTTCACCGGTCATCCGCATGATGCCGGTCATGGCCTGGATCACGTAATCGTAGGCGGGGCGCTCGGCGTAAGGTCCTTCCAGCCCGTAGCCGGTGAGCGCAACGCAAACCAGCCGCGGGTTGAACGCCTTGAGGTGATCGTAGGTCAGGCCAAGTTTTTTGATCGCACGCGGCCGCAGGTTGGTGATCAGGCCGTGTGCGCGGGCGGCCAACGCGTGTAATTCAGCGCGCCCGGCGTCGCTCGCCAGGTCGAGGATGATACCCAGCTTGTTGCGATTGAGGCTGGCAAAATAGACGTTGTGGTCGCCCACGGTGTGCGGTCCCATGCGCCGGGCGATGTCCCCCTCCGCGGTTTCGATCTTGATCACTTCCGCGCCGAGATCGGCCAGCAGCATCCCGCAATAGGGACCGGCGAGCATGTGGCCAACTTCGAGAATGCAAAAACCGGTAAGCGGCCCGCTCATGCGGCTGCCTCTGTTATCGTCATCGCAACTCCTCGGTCGTCATGTCGGCAGCGAGCGTCCTTCGCGGGTCGCATCCCCAACAAGTCGGGGCCCCTGCTCCGCCGCTCATGCCGCCGTCTCCGCGAGCGTCTGCGCCACTGAGGCCACCACCTCATCCAGCGGCATGGCGCTGGTATAGATCCCGCGCACGCCGAGGCCGCGCAGGAATTCGAAATCGTCAACCGGTATCGTGCCGCCGACGAATACCTGCACGCCGGAGGCGCCGGCCTGGCGCAGGCAATCCAGCGTGTTCGCGACCAGTTCGCGGTGGCTGCCGGAGAGCACCGACAACCCGACCGCATCCACGCCCTCCTCCACCGCGACGCGCGCGATGTGGTCCGGGCTTTTGCGCAACCCCGTATAGATCACTTCGGCACCCGCATCGCGCAGCGCGAGCGCGATTATCTTGGCGCCCACGTCGTGGCCGTCCAGCCCGGGCTTGGCGATCAGGATGCGCCTGCCGCGCAAAGCGGGCGTCTGCACCGGGTCCGTCATAGCCGCACCGGTTCCTGGAACTCGCCCCACAGCGTCTTCAGCCGCTGCACCATCTCCCCCACCGTCGCGTAGGCATGGCAACAGTCGACGAGATACGGCATCAGGTTCTCGTCGTCCTTCGCCGCCGCCTGCTGCAGGCGCTCGAGTGTGCGCTCCACGCCGGCGTGGTTGCGCCGCGCTTTGACGTCCTCGTAGCGCTCGATCACGCGGTTGGAAGCCTGCGGATCGAGCCGGAACACCTCGCCGAATTCCTCGCTTTGCTCCGCGCGGCGGAATGCGTTTTGTCCCACCACGATCGTCTCGGCCCGGTCGACCTTGAGCTTGCGCTCGCGCGCCCGTTCGGCAATGCGCCTCTGCAGCCAGCCGTCCTCGATCGCCTTGATCACACCGCCGTGATCATCGATCTCCTGCATCACCTTGAGGATCGCCTCCTCCATGCGGTCGGTGTGCTGCTCGACGAAATAACTGCCGCCCAGCGGATCGACGGTCTTGGCGATACCGGACTCATACCCGATGATCTGCTGCGTGCGCAGCGCCAGCTCGGCCGAGAACTCGGTGGGTATCTGAAAGGGCTCGTCGTAAGCGCAGGTGAATATGGACTGGGCACCGCCCATCACCGCCGCCATGGTTTCGATCGTCACCCGCATGATGTTGTTGTAGGGCTGCGCTGCCACCAGCGAAGAGCCGCCGCACACCACGCCGAAGCGAAAATGCTGCGCGCGCGGGTCCTGCACGCCATAGCGTTCGCGCATCAGCCGCGCCCAGACGCGGCGCGCGGCGCGGAACTTGCACACCTCGTCAAAGAAGTCCATGTGCACGTAGAAAAAGAACGACAGCCGCCTGCCGAACTTTTCCACGTCGCCGCCGCGGCGCCTGAGATCCTCGACGTAAGCGAGCCCGTTGGCGAGCGTGTAACCGATCTCCTCCACCGCGGTGGCGCCCGCGTCGCGCACGTGCGCGCCGGCAATGCTGATCGGGTTGAAGCGCGGGGTCACGTCGTTCGAATAAAGGATGCTGTCGGCGATGAGCCGCATTGAAGGTTGGACCGGGAAGATCCAGGTGCCGCGCGCCACGTATTCCTTGAGGATGTCGTTCTGGATCGTGCCGGTAAGCTTTTCGCGCGGCACGCCGTGCTTGTCGGCCACCGCGAGGTACATCGCGTAGATGATCGCGGCCGTGCCATTGATGGTGAACGAGGTCGAAATGCGCGTCAGATCGATGCCGTCGAACAGCACCTCGGCATCGGCAAGCGTCGAGAGCGACACCCCGACTTTGCCGACTTCGGGTCTGGCCATGGGATCGACCGGATCGTAGCCGCATTGCGTCGGCAGGTCGAGCGCGACCGACAGTCCGGTCTGCCCCTGATCGAGCAGGAAACGGTAACGCTGGTTCGATTCCTCCGCGGTACCGAACCCGGAATATTGACGAAACGTCCACAGCCGCCCGCTGTAGCCATCCGGAAAGATGCCACGCGTGTAGGGATAGGTGCCGGGCGCCTCCAGCGGCGCGCCGCGCAGCATCCCGGCGGTCGCGACAACGGGAATCGGAATGCCCGCGCTGCTCGCCGGTTTGGGCGGCTTTGGCGCGCCTTCGCCAGCGCCGGTTGCAGGTCGTTGTTGCGAAATCGGAGCGCTCATGGTGTCTGCCTCGCATCGAGTATTTTGTCAGCGGCATGCCAATGATCGGGAAGCACCCACGTCTCGACCAGGTGGTGGGTTTCGAGCGCGCGGATATCGGTGCCCGGCAGGCCCCTGCGGACCGCCATTGCTAGCGCTTTGAAGGCGCGCAGCACTTGCGGGACCTGCTGCAGGAACGGCGCAATGTAGCGATCAGTCAGCGCCTGCAGCGGCTCCGCCGGCGCACCCACCGCATCCACGAGGCCCAGGCGTTGCGCGCCAGCGGCATCAAGTCGCTCGCTCGCTGCGAGCAAACGCAAGGCCCTGGCCGCGCCCACCAGTCGCATCAAATCCTCGCCGCCGCCCCAAGCCGTGGCGATATTGAGACGGCCGTGGATGAAGCCGATGTGAGCGTGGCTTGCGGCGACGCGAAAGTCGCAGGCCACGGCAAGCTCTGCGCCGCCGCCGAGCGCGTCGCCATTAAGCGCCGCCACTACCGGCACCGGGAAGGAGCGTATCGCATCAAGCGCGTCGTGCGCTTCCTCCGCCATGCGCCGCGCTTCCTCGTGCGTGCGAACGCTTGCGAGATCGCGCAAGTCGCCTCCCGCGGCGAAACTCCTGTCGCCCGCGCCGCGCAGCACCGCGACGCGAAGTTCGCCAGCGCCTGCGAATTCGGTGAACACGCGGCGCAGCTCGGCCAACACCGCGCGGCTTAACGCATTGCGTTTTTCGGGTCGATTGAGGGTCACGTTCAATACGTTGCCGGTAATCCCGGCGAGTACTACGCGCTCGGTATCGCTCACGCCGCTGCCCCTTTGGTACGGCGCTGGATCGCCGCAAGCAACTGCTTGGCGTGTCGTGCAAGCATCGGCTCCATGCGCTGCAGCGGTCCGGCAATGGCAATGCCGAAACCCTCGCCGGCCAGGCTGAAGCTGCTGGCGACCGCCATCACGTCGGCGACGTTTTCACCGCGGGTGACGAAATAGCCGCGCTTCCTGCCTTGCTGGAGGTTAGCCTTGAGCTGCGCCGGGCCGGTCAGGGTATTCGGCGTTACGCGCGCGAGCGTGTGCGAGCCGAGCCACGCATCCAGTTCTTCGGGCGAGAGCGCCCCCAGCAGCGCCTTGCCGATCGCGCTTGAGTGCAGGGGCTTGTATTCCCCGGCGCGGGCCGTGTAGCGCACGGTGCTCGCGCTTTCCAGCACTTCAAGATAAAGCACCGCGCCGCCCTGGCGCTTGCCCAGGATCACCGTCTCGCCGCTGCGCTCACGCAGGCTCACGAGCATCGGCCGCAGCTCCTCGATCAGCGCGTCAGGTGCGGCGATGCTGCACGCCACGTCGTACAGACGCCGCGTCGGGTAATACAGCTTGCGCCGGCCGAGCGAATAGAGATAGCCGCAATCGAGCAGGGCGCGCAGCAACAGGTGGCAACTGCTTACCGGCGCGCCGATGGTGCGCGCGATCTCGGAGAGCGATAGCGGTTTGCGTGCTGCGCCGAAGCTCTCGAAAATGTCGAGCGTGCGCGCGAGCGCCCCCTGCGGCGCCTTCTGTATTTTCAGCATATTGAAAGAATATTCTATATGAAAGAATATTCTATATGCTAGAATTTCCCTGTCAACCTCGCCGCGCCCGCCGGCTTAGACTGAGAGAACACGACCATGGCGAATCAGTTCGGGTTACTGGGCGGCAGTCTCGATTATTCCGATGCCGCGGCAGACGAGTTCCACGACTGGCTCGACACCGAGCACATCCCCGAGCGCCTGCGCATCGCGGGGATTCTCAATGCCGTGCGCTGGCTCGGCGTCGAGAATCCCAAAATATCGCTCGTGATCTACGATCTCGAAAATCTGGAGGTCCTGAATAAACCGGAGTACCTCGCGGTATCGTTCGGGAATTTTTCACCGTGGTCCAAGCGCATGATCGGCAGCAAAACCAAACGAGTGACCCGTTTTGCGTGCGAACAAATTGATCCCGGCAATCAGATCGCGCCAGCGAACGCGGGAGGATTGGCTGCATACGCGATGAATGTTGCGCCTGAATTCGAGGCCGAGTTCAACCACTGGTATGATGCCGAGCACATCCCGTCGCTTGCGGCAGTGCCCGGCGTGTTGTGCGCGCGGCGATTTCGGTCGAGGGGCGGTACCGATCATAAGTATGTGGCCCTCTATCATCTGCAATCGCCCGCCATCTGCGACTCGCCAGCGTGGAAGCTCGCCATGTCGACGCCGGCAGCGAACCGGTTCCGGGAGCGCACGACCAACCGGCTGCACCTGTTAATGCGCCCCTATCAACGAACGAAGTAACAGCATCGCAATGTCCGAAACGCACTGGAGGTAAAGATGTTCAACATTCGCAGACTTCCGATAACCGTGCTGGCGATTGCCGTGCTCGCGCAGCTTGCCACTGCCGCCACGGCGCAAACCGGTTATCCCGCGAAGCCGGTGCGCATACTGGTCGGGTTCGTGCCCGGCGGATTTACCGACACCTCGGCGCGCATCGTCGGCCAGAAGCTGGGCGAGGCGCTGGGGCAGCAGGTCACCATCGAAAACCGGCCCGGCGCCAATGGACTCATCGCGGGCGACCTCACCGCCAAGTCCGCGCCCGACGGCTACACCCTTTTCATGACCTCCCCGGGCCTCACCACCAATCCGATCCTCTACACCCGGTTGCGGCACGATCCCGTCAAGGACTTCACGGCAATTTCCCAGATTGCAGAGATCCCGAACCTGCTGGTGGTTCATCCCTCGGTTCCGGCGAAAACGGTCGGGGAACTGTTTGCTTTAGCGCGCTCGAGGCCGGCCACCCTGACGCAGTCCTCGGCCGGCACAGGTTCGCCGGGGCACCTTTCCGGAGAATTGCTCCAACTGATGATGAAGGTGAAGTTTATCCACGTGCCCTACAAGGGCGCCCAGTCGGTGATCGATTTGATCGGCGGCCACGTCGACCTCTCGTTTCCCAGCATTTCTTCATCGATCGCTTTTGTCAAAGAAGGAAAACTGCGCGCGCTCGGCGTCACCTCCGCCCGGCGCTCGCCGCTGCTGCCCGACGTGCCGGCAATCGGTGAAAAGGAAGTTCCGGGCTACGCGAGCGTCGGCTGGTACGGGATCGTCGGCCCCGCCGGCATTCCCAAGCCAATAGTCGCCGCGCTCAACACCGAAATCGTGCGGATCATCCAGAATGCCGAAGTGCGGGAACGCTTGTCGCGTGAAGGTGCGGTGCCCATGAGCAATACGCCCGAGGCGTTCAGCGCTTTTATCGGCGACGATCACCGCAAATGGGCAAAAGTCATCAAGGCGGCCAACATCCCCGTATCCGATTAGCGCTACGTTTCGTCAGAGATAACCGAGCACGCGCGGCAGCCACAGCGCGATTTCCGGCACGAACGTGACGAGCAGCATGGTACCGGTCATCGCGATCACCATCCAGATCACCCACGGGATCGTTGACTCCATCGACACGCCCGACATGCGGCACGTCACCATCAGGTTGACGCCCAGTGGCGGATGGAACTGCCCGATAGCGAGGTTCATGGTGATGATGATGCCGAACCACACGAGGTTCCAGTTGAAATGAAGCGCGACGGGAACGAGCAGCGGCAGAAAAATGAAGTAGATCGAAATCGCGTCGAGAAACATTCCGGCGATCAGCAGCAGCAGCGTGATACCCAGCAGCACCACGACTTCGGAGGTGCCGGTGCCGACCAGCGTTTTCGCGAGGTGATCGAACGTGCCTAGCGTGCTGCTCGCGTACGCGAACACGCTCGCGAGCGCGACGACCAGCAGGATCACCGCAGAAATCTCCGCGGACTCGGCAAGCGCGTCGACCACGTCGCGCCATGCGAGCGAGCGGTAGATGAACACGCCGACGAAAAGACCATAGAAGGCGGCCACCACGGCGGCTTCGGTCGGCGTGAACCAGCCGCTGCGCATGCCGCCGAGGATGATGACAGGCGCCGCGAGCCCCCAGAACGCCTCTTTCAGGCTGCGCCAGAACGGCGGGCGTGGCTCGCGGTATTCGGCTTCGAAGTTGTGGCGCACCGACAACCACGAAGCGACCGCGATCAGCGTCAGCCCCGAGAGTATTCCCGGGATCAGGCCCGCGGCGAACAGCGCCGGCACGGACGCCTGCGGCACCAGCAGGCTGTAGATGATGAAAGCGATCGAGGGCGGAATCAGGATATCGGTCGAGCCCGCGGCCGCGATCAGCGCGGCGGTAAAGGGTTTCGGGTAGCCCGCGCGCAGCATCGCCGGCGCCATCACCGCGCCCACCGCGGCGGAATCGGCCGGACCGGAACCGGAGATTCCGCCGAGGATCATCGCCACCAGCACGGCCACCGTCGCGAGCCCGCCGCGGCGCTGGCCGACGATGCTGGAAGCAAAGCGCACGATCGACGCAGCTACACCGGCGCGCTCGAGGATCAGCCCGGCCAGTACGAACACCGGGATCGCGAGCAGCGGGTACTTGGCAATCCCGGTATAGACGTTGGTCGGCAGCGACATCGTGCCGAGGCCGCCCAGCGTCACCACCGCGGTGCCGGCGAGACCGAGTGTCACCGCCAGCGGTACGCCCGAGAGCATGAGCGCAATGAAAACGCCAAACAGGACCCAGTCCACGGCCGTCAGTTCCCGTTCCGCCAGCGGCGCCGCAGCCGATTGGCGAGCCGTATCACGATCATCAGCGACAGCAACGGCAGCCACACGCTGTAGAACCACTGCGGCACACCGAGCGCGGGGGAAGTCACGTCGAAGCGATAATCGTCCCACGCCATGCGCGCGCCGTACCACACCAGCAGCCCGAACATCAGCATCGACGCGGCGAGGCCGAAGCGCGCGAAGCGCTCGCGCGCCCGCGGCCCGAACAGGTTGACCACGAAAACGATCGCGATGTGCCGGTCGCGGTGGAACGCGGTCGAGGCGCCGACCAGCGTCATCACCACCATCAGCGACACCGAAATCTCCTCGGTGAACGCGAACGAGATGTTGGTGAAGTAGCGCACCAGCACGTTGCCCATGGTGATGAGGCAAAGCAGCGCCATCACCAGCGCGAGGAAACCGCGCTCGATGGAAACAGCACGGGGGAGCGGTTCGCGCTCCCCCGTCGCCACTTCAAACGGATCCTGCATCAGCGTTTTGCGATCGAGGCTTCCGCCGCCTTCACCAGATCGCGGCCGATCTGCTCGGCCCACTTGTCGTATACCGGTTTGGCTGCGGCCTGGAACGGTTTGACTTGCGCGGGCGTGAGGTGCGTGACCGTAACCCCCTGCGCCTCGATCTGCTTGAGCACTTCGTTGTCGCTGCCGGCAATGCCCTTGCGCGCAGCCACGACGTTCTCGGCGCCGGCCTGCACCGCGGCCTGCCGCACCGCGTCGCGGTCAGCGGGCGTCCACGACGCCCACACTTCCCGGTTCACTACGAAAATCAGCGGATCGGCGGTATAGCCCCACAGGGTGAGGAATTTCTGGTTGAGCGTCCACATCTTGGCGTTAACGAACACCGACAACGGGTTTTCCTGGCCGTCGACCGCGCCGGTGGACAGCGCGGGCTGCGCGTCGGCGAAGCTCATCTGTGTCGGGTTCGCGCCGAGTGCTGTAAACGTGTCGATGAATATCGGTGACCCGACGACGCGGAACTTCTTGCCCTTCATGTCCGCGGGTGTGGCGATCGCGCCCTTGGAATTCGACAATTGCCGAAAGCCGTTCTCGCCCCACGCGAGCGGCACCACGCCGGCCTTGTCGAGAATCTGGAAAACCTGTTTGCCGACCGCGCCCTTGGTGAGCGCGTCGATCGCCTTGTAGTCAGGCATCAGGAACGGCAGCGAGAACAGGTTGAGCTGTTTGACCTGCGGCGACCAGTTGATCGTCGAGCCGATCGCGAGATCGATGATGCCCTGGCGGATCGCCGAGAACTCCTTGGTCTGGTCGCCGCCGACGAGGCTCGTGCCAGGATACATCTTGATGTTGATGCGGCCCTGGGTTTTTTCCTTGACGAGTTCGGCCCAGCGCTCGCCGGCCTTACCCCACGGATAGCTCGTAGGCAGCACGGTCGAAAGCTTGTATTCGGGTTTGTAATTCTGCGCCAGCGCGAGTGGCAGAGCGGCGATGAACGTGGCCAGCAAAGCGGCGGCAAAGCGAAACATGTAAGTCATGGAAATCTCCCTGGTGCGGAATTGGCGGATCGGGACGGGCTGTTGCTGCAGATGGAATGGTGAAGTGTAGCGGCTCGCGGGAAGACGCGTCAAACACGTGGTCTCTTTCCGATAGTCAGATGGTATGCTCTTTCATTTACTCACCACCCGGGGGATAGCCATGCACGTCGAAGGCAGTTGCCATTGCGGTCACATCACGTTTGAGGCCGAAGTCGATCCCGACAGCGTCGGAATCTGCCATTGCACCGATTGCCAGCATTTGACCGGCACGGCGTATCGCGTATCCGTCCGCTCGCACAAGGGGGGCTTTAAACTTCTCAGCGGGCAACCCAAGATCTATATCAAGACGGCCGAAAGCGGGACTAAGCGCGCGCACGCCTTCTGCCCCGAGTGCGGCACGCCGATCTACTCGACCAACGTGGGCACTCCGGAGGTCTACGGCATCCGCGTCGGGACCACGCGCCAGAGAACCCAACTGCGTCCCAAGCGGCAGGGCTGGTGCCGCTCCGCGCTAGACTGGGCGATGAATATCGATACGCTGCCGAAAAACCCCAAGCAAAGCGCGTGATGACGCCGTCAGCGAACCTCCACTAGCGGGCACACGCCGGGCACCATGCGCATGGCTCTCTACATTGTCGTTTTGCTGACGTTTCTCGCGCACATGGGTTTCGCGGGCAGCCGCGTCGCGGTGGCGCTGTTCGCGGTCGATCAGGGCGCAACGCCGTTCGTCGTCGGCACCGTGGTGTCGCTGTACGCCGTGATCCCGATCGCGCTCGCACTGCCGGCCGGCCGCATGATCGACCGCCTCGGTTTCAAGATTCCCATGGTATTCGGCGCCAGCGGTCTGTGCGTCGCCCTGCTGTTGCCGGCGATCTGGCCGTCGCTCACGGTGCTGTATTTCACCGCGTCGCTGCTCGGCGTGTCGTTCATGGCGTTCCAGATCGCGTCGCAAACGCTGGCGGGCGCCATGGCGAAGCCCTCCGAGCGCGCGCGCAATTTCAATCTCATCAGCCTCGGCTTCGCGTCAGCCAATTTCCTCAGCCCGCTGCTGACCGGCTTCATGATCGACCAAGCCGGTTATGCACGCACGTTTTTCGTGCTCGCCATGCCACTGGTCCCCGCGATCGTGATCTCGGCGCTGGGCTCGCGCTGGCTGCCGGTAACGCAAGGCGAGTCGGCGCAGGCGGGTGGCGCCGTGACCGACCTGCTGCGCATCCGGCCGTTGCGCAACGCGCTGATTGCGAGCGCAATCGTCTCGTCGGCATGGGACCTCTACCAGTTCTTCATGCCAATCTACGGCCGTGCGCAAGGCTTGTCAGCCACCGCGATCGGCACGGTGATGAGCGCGTTCGCGATCTCGATCATCCTCGTGCGCGTCCTGATGCCCATCGCATTGCGGCGCGCGGGCCCGGCGCAGTTGCTTACCTACGCGATGTTCGTTGCCTGCGCGGCGTACTGCCTGTTTCCGTTTTGCAACACTGCGTGGACGCTCGCCGCGGTTTCCTTCGTGCTCGGCATCGGCTGCGGCTGCGGCCAGCCGCTGTCGCTGACGCTGGTGTACGACGCATCGCCCAAGGGGCGCGCCGGCGAGACGGCCGGTATGCGTGTCACGGCGAACCAGGTCATGCACTTCATGGTCCCGCTGCTGTTCGGCGCACTGGGCTCGGCGGCCGGCATGGCCGCCGTCTTCATCACCAACGCCGGCTGCCTCGCAGTGGGCGGCTACATCAGCCAGCGCAGCCACAAGAGGTAATAAATGTCGAAGATTGAAGTAGTCAGCCCGGTCGGCCTCGAGGTCGTCAAGCGCAGCGGCAGCGCGCAGCGCCTCGGGAACCTCGACGGCAAAACCATCGGGGAAGTCTGGAACGGCGTCTTCAAGGGCGACTTCACGTTCCCGATCATCCGCAAATTGCTGCAGCAGAAATATCCGCGCCTCAGGATAATTCCCTACACTGAATTCCCGCATACGCCCGGCAGCGACACGCCGACCCAGCAGCGCGAGCACGCGCGCCGTATCGCCGCGATGGCGAAAGAGAAAGGGTGCGATGCGGTGATCTCGGGCAACGGCGCCTGAGGCACCTGCGCTCCGGCCGCGGCGCGGCCGGCAACGGAAATCGAGAAGGCGGGAATTCCGAGCGTCGTCGTCACGACGACGGGCTTTTCGGTTCTGGCCCGATTGACCGGCAAGTCCGGCGGCGTCGAAGACCTGTGTGTTGCCGAGTATCCCGGCCCGCTCGGTATCCACGATCCCGCGCAAATCACGAACAACATCGAGTCGGACCTCATCGGCAAGATCATAACCGGACTGACTCGCGGCAGTGGCGAAATGGCTGCGGCAGGTGCCAGGCGCAATCCGCACGACGCCGTATTCGCGGGCACGCCGGAGGAAGTCTGCCGCTATTTCGACCAGCAGGAATGGAGCGACGGTCTGCCTGTCGTGGCACCCACTGTCGAGCGCATCGGGCAATTTCTCAAATTCACCGATCGCGCGCCGGACGAAGCAGTTGCCGTTCTCCAGTCGGCCAACTTGCAGGCGACTCCCTGGAACATCGCCGTCAATGCGGTGATGGCCGGGTGCCGCCCGGAGCATATGCCGCTCATCATCGCGGCGGTCGAGGCGCTGGGCGACGAGCGGTGCAGCCTCAACAACATCGGCAGCACCTCGGGCATTTTTCCGTTCGTAATCATCAATGGCCCGATCCTCGACCAGCTCGGAATCCAGTCCGGCGCGCAGCTCGCCTCGCGGCCGCCGAATCCGGCCATCGGGCGGGCGATCGGGCTCATCGTCAGGAATATCGCGGGCTTCCGGCCCGGTTCGAGCTACATGGGCACGTTCGGCTATCCGCTCGCGTTCGCGCTGGCGGAACGCGCCGCGGAAAGCCCGTGGGAGCCGTTTCACGTCGAGCAGGGATACGATCGCAACGCGAACACGGTAACCATTGGTGTCACCAACAACTGGGGCTCGTCGCCCGCGCCTTACGACCGGGCCGGGCAAAGCGGCGCGCAGATCGCGCTCGAGATGCTGGCGAAGGAGATCACCAAGAAAACGCGGCTCTACAACTTTCCCGGCCGCGGGCCGAACGCCGAGAAGGTCATGGTCACCCTGCTGCTGTCGCCACCGGTGGCCCGGTCGCTCGCCGCCGCGGGATACTCGAAGCAGGACGTGAAGCAGCACCTTTACGAAAACACCCGCATGAGCCTGCGCGAATTCGACTGGATTTCCAGATTCACCAGCATCTCGGGCATCATCGCGCGCGAGCGGATCGAGGAAGGCGTATTTCCCGGCGAGTTTGCGGGCGGGCCCGACGATCAGGTCCGTATCCTCTCGGGCCCCGACATCCTGCACATCGTCGTGTGCGGCGACCCGCATCGCAACCGGCTGATGGTGATGGAAGGCGGTCACACGCAGCCGACCACCAAGGCAATCGCGTTGCCGCGGAACTGGGAGCGGCTGTTGAAGGAGTAAGGACGCGCTCAGCTCTTGTGCAGCCGAATCACGTTTGAGGTCAGGCCGGCGAGAGTATATGCACCGCCCGGGTCGCGATCATGCCCTTCACCTTCGCCCCATACGCCGCCATATGAGGCGCGGCGGCATGCGCCTTCAGGGCTTCCATGCTTTCCCATTTTTCGATTACCATGAACGTGTCCGGCCCGCATTTCGTCTGAAACGGGAGCGCGTTCTCGGCATCGACGGCCGGCCCGTACTCGATGCAGCCCTGCTCTGCCTTGCAAGCCGGGATATTGGCCCGAAATGCCTGCAGGACTGAATCGCGCATTCCGGATTTGGTGGTGATGACGGCGACAACATGGATCATTTTTTCTCCTTGTCTTGAAAACACGGTTGGTCTGGCCGGTCGACATGATAGCGCGCCAGGAACCCACGCTATTTCGGCGGGATGATCGGCAGCAGCACGCAGGCTTGGCGGTCCGGTCCCATATGCAGCGTCACGTCGCCGCCGAATACCGCCGCCGGCCGATCGCGCGGATCGTTGTGACGGAAGGGCGCGACGCCGGGGAACACCGCATTCAGATTGCCGAGGCCCTTGACCCTGCCC
>Ga0082335_1003002_pt1 | contig 29149 bp, 24 predicted proteins | sample Subgrocontami58m_FD_72375 | JGI IMG/M metagenome (GOLD analysis project Ga0082335, IMG submission 72375) | Subsurface groundwater microbial communities from S. Glens Falls, New York, USA - GMW37 contaminated, 5.8 m (SPADES assembly) (version 2) ...
GGATGACACCACCTCGATGTTCGCACGGTTCGAAAACGGCGCGACCGGTACTCTCTCCACCCTCACCACAACCGGGCGCATCGTCCGCGTCCAGGTGTTCGGCACGCGCGGCTGGCTGCACCTGCTCGACCACCACATCCTGGAAGAATGCGACATTGACGGCAATGTGCACCGCAACGAATATGCGAAAGTCGACATCGAGCGGGCGGAACTCGAGGCATTCGCCGAGGCAGTTTCAGGCAAGGCCCCGTATCCGGTTCCGGTGCAGGACGCGATCCACGGCGTGGCCGTGATGCACGCCGCGATACTCTCGGCTGGGCGCAACGGCGAGCGCTTCTCCGTGGATATGCTCGGAGACACGCAGCAGTTCTGAGAGCGCGTATCCGCTTTTGGGCATAGCCCGAGCAACTTACGCATAGACTCAACAAACTTCGTCCACAGGCTGCGTCAAGCTGCGAATCTGCGTCGCAAGCTCGTGTTTCGTTCGGCAAGCAACTTGCCAGCCTGTCTAATGGCGTCGTTCGGGATCGGGGATCGCTCGCAACCAGCCACACGATACCGCGACCAGAAGCAGTACGACGCACACACCCGATGAGAACAAAAAGGCGCCCTGGAAGCCGGCAAGGAAGGCAAGTGCTTCGCCATGTTCCTTGGAGGCGCTGTCGCGCAATATCTTGAACACCAGCATCAGCACGCTTGCCCCCGTTACAACGCCGAGCGTGCGGGTCATCATCCCCAGGCTGCCCGCAACGCCGCGCGCGCTAACCGGAAGGGTTCCGGTCACGATATCGAAATAGGCGACTTGGAATATTCCCTGGCCGACGCCTTGCAGCGCCATGGCCGCGACCAGGAGGGCGATGTTTGCGCCGGCGCCGATGAAACCGATGCCGGCCAGGCCGGCGGCGATCAGCAAGGTGCCCAGCAGCAATAGGCGCCTTGGTGAAACCATGCCTGCCAGGCGGCCCGTGAGTGGGGCGGCAACCATCATGCCGATCGCCGCCGCAGCAAGCATGGCCCCGCTGGCGGGCGCGGACAGATTGCCGACGCGGTCCAGATAGAAAGGCATCAGCAGCATGATCGAAAAACCCGCCATGTTCACCACCGTGTGTCCGACATTGGCCAGCATGAAGCTCCGGTCGTGAAAGAACTTCAGATCGATGATCGGCTTGGCGACAGTCTTCTCGCGACGTATGAACCCGATAGCGGCGAGGCCGGCAATGGTTGCGAGCAACAGAAACGGCGACAGCTCTTGCGGCAGATATTGCAGCTCGTTCAGCGCCAGCAAGCTCGCACTGACAGACGCGGTGAGCAGCAGCGCGCCGACGCCGTCGAAGCCCTTCCTCGCGCCGGTGTGAGGTGTTGTCGGGAGCATCAGCGCGAGCGAGAAGGCGATGATGCAGATCGGCACGCGAAACCCGAACACGGCACTCCATCCCCATTGTTCAATCAGCAGGCCGGCCAGGGGAGGACCCAGTGCGCTGCCCAGGCTGAACATCATCGTGTACAGCCCCAGCACTTTCGCGCGCTGGCGCTCGGGGAACAATCCGGTGGCGAGGGCGGTGCCGCAACTGAGCAGCAGCGCAGTCCCCACTCCCTGCATGGTACGCGCGGCCAGGAGCCAGTGGTAGGAGGGCGCCAGGCTGCACAGGAGCAACGCGACCGCGCTCCACGCGGCGCCGAACAGAAACACCTGCTTGTGGCCGAAGACATCGCCGATGTGTCCGAAGATCAGCATCAGGCTGGTGTAGGTCAAGACGTAGGCGATGACGACCCACTCGATCATCGGCATAGGGATGGCGAACTGTCGGATGATGTGAGGAAACGCAACATTGACTGCGGAATCCAGCGGGACCACCAGCGTCCCGAGGCCTATGACAAGCAAGCGCAGGGTTGGCAAGGCACTGATGGATAAGACCGCGCTGCTGCGGCCGGCGCGCGGGTCGAACGCTGTTTCGCTTGCACATCGACCTTGATCTTCGTCCTCGCGATTACCGGTCGCCATTATTCAGGTCGCGCTCGATCAGACGCGTCCGCACCGCAGCGGGAAGTCCAACCGAACAATAGTTCCCTACCCATGTCGCTATTGTCGTGGACCGGTGCCGCGCCTGCAATTATCGTGAACCATACTCTCTCGGGTGCTGACTCGAGCCGAAATCCGGATTCTGTTGATGTCGTACGTTACCCGGGTTTTCCCTTGGTTGGCGCTAGGTCAACGGAAAAGCGGGGCAGGACGCGTCAGCGAGGCGATCTATTGGGGTCTAAACGTGTAGCTAACCTTTTGTCAGAATTGCTATTATGTTGCCGGCAGCGAGGCTTCGCAGGGCCCCTCAATACCCGTTATATAGTTGACAAATATTTGCATTCCCTGTGAATAACTCACCGGCCTACTGTCCATGGCATAAGCGGATTGACCACTTGCCGGGCCGGCAATATAGTTGCCGATCATGAAAAGCGTGGTTTGGATTTCCTATTCCCTTCCGCCAACGTCCATTCCAAGGAGCCCACTGTGAGCATATTCGACAAGCAACTGCAAAAGATCAAGAACGACAAGGGCTTCATCGCTGCTCTGGATCAGAGTGGCGGCAGCACGCCGAAGGCGCTCAAGCTCTACGGCGTCAATGAAGATGCCTGGCTGAACGAGCAGGGGATGTACGACGTAGTGCACGAGATGCGAACCCGCATCATGACGAGCCCGGCATTCAGCGGCAAGCGCCTGATCGGTGCGATTTTGTTCGAGAACACTATGGACCGCGATGTCGAAGGCAAGCCGACACCGACGTACCTTTGGGAAGTGAAAGGTGTGGTTCCATTCCTCAAAGTCGACAAGGGTCTCGCCGACGAGAAAGACGGCGTGCAACTAATGAAATCGATCGGCGGCCTTGACGCGCTATTGAAGAAGGCGAAGTCGAAAAACGTGTTCGGTACGAAGATGCGCTCGGTAATGAAGCAAGCGAACGCCGCGGGCATCAACGCTGTGGTCAAACAGCAGTTCGAGGTCGGCAAGCAAATTCTCGCTGCGGGTTTGGTGCCGATTATCGAGCCCGAGGTCGACATCAAGGCCCCGAACAAAGACAAGGCCGAGGAACTCTTGAAAGAATCGATCCTGAAAGAGCTCAACGAGCTGAAGCCGGAACATCGCGTAATGCTGAAGCTCACAATTCCCGACAAAGACAACCTCTACACCGACTTGATCAAGCACAAGAACGTCTTGCGCGTGGTTGCGCTCTCGGGCGGGTATTCGCGCGACGAGGCGAACAAGCGGCTTGCGCGCAACAACGGCATGACAGCGAGTTTCTCGCGCGCGCTGGCCGAAGGGCTCACCGCGCAGCAGTCGGATGAGGAGTTCAACGCGGCGCTCGATGCCTCAGTTGAAAGCATCTATCGCGCGTCGATCACCTAAAGCGCCTGGTCAGCGCCGACAAGGTGATCGAGTAAGACTGCGAATGTCCGGTTTGGGGAGGTGTGACTGGCAGCTATCAAATAGCGCTCAGCGCCCAGCAGCGCAGTTTCGGCCTGCGATGCGCCCGAAAACCAGGGCCTTGGCCAATGCCGACCCTATGTGATAACCCGCGCCGTGAAATCCGCCCACGATTTCACCGGCAGCATAGAGCCCGGGAATGATGCCGGCGTTGTCAAGCACATGCATTTCCTCATCGACGGCTATGCCGCCATACGTCCCCGGCATCCAGGGCGAGGTCTCGAACGCATAAAACGGCGGAGTGCTGATGGCCGTCATTGCTCCGCCGGCCTGCGTCAGGTGGGTCCTGCCGAAATCGGGGTCCCGGCCCTTGGCGACGCCGTCGTTATACCGGTCGATGGTCTTATTCAACGCCTCGAGCGGAATGCCTATCTTCGAGGCCAGCTCGGCTATCGTCTCGGCTTTGATCATTCTATCGACTACAGGTTTGCCGGCACGGCGGCCCTCCCCCGTTTGCATTCTGTCGTACACCTGCTGATCGAATATCTCGAATACGATCTGATCGGGCTGGCTGAGTGTCGCCGTGCCGAGCGACCTGTTTTCCAGCGATTCGTTGACGAACCTAGCGCCAAGTTTGTTGACGATGATCGCCCCGTCCCAAAACGCGAGCAGGTTGGTCGTGTGCGACCGGCTGGAAACATGCACGCCGACCGTCGGCTTCAGATAATCCGGTTCCATATGCCTGAACCGGCCTCCGAGCATCTCTGCCATCTTGTGGCCGTCTCCGGTATGGCCCGGGGATACGATCACCTTGACCTTGTCAAAGCCGGGGCCGATCGCGGCCATTCTTTCTTTGTCGTAGCCGAACCCACCCGTCGCCAGCACGACGCCCTTTCTCGCTTTGACGCGCCAGGCTCGCTCCCCGCTCTTAGCGCAAGCGCCGATCACGCGCTTGCCATTGTCCGTTATGAGCTCGGTCACTTTGGTCTTGAAAACTATCTTCGCGCCTCGCTTCTCGGCTGCCTGCTGCAGCAGCTGCACATGCAGAAGCGGATCCGTATGGTGGCCTCGGGGAACGCTGCCCCCGGCAGCCCTGCTCAAGCGGTCCCACTTCACTCCGAGCGCGGTCAACCAGTTATAGGTGTCGAGCTGCTCGTTCAGAAAGACCTTCACCAGCGGTTCGCAGTTCTTTCCCTTGCCGACTTTAATCAGATCCTGAAAGAACTGTTCGTTTGTATCCTGCACGCCGTGCTGCCGCTGGTAGTCGGTGCCGGCAAAAGCGAATGCGCCGCCAGCCATCGCCGAAGAAGTCGATTTCACCGAACCCAGCTTCTCGAATACGATCGCGCTCTTTCCGGCATCGCGGGACTCTATGGCTGCTGCGAGTCCCGCATCGCCGGCGCCCACGATGACTAGATCTGCTTCCTCATCCCACGCGCCTCCATCGCTCCTTCCTGTCGCCGTCATCTGTTTCACTCCTCTATCTTGATGTTCGCGGTCTTGATGATATTGGCGTATTTGACCATATCTTCTTTAACCATTGCGGCAAACTGTACCGGTGTCGAAACCAATGGCAAGTAGCCCTGGCTGACCAGTGTCTTGTTGATGTCGGGCGAAACGACGATTCTGCCGATCTCTGCCGCAAGCTTATCGACGATGGCTCTTGGCGTGGCCGCTGGCACGAAGAGTCCCTGCCAGCCTCCTATTTTCAGACCCGGCAGACCGGCCTCGGCGAACGTCGGCACCTGCGGCAGTGCCGCGTTGCGGGCCTTGCCCGAGACGGCGAGCGCCTTGAGCCTGCCCGAACTGACGTACGGAAGCACGACGATCGGAGGGGCTACGAACATCTGCACCTGGCCGCCCATGAGATCCGTAATGACCGGCATCGCACCTTTGTAAGGTACGTGCTGCATCTTGATCCCCGCGGTTTGGACGAACAATTCAGCCGCCAGATGGAGCGAGCTGCCGGTGCCCGAAGACCCGAAATTCAATTTTCCAGGGTTGGCCTTCGCGAGCGCGATGAATTCCCGCAGATTATTTGCGGGCACCGCAGGACCGATCACCACGACGTTATCGGTAAGACAAATGGTGGCGACCGGAGCAAAGTCCCTGATCACGTCATAGGGAACTTTAGCCATCATAGGCGCGATAACAAGGCCGCTCGATGCCACCAACATAGTGTGCCCGTCGGGCGGCGCTTTAACCAGCTCCATAGTGCCGATGACGCCGCTGCCGCCGGGACGGTTGTCGACGATCACGGGTTGGCCCCAGGCTTCAGTCAGCTTCGGGCCGATAAGACGGGCTATGATGTCGTTCGAGCCCCCCGGGGGAAAGAGGACGATGATGTGCATCGGCCTGGTTGGATAAGCCTGCTGCGCTGCGCTTACGCCGGCATACACGATCAGCAGGCTCGTGACCAATACTCGCGCAACGGCGGTGAAAGCTTTCATTGTCGTGTCCTCCCAATAGACGGCTGCGTAGCCGACGTTGTTGCTGCCGTCGGGGCAGCGCATTATCGCTGGTTCTGCCGAGCGGTCGGCAGGGTGTATCATCCTTTCGTCATCGATCGCGCGCACGCAGTCACCTGAATTCGATCTTATACCGGACCGATCGTTTGCGCTCGATCGGTTGGCTTGCGGCGGCAGGCACGCTGCCCATGCCTCGCGGACCCGTCCACGGAGGGACGGCTGAGAATGAAGCATCCCTTAGCATCAGCGTCACTGTACGTCCCTATCGATGGGTAGATACGTTTCCGGCAGGGGTCCAGGACTTTCGCAGCGAGGCCGTTGATGACCAACATACAATTCGGATTGATGATCCGCGGTCAGTTTCCGCAGGACGAAGATATGGGCGTGCGGTTCGAAGAGATGGCCGAGCAGGTGCGGCTTATCGACCGACTGGGCTTCGCCTCCCTTACGAAGGGAATGCACTATGCGTCGTATCCGCTCCAGGCATTCAACCAGATTGTCTTTCACTCACGCATGGCGGCGGAGTCGCACAACCTCCGTCTCAACTTCGGCGTCATTCTGCTTGCGTTGCATAAGCCCCTGGATATTGCCGAGCAGCTCGCATCCCTCGATGTCATATCGAAAGGTCGGGTGATCTTCGGCGCCGCCCTCGGTTATCGGGAGGTTGAGCTGGCAGCCTTTGGCGTCGAGCGAAAACAGATCGTTCGCAGGTTCATCGAAAATATTGAAGCGATCAAGAGGTTATGGACCGAAGACAAGGTGTCCATGAAGGGAACCTACTTCGACCTTTTGGACGCCAGCGTCTCGGTAAAGCCGGTTCAAAAGCCACGCCCGCCGATCTGGATCGGCGCCAACGCGGACCCGGCCATCGAGCGGGCAGCCCGGATCGGCGATTGCTGGTACGTCAATCCCCATAACCGGATCGACACCATTTTGCAGCAGGTCGAGGTCTATAAGCGCGCACTGGAAGCGGCCGACAAACCCTTCCCGGCGGAATTTCCCGGCCGGCGCGAATGCTTTGTCGCCCGTACACGCGACGAAGCCATTCGTCGGTGCCGGCCCTATCTTGCCAGGAAATACGAGGTCTACCACGCCTGGGGACAGGACAAGGTGATGCCGCAGGGGGACAACGATCTCGGCCTCGAATTCGACGAACTGATAAAGGACCGCTTCTTCCTAGGGGGACCGGATGAAGTGGCGGAACAGATCATCGACTACACGAGAAAAACCGGGATCAATCACCACATCCTGAGCTGCCAATGGCCCGGCATGCCGCAAAACATGGTGTTGGATACGCTCCAGTTGCTGGCCGAAGAGGTCTTCCCACGGGTGCGCCAAGGCATGTGAGAAAGTGACACAAGGACCCGAACTTCACCCAACCGACGTTGAACCGATAACGCTTGCCGATTGCGGCCATTTCTTCGTCGGCGGAAAGCATGTCGATCGCGACGGCAGCGTCGTAATGACGGGCGCGCTGCGCGTGCGAACGGACCTGCGCCAACTCCGGTGCGTATAATTACGCGCAGCGCCGCTGGATCCAGGAGACGCCATGAGTGAACGTATTCTCGTCATCAATCCCAACAGCACCGAGGCGGTGACCGAGCAGATGAGCGCGGCGCTGGAGGCGTTTCGCTTTACCGGCGGTCCGCAGTTGATTTGCACGACATTGCACTCGGGCCCGCCCGGCATCGAGACCCAGGCGCACGTGGACGGCGCATCGGCCAATCTGATCGCGTGGTTCGACGAGGAACCCGAGCGCAAGCGCGCTGATGCCGTCGTCATCGCTTGCTTTTCCGATCCCGGCCTCATCGCCCTGCGTGAACGGCTGACGATGCCGATCTTTGGGATGGGGACCTCGGCTTACCTCTGCGCGGCAGCACTCGGTGATCGCTTCGGCGTGATTTCGATCTTGGCCGGTGCGATTCCCCGCCATCGGCGTGCAGTTCGGGCGCTTGGCCTGGAAGACCGGCTTGCGGCGGACCTTGCCATTGACCTGGGTGTGGTCGAGTTGTCCAATGAGGATGCAACCTGGAAGCGGCTTGCAGCGGTGGGTCGGCAACTGCGCGATGCGCACCGAGTCGACGTCGTGATCATGGGCTGCGCCGGCATGGCGCGCTATCGCGCCCGACTCGCGGCGCTGCTCGGCATCACGGTGATCGACCCGACGCAAGCCGCCGCCGGCATGGCCATCAGCGCCGTTCTTGCCCGCCGTGGCGCGAGTGCTGCCGAGCGCAAGGCGGCGCAGACAGTCTGAAGTCAACGCAGCGCCCGGCGATCGGGCCGCGACGGTGGCCATGGCGCGAAGGCGTGGAATCGATCGACGCGAGGCGTCTTGTGCGACCACGCTTCGGCCGCGAGTCTCGACTATCCGAGCGGTTCGCCCGCGCCAACGCGCTCGACGATCAACTTGTAGTGCTCGGGCCGGCGATGCTTGGCGAAATTGAACATGTTCTGGCGGAATCCGTCGCCCAGCGCGAGATCGCAATCGAATGCGATCACTTCGTCCTCCTCACTGACGCTGCGCACCGCGATCTCGCCGGTCGGCGCCACGATGCAGGAACCGCCGAACATGTGAAAGCCGTCCTCCGCGCCGCATTTCGCCGCCGCGCCGACCCATAGCGCGTTTTGGTGCGCATGTGCTTGCAGCAGCAGCTGGTGATGGAACATGCGCAAGTGCGTCGGCTCGTTCCAGTGGATGTTTACGGACGGCGTGTTGTAGCCGAGCACCACGATTTCGGCGCTTTGCAGAGCCATGACGCGGAAAGTTTCCGGCCAGCGCCTGTCGTTGCAGATGCACATGCCCATCAGCGTGTCCATCGTGCGCCAAACTTTGAAACCTTCGTTGCCGACCAGAAAATACTTTTTCTCCAGGTGCTGGAACGGCGCCGCCGGCAGGTGCTCGGAATGCCCGGGCAGGTGAACTTTGCGGTAGCGGCCGACGATTTTGCCTGCCGGGTCGACGATGATCGCCGTGTTGTAGTGTTCGCCCGCCGGCGTGAGTTCCGCGTACCCCAGATAGAAGCCCATGCCGAGCTTGCGCGCTTCGTCAAATAGCGGTTGCGTGTCGGCGTTGGGCATGGCGCGCTCAAAAAAGCGATCGACTTCCCGCTGATCGGCCATCCAGTAACGCGGAAAGAACGTGGTGAGAGCGAGTTCGGGAAAAACTACGAATTGTGCGCCGCGCGACTTGGCCTCGCGCAGCATGGCGCGCAAGCGCTTGACCACCGACCCCCGCGTATCCTTGAGATGAATCGGCCCCAATTGCGCCACGGCTAATCCGAATCGCCTGCTCATATTCTCCCCCCTTGGTCGATCAAAGCCTTGAACGAGCGCATTTCGGCTGACGCTGTTTGCGCGACGCCGAACGTTCCGGATGTGCCGCGCGCGAGATACAGCCCGCTGCCGCGCTCGACGCGCAGCTCGTTATTCGCGACGACCACGCGCCCGCGGCTGATGACCGTCTCCGGCCAGCCCTTGATCACACGTCCTTCGTAGGGCGTATAGCCGACATTGTCATGCAGCGCGGCGGCGCGGATCGTGACTTCGGCATTTGGATTCCAGATCGCGATATCGGCGTCGGAGCCCGCCGCGATCGTGCCTTTGCGTGGATACATGCCGTAGATCCTGGCTGCGTTGGTCGCGGCGAGCGCTACAAATTGGTTCAGTCCGATGCGCCCGCGGCCCACGCCCTCGGAGTACAGCAAGGGCAGCCGCAGCTCCAGCCCGGGCAAGCCGTTCGCCATGTTCTTGAACGTGGTCCGGTCGCCATGGGGCAGCTTGCCGGTTTGGTCGAAGCGATACGGCGCATGGTCGGATGAAAAGACCTGGAACGTGCCATTGGCCAAACCCTCCCAAACCGCCTGTTGCGAGCGCTCATCGCGCGGTGGCGGGCTACAACAGAATTTCGCGCCGTCCAGGCCCGGTAGGTCGATGTCTGCCGCGGTGAGGAACAGATACTGCGGACATGTCTCGGCAAGTATGCGCATGCAGCGAGTTTGCGCCGATCGGATCTCTCGCACCGCGTCCAGAGAGGAAACATGGACGATCAACAGCGGCACGTCGAGCAGTCGCGAGAGCTGTATCACCCGATGCGTCGCCTCGCCTTCGGCAAGCGGCGAATGCGCGACGGCATGGTATTTCGGCGCACCGTGGCCGCGCTCGAGCAGGCGGTCGGTAAGCCAGCGGATGACGTCGTGGTTTTCCGCATGCACCATGACCAGCGCGCGTTCGCGCTCGGCGGTGTCGAGCACGTCGAGCAGCTGGTAGTCGTCCAGCTTCAAACGGTCGTAGGTCATGTAGACCTTGAACGAACTCATGCCGCGCTGGATCAGCTGCGGTAGCTCCTCTTTCAGCACGCGCTGGGTGGGGTCGGACACGATCAGATGGAAGCCGTAATCGATGACCGCTTTGGCTTGGGCGTGCGCGGAATAGTCTGCGACAACATCGAGCAGGGAATCGCCGCGCTGCTGTGCGGCGAAGGACAGGATCGTCGTAGTGCCGCCAAACGCGGCCGAGACCGTACCTGAGTAGAAATCGTCGGCGCACATCACGCCCATGCTGGAGATCTGTTCGATGTGGCAGTGGCTGTCGATGCCCCCAGGCAACACCAGCCGGTCGCCGGCATCAATATCATGCATGCCAGAGGGCAGCTTTTCGCACAGCGCAACCACGCGTCCGTCTGCAATGCCGATGTCGCAGCGGATCGTGTCCGTGGCCGTGACAACCGTGCCGTTGCGAATAGTCAGATCGAATGGCTGCATCCGAGTAGTCTCCCGTCGTGAGCGGTCCGCGCCTTATGCGCGGATACTTCAGTGCGAAAGTGTATCAACTGTCCTGCCGCGCGCAAGTCAGGGTCTTCGACAGCGCAATATGCGAGCGCCGGGATAGCCACATGCCACCCTCTTGATTCAAGCCGCAGCACGTTTGTCGTGCGCATTATTCACGTAGGTATCCAGCTGCCGCATCGGTTTGCCGCGCACGATCGGCACGCACTCCGGCGGGAAATCTTGACGGAAGCGCGCGCCGGCTTCGCGTGCGAGGCTGATGAAACGCGCTAGATGGCGCATCGCGCCGGTGGGCAGGTCGTGCAGCACCATGAGCGTCCATGCTTGCGTCTGGCATTGTGCGAGTGCGGTTTCCACCCATGCCTCGGGTTCGGCCCAATCTCGCGGGATCGCATTCCACAGCACCATTGTGTAGCCGCCTGCCGTGAGGCGCTCGAGCGCCGCGCGTGAAAGCAGGTGCTGGCCGATTGCTCCCCCGCGCCCGAAGGGGCGGAACAGGCACTCGGGGTGGATGAGGTCGCCGAGCAAAGCCTGGGTAGCGTCGATCTCTTCCGCCGCCGCCGCAGCCGGATCGACCGCTTCACCCAGCGGCACCTTGTGGTGCATCGTGTGGTTGCCGATCCAGTGGCCTTCGCTGCAGGCGCGCTCGGCAAGGCGCCGGCGGCCGCGGTCGGCGATCTTGTCGCCCAGCACGAAGAACGTGGCGCGGATGTTTTCGCGCGCGAGCAAGTCAAGCACGCCGGGCGTGACCTCGGGTTCGGGGCCGTTATCGAAGCTGAGTGTGAGTTCGAACATCTCAATCCGCCTGTGCGCTCTCTTGCCATCGACCCGCGTACCGTTGGAGATCTAGCATCCCAGGGTGCTCCAAATACCAGTTGCCCGATGCCGTCTCGATTGAGAAATCTGGAATAACTGGTTTGCTCCCACCGGGGACGGACAGCAGCATTTTTTGATGATGCTTGAAGTTCAACCGCCCTGTATCACGAGCCCGCATCAGTGCGGAGTAAACGATGTACTCCATCTTTGATTCAACTTTCCGATACCACCTGCTGCGCGAGCGTGTTGTCCACGCAGGTCTCGAAGGGAATCAGCCGCGGCAGCGCGCCACCGGAGATCATCGCCGCAGCAAGCCGGTCGAAGCCCTCTCGCCGCAGCACCGGATCGGAGCCGTACAGCCCCAGGGCGCGATAGCGGTCGATCGCGGCGGCGAAGATGGGCGGGGGTACGTCCGGAAAGAAGGATGCCAGGGTCCGTGCCACCTCGGCCCCGGGCGTTGCCGCTATCCAGCGCAGCGTGCGGTACATGGCCCGCACCATGGCGAGCATTTCGTCTTTCCGAGCTTCCAGTGTGGAGCGGCGGCTGACGAGGGTCGTGTAGGCGGTCAATCCGCGCTCGGCCGCGGCGTACCAGACATGGCCCGCGCGAGAGGCAAGCACCTCTTCGACATAGGGCTGAAACAGTTGCACCGCATCCAAGCGCCCGGCGCGCAGCGCAGCCGCGTTTTCGGCCATCGCCGGCCCGTGCGTGCGCTCGAGCGCTGCAGGATCGACTCCGGCCCGCCGCAGATCGTCCTGCAAGCATAGCCAGGGCGTTGGCACTTCCGACACCGAGGCGAAACGCAACCCCAGCAGATCGGCGGGAGCGAAATTCGGGCGCGGCTCCCGGCCGATGACGAAGAAAGGATCGCGCGCCACCACATCGCAGAAACACACCAGGTCTGATGCAGGGTCGGCGGCATGCGTCAGCAATACGCGCAGCGGCCCGCCCCACATCGCGTCGATGCGGCCCGCCCGCAGCTCGGCCGCCGTGTCGGCGGGATTGGCGCTATTGCGCAGTTTGACCTCCACCTTTTCGGCCTCATACGCACCGATCGCGTGCGCGGCATAGAACGGGGCGTAGAAAAGGGCGCGGAAATTCTCAGACAGGGTGATCATCACAACTTCCTTCGCGGACGAGGCCGATCAGAATGCGCTAAGCACAAGCAATTGGCAATCGCAGCTCCGGGCTCAAAAGTTCTTTATAGTACGGCTGTACAATTAATATCTTCGAAGGGGCCGCACATGGGGAATTTTACACGGCCGATCGCGGGCGCTGTCGTTGCGTGCGCCGCAGCGCTCGCCTATAGCGTCACGACAAGCGCCGCGGACGATTATCCGGTCAAGCCCGTGCGCGTGGTCGTCGGCCTCGTGGCCGGCGGCTCCGCCGACATCATCGCGCGCGCCATAAGCCAGAAGCTCACCGATGCCTTCAAGCATCCCGTCCTCGTCGAGAACCGTCCGGGTGCCTCGGGCATGATCGCAGCGGAGCTCGTCGCCAAGGCCAATCCGGACGGCTATACGCTGTTCGAGGCCTCGATGACCACCCACAGCATCGGTCCCCACATCTATAGGAGCCTGTCCTTCGACGTCATCAAAGACTTTGAGGCCGTCGCCTTGATGGTGCGCATCCCATTGGTGATGTTCATCAACGCCTCGGTGCCGGCCACGAACCTGAAGGAATTCGTCGCGCTCACGAAAACCAATCCGGGCAAATACAACTACAGCTCGGCAGGCCCGGGCAGCCCGCCGCACCTCGCGGCGGAATTGCTCAAGCTCAAGACCGGCGCCCAAGTGCTGCACGTGCCCTACAAGGGAACCGGCGCCGCGCTGCCCGATTTGGTGGGCGGGCAGGTACAGTTGATGGTGGACGGCCCGCCGCCGTTCCTTCCCTATGTCAAATCGAGCCTACTGCGGTCCACTGGATTTTCACTCTTAAAGTCTGTAACAAAACGAGGCGCAAGATGCTAAAAACCCACGGACGATACGATTACTCCGCCATCACCAAACGACCTGACTACAGTTGGCCCGGGGGCAAGCGCCTTGCAGTACACCTATGCCTCAACGTAGAGCATTTTGCGTTTGGCGAAGGCCTAGGCAACGACTATGCGGTCCCCCATCCGCAGCCGAACCACCGGAGTTTTGCGTGGCGCGACTATGGCAACCGGGTCGGCGCCTGGCGCCTGATCGAATTAGCCGAAGCTTATGACCTGCCTTACGGCCTGCTGACGAATACGGAGCTCTACGACTACTGCCCGGAATTGATCAGAGCCTTCAGCGAGCGCGGTGATGAGATCGTGGGGCATGGGCGCACCAATGCCGAACGCCAGATCGACATGAGCCTCGAAGAGGAGCGGGCTTGCATACTTGAGACTGCAGCCCAGATCGAAAAGTACGAAGGCGTGCGGCCCAAGGGCTGGCTGGCACCGTATATCTCGCAAACCTATCATTCGCTCGACCTACTCAAGGAAGCCGGTTTTCGCTATATGATGGACTGGTCGCTCGACGACCAGCCCGTATGGTTCCGCACTGCCCATGGCCCGATCCTGTCGATCCCCTACGCGCACGACCTCAATGATTCATTGGAGTGCGTCACTCGCCGCACACCCTCGCAGCTATTCTGTGACAGTCTGATCGACCAGTTCGATGAAATGCTGGAGGAGTCCGAGCGCCGGCCCCTGGTTATGCCGATCGTGCTGCACAGTTTCATCCTGGGCCAGCCCTACCGGTTGCGCCAGTTCCGCCGCGTGATCGAGCACATCATGCGGCATCGCGACCGGATCTGGTTGACCCGCGCAGGGCAGATCTGCGACTACGTTGAGACTCTGCCCGACGGCATAGTGCCGGGCCGCGCATGAATCCGGCGCAGCTCACCGCTGTCCAGGCCGCGCGCCTTATCCATGCCGGCGAGCTCAAGTCCGAGGACCTGGTCAAGGCCTGCCTCGATCGCATAGTGGAGCGCGATGGCGAGGTCCTTGCGTGGACCTGCTACGACGCCGAACTTGCACTGCGTCAGGCGCGTGAACTCGATCGCGCACTCGGACCGCGCGCGCCCTTGCATGGCATCCCTGTGGGTGTGAAGGACGTAATCGATACCGCCGACCTACCGACGCAGTACGGCTCGCCCATTTACCGCGGTTTCCAACCGCGTTGGGACGCGTCCTGCGTATCGCTAGCGCGCAGCGCCGGCGCCATCGTCCTGGGCAAGACCGCGACCACTGAATTTGCCAGCATCCATCCAGCGACAACCCGCAATCCGCGGAATCTGGCCTATAGTCCGGGCGGTTCTTCCAGCGGTTCGGCCGCGGCCGTGGCCGACTATATGGTGCCGCTGGCCTTCGGCACCCAGACCGGAGGCTCAACCATTCGACCGGCGGCATTTTGCGGTGTGGTCAGCTACAAGCCTACATTCAACCTGATCAATCGCGCCGGCCTTAAGTTCTCGGCCGAGTCGCTGGACACCATAGGCTTGTTCGGCCGCAGCGTTGAAGACGTGGCGCTTTTCGCCCATGCGGTCTCCGGCCAGAGCATGCCGGTGTTCGGACAGCTGCCGGCCGTGCGCATCGGCTTGCACCGTACGCCGCGCTGGCAGCAGGCAACGGCCCCAGCACAGCGCTTGTTGGAACAGGCGGCGCAGCATCTGGCGGCGCTCGGCGCCCTGGTTCAGGACCACGAACTCGGGCCCGGGTTTGAAGTGCTCTATGAAGTCCAAGGTGTGATTATGGGCTACGAAGCGGCCCGCGCCTTCGCTTGGGAAACACGTAACCAGCGCGAGCTGCTCAGCACCGAATATGCGCAACGCATGGACCGCGGCATGGCGATTTCGCACAGCGAATACCGGGCCGCCCTGGCCCAGGCTGAGTACTGCCGCCAGCGTTTTGCGGGCGAACTGTCCGGGCTCGATGTGCTGCTCACCCCCAGCGCCACGGGAGAAGCGCCGCTGGGCCTGAATTCTACCGGTGACTCCCTGTTCAATCGCATCTGGACTCTGCTCGGCGTTCCCTGCATCCATGTGCCTTTCGGCCTAGGGCCTCAAGGCCTGCCGCTGGGTGTGCAGGTGGTCGGTTCGCGCGGAAGCGACTTGGCCACTCTGTGCTGTGCCCACTGGATCGAGTCGAACCTGGCTGTGCATTGCGCCAATCCCATTGGGGGCAAAGCACTTCGCTGAACGGACGGCAACACCTTGGGATTCGAACTTCTCAAGCCGCGCCACAACTGCACGACGTCGACTGTTGTGCGCCGCAAATGTCCACCGCGTGCTCAATTCAACTGACCGCGCCTGCCCGCCAGAGGATGCAGGCGGATCCCGCGGCTATCAGGAATACCTTGGCCAGTTTGCCAAAGACCCGAAGCAAGAAGCGGTACGCGAAATCTTGCACTGGGCGGGAAAAGATTCTTTCCTCAGAGCCTCGATTTCCGTGACAAAACGCTGGCCAGCATAAGCAATGCCGCGCCGATAGGCATGGAATACGCTAGCCCCTTTGTGGAAAACAGGAGCAGTTTAGTCGGCACGGTATGAAGACTGATTCCGCCGATGAGCGGACAGATAACATCGGTTCCCGCGCCTGCAGTACAGCCTGCCATTGCGAGTAGCGCCAAGAATGGCCAAGTCAAAACAGGTACAAACATCACCAAGAGTCCAGCCAATCTGAATGCCTTCATGCGCTCGTTCCTCATTTTGAAAATGACCAAACCCAAGCAATTCGCATGCCAATTCAGAAATATCGTGTGAACACATGGTATTGCATCACGACGGCCGAACCCTTTGGCATCGCTGTTGTCGTCCGGCACGGACGACTTCTGTATCGCAGGAGAATTCATCCACTGGTTCAGGAGCTTGGCTTGTTGCCCTAGCCCGACAGTGACGCTGGTCAGAGCTTTGCTCTTGCACGAAGATCAATGCGCCCCGGCAACCCACGTTCCGACTTCAAACGCAGGCGGAATGAACCTGGGTTGAGTCCCGGAGTGCGAAGAAATCGAAAATCTGAAGTTGAAATTGATAGTGTCTATATAATCGTTGACAGGTTACGACCGATCGGTAAGACTTTCCATTACCCCATGGACAACGATAACGCTGACTCGCTGCAGATCGACGATTACGAACAGGCAGTGGAGCTGTTCTATGAGCGTGGCTGGACCGACGGCCTGCCAGTGGTCCTTCCTACCCGCAGGCTAGTCGACGCCATGATCGCAGGCCGGGATCGGAATGAGAGCCTCGGCCCAGTGCCCCCCAAGGGGGGCGAAGCTACGCTTGAAAAGCTCGCGATCAACGCAGTGATGGGCGGATGCCGGCCGGAACACTTTCCGATCGTGATCGCCGCGATAGAGGCGATGATGACGCCCGAGCACAACCTGAATGGTGTGACTCAGACGACACATATGTGCGTGTCGCTAGCCATCGTCAACGGCCCCATTGCGAAAGCGTTGAACTTCAATTCGCGCGACGGCGTCTTTGGCAACGGCTATCGTTCCAACGGCGCCGTTGGCCGAGCCATCCGTCTGGCTATTTGGAACCTGGGCGGCGCCGTACCCTGGGATACGGACAAGGCGACGCTGTCGCACCCCGGCGAATACGCTTTCTGCATCGCCGAGGAAGAGGAAGACAATCCCTGGGAGCCGCTGCACGTGGAGCGCGGCTTTGCTGCCGGTTCGAATGCCGTAACGGTCTTTGCCTGTGAAGGGCCCCATAGCATCCTGTGCCACGGGACGCCGGAAGAGATGCTTCACGGGCTGACGGACTCTATATGCTCGCTGGGAAACAACAACGTGCATATGGGCGGCCAGACTTTAGTGGTTCTGAACCCGCTTAACGCGGAGGAATTCGCCAAGCGCGGCTGGTCCAAGAACGAAGTGCGACAGTATCTCTGGGAGAACGCACGCCGTTCGCTATCGGACATCAAGGCTTGCGGCATTGTGCACCAGCAATTCCGCAATGCGCAACAGGAAACCGGGCGTTATCCGTTCCGTTACAACCTCGACAATCCCACGACGATGGTACCCGTTACCCAAAAGCCGGAAGACATCCACATCATCGTGGCCGGTGGGCGAACCTATTTTGCCGCCGTGCTTCCCGGATGGGGCAGTTTTGGCGGCTACGCAGCCACCGTCCCCATCCGGCAGCTACCCCTCAAGTAAGAAGGAACACAGCATGGATATCATGATTCCTGTTTGGCAGAAAATCAGCGCGCCACAAATCGCTGCGAAAGATCTGCAGGGCCTCAAAGGCTCCAAGGTCGCCATCATCGACGACAACTTCGACGTACCCTTCACGAGCCATTTGGAGAAGCTGCTGCGCGAAGTGCATGGTGCGCTCGTTGAGCGTTTTGTGAAGCCGCTGGGCACCGCGCCATCGCCAAAGTCGCTGATCGAGGCTGCTGCCAAGTCGCGCGTAGCGATCGTCGGCATCGGATTATGAGGGTCCTGCACGTCAGGCAGTGTGCTTGACTCCGCAGCGCTAGAAAAAAAAGGCATCCACACGGTCACCGTGGTGTGGGATACGTTCGAGAAAGCCGCTCGCATCGCTGCGCGCGTCCAGGGTGTGCCTGATCTTGAGCTGGCGGTGATCCCCCACCGCATCGGAGGGCAAACCGCCGAGGACCAGATGGCCAAGGCCGATATGGCGCTGCCCGACATCGTGAAGCGTTTGCTTGCAACCTGAAAGACGCATGGCGGGCTCGACGCATCGCGGTTCCATGCCCTGCTCGATGTTGAGCGCGCGTAACTGAGCCAGCACACATTTGAGTTTGCCGTTGCACGAACGCACCTATACCTCAATTCGGCGATACGCTCGGTTGACCACTTGGACAAGGTCGGAAATCTCTTCGGTACGGTACTCACCACTGCTCGACGAATAAACGCCAGGAGCCCATTAATGAAGTGCAATCTGATTAGAAATGTCGTTCGCGGTCTCATGTTGGCGGCGGTACTGGTTGGCGCCACCGCGGCAATGGCGCAGGACACCTACCCGAGCAAGCCCGTCAAGATCGTCGTGCCGTTCACTCCAGCAGGCGTGGCCGACATCGTCGGCCGGGCGATCGCGGAGCGGCTTTCCAGGGCGCTGGGACAGCCAGTCGTCGTCGAAAACAAGCCGGGCGCGAATGGGGCGATCGGCGTGGATTCGGTCGCGCACGCAGCACCTGACGGTTACACGATGGTCCTAAGCACACTGGGCCCCATCACCATCATTCCCAACGTCCAGAAGGTCAACTACGATCCGCTCAATGGATTGATACCGATCACGCTGGCCGTTTCGCTGCCCATGGTCCTCGTGGCCAAACCGGACTTCAAAGCGAGGAGCATTCCCGATCTCATCCAGATGGATCGCGAAGGCGCAAAGCTTTCTGCGGGCACCTCGGGCATTGGAGGCCCGAGCCACCTTGCGCTCGAACAATTCAACCAGATGGCGGGAACGAAGATCACCCATGTTCCCTACAAGGGCGAGAATCCAGCCATCACCGATCTCATGGGTGGACAGATCGGCCTCGTAATCACGACCCTGGCCACTGCCGTACCGCAGATCGAGGCCGGGCGCATCAAGGTGATCGCTGCGTTCGGCGCGAAGCCGCCGCCGTCGATGCCGAACCTGCCCACGATCGCGCAGCAGGGCTTGCCGGGATTCCAAGCGGAGGCGTGGCAGGGCGTGTTCGTTCCCGCCGGCACGCCGAAGTCGATCGTCAATCGCCTCGGCAACGAACTGGTCAAGATGCTGAATTCGGCGGAAATGCGCAGCTACCTGCGCGCCCGCGGCGCCGAGCCCGTCGGCAATTCCGCAGAGGAATTCGGGGCGTACGTGCGTAGCGAATACGACAAGTACGGCAAGCTCGCGCGCAGCATCAACCTGAAGCTCGAGTAAACCGAAGCGATAAGGTACTCACGATGCAATACTGCGTGATTGCCGGTGGCCGAATTCGTTGCGTCCAATGCGCGGCAAAATCGAAACTATCAGGGGAACCATGTCGCGCCGCTGCGATGCTTGGAAGAAAGCGTGCAAATTCCATGGCAGAAATTCAACGGGGCCAAGAACTGCAGCAGGCCGGGCCGCCTGTGCCTAAGCGAAAACGCTCCGCGGCACGGAAACGCGCCATAAGGGCAGAGATATAAGCGGATCTAAAGCAGCTAAGAGATCTTTTTGAAAAGCCAACGCTGGCCGGAATTTCAGGAGGCAGCGGGCATCGGCCGCCAATAGCCTTCGCCGGCCTTCGCTGCGCAAGATGCGAGACCTGGTGCAGGGTGGCCAGCCGGTCGGGATTGAGACCAGTGGCTACCTGTTACTCATGCTCTAGGACATCGGCTTGCTGTGTTCGGCCGAGACCGGGTTGGTCACGCCCGTGGCGGCTAAGGTGCGCGTGGCGTCGACTCTTGCGTAGATCCAGAGAATCTTCATCGGCTCGGTTTTGGACACGTTCCGGAAGCGGTGTACGACATTCGGCGGGATATAGGTCACGTCGTGGGGCTTCACGCGGTACTCCAGTCCGTCGATGTCGAGGATCGCCTCGCCCTCCATCAGAACCACGCTCTCCTCGCAGTTGTGACTGTGAAAGGCGATCTCGGCGCCGCCGCCGAACGACGTGTACCCCGTGATGAAGCTCTGTGTGCCGACGTCGCGAGTGACGAGCGGCGTCGTGCGCGCGCCGCCGCCGCGCTCGTGGGTTGGCAGTGTCTCCGGCTTGAGCAGCACGGCGTTCGAGGGGGTCCTGATGGTCATCTCGGCTCCTGAGGCGAAATTGGATAATGCACGAAGGCGAATAGTAATGCATCGGCAACGCGACGCCGTAGCCCGCTAATGTACGCTATGTATAATGCCGCTTCCACGAGGGCCTCAATCGATGTTCAGCACACGAGGAGCAGACAATCTTGAAGCGATTTCTTGCCGCGCTATTGATCCTGCCAGGCTTGGCTGTCGCGCAGAGTTTTCCGAGCAAACCCATTCGTATGGTGGTCGGCTCGGTCCCGGGCGGTACCAATGATGTGGTCGGCCGCTTGATTGCCCAGAAACTTTCCACGCAGCTTCACCAGCCGATCATCGTCGAGAACCGCGCCGGCGCCAGCGGCAACATCGGCGGCGAAGTCGTCGTGAAGTCGCCGCCCGATGGCTACACCATCTATCTGGGCGCGATCGGCACCATGGTCATCAATCCCCATCTGTTTACAAACAAGCCCTGGGATACGCTGCGCGACTTCGCGCCGATTTCGCAGTTGACCTCGATTCCTCAGCTGCTCGTGGTTCATCCTTCGGTATCGGCGCATAACGTCAGAGAACTCATCGCGTTGGCAAAGGCAATGCCGGGCGAGCTGAATCTTGCCTCCGGCGCGTCGGGTTCGGCGCAACATCTTGCCGGCGAAATGTTCAAGAACATGACCGGGACGAACATTATGCATATTCCCTTCAAAGGAGGCGGTCCGGCGCTAATCGCAGTGATCGGCGGCCAGGTCTCCTTGATCTTCGATCAGATCGTCACCGCGCTGCCGGCGGCGCGCCAGGGCAAGCTGCGCGCCCTTGGCGTAACGACATCGAAACGCTCTCCGGCAGCGCCGGACATTCCGACCATCGCCGAGGCAGGCGTTCCCGGCTACGATGTCGCGACCTGGCATGGCCTGTTCGCGCCGGCTGCAACGCCTAAGGACGTCGTCAACCTCCTCAGCCGGGAAACCGCGAAGGCGCTGCAAAGCAAGGAAATCAGCGAGAAGTTTTTTGCGCAGGGCGCGGAGCCGGTGCCGAGCACGCCCGAGCAGTTTCGCGGGTTCTTGAAAGCGGAACTCGAGAAATGGGCGAAGGTGGTGAAGGAGTCCGGAGCAAAACTAGACTGAAACTTTAGCCGACGCCTTGCGCCTGGATTGATGCGTGTCTGGGGCGCCGCTCGCTGGCCTGGCGCGGTCCGCTCGGTTGGTGTTCGCCTTACAGCTGCACCATGCCCATCCAGAACATTGTCTGGTCGCCGACGTCGACATCATATGTGCGCACGAACGTAAGCTTGCCATCGTTGCCTATGCGGAAGACGGACATCCCCGCCGCTACGAGCCGTACCTCGTCGCCGTCCCTGACGTTCACCGGCCGGTTGTGCTGGACCACCAAAAGCCGTCCACTGGGATCGATGTGGAAGGTCCGGGGATAGACCTTACGTGTGTCGATGTGCTGGATGGGCGTAGGCTCACCGGTGGACTGATCGATTGAGTAGACAGCAATGCTGTTTTCGCCGCCCCTGAACACTTTCTTCCCCTTGAACTCGACGGTGCCGTCGGCGCGGTTCGCCACGTACACGAAGCGGCCGTTCGGATGCACGTGTATGGTTCCCGCCAACTGGCGCGGCCTCATGTTGTTGGGCTCGGCCACCGTGTCCTTGCGGTATACGGTGTCGGAGGTGAGTCTGCCCTTTTCCATTCGATACATGTACATCTTGCTCTGTATCTCGAGCGAGACGTAGACCCACGGCTTGGTGGGGTGAAAGTCCAGGTGGCGTGGGGCGAACCCCCTGCCACCGTCAGGTGCGATGGACGCTTCGTTGGAAAGCGCGCCCCTCGCGTAATCGAACATCTTGAGCGCTCCGGGGTCTTCGGGCCTGGTCGGCGTGGCGCCATTGCCACGCGTGACCAGGATCGCGTGCCGGCTGTCGGGCGTGACGCGTATCTGGTGCGCGTAAATGCCTCCGTCAATGGGGCCGGACTGTTTGATCTCTTCGCCTAAGGTGAAGTCCTTGTCGATGCGGAACACCCGGACGCCGCTGGGGATGTTGAAGGCGACCAGGACGTGCTCGGACGGAATGTCGGTGGTGATGTGAATCGGCCGTACCGGCAGTTGTAACGACTCGCCGCGCTTTGCCAATTCTCCCGTTTGAGGGGCGATGCGAAAGACGGTCACATAATGCTGGGTGGAGCCCTGTGTATTGTTACTCGATGCCACGTATAGGTAGTGCCCCGAGGCATGCGGCCAGGCGTACTGCACGCTGGCCGGCGCCGTAATGGCGCTGCGTTTGATGAGCGCCGCGCCTGCCACATCCACGTCGTAGTGCAGGAGCTCGTGACCGACGTTGGCATAGAGCGCCACCTTGCGTGGCGTGTTCTGCGCGGAAGCCGTCATGGGCAGGGCAAAATACCGGTCATCAGCGACAGGAAGATTCTACGGGTAATCACGGTCACTCCTCCTATGGATTGTTGTTAGTGGTTCGAAGCGACGCAATGCGGCGCTTGTGTTGGTCGTGAGCAAATATGATCGGCGATACGCAAACTTTCGCGTGCTTGGAAAGGTCTTTTCTATTGCGGCGCCTCACGCAACGGATCGCGGAATGCTAAGGCATGCATTGCCTTCTATCAAGCGTGAACAGGTGTCGAGCGGGCGCAGAGCTTAAGCGGGGGGGCAGTCCTCGAAGCGGCCGCCCCCTTGTTCCTTTCTGCTATTCACTTTTCCCCGTTGAAGTATTTCTTCAATCCCTGCCAGCATGCCTGGTAGTCGGTCTGCAACTGCTCCGATTCGAGCGCCTGGCGCGTGGGATGGAGCACCCAGCGCGTCTCGAACATGAAGGCGAGCAGGTCCGCGAGTCGCGCGGGCCGCGACACGTCGGCCGCGCGCGCCTTCTCATACGCTCCGCTGTCCGGGCCGTGCCCGATCATGCAATTGTGCAGGCTCGCTCCGCCGGGCAGGAAGCCGCGCGACTTGGCGTCGTATTCACCCTGCACCAGGCCCATGAATTCGCTCGCAATGTTGCGATGGAACCAGGGCGGCCGGAAGCTATGCTCGGCGACCATCCAGCGCGGCGGGAAGATCACGAATTGCAGCGCATCCATCCCCGGGGCCTCCGTGGGTGAGTGCAGTACCAGAAATATGGAAGGATCGGGATGGTCGTAGCTCACCGTACCGATGGTGTTGAAGCGGCGCAGGTCGTACTTGTAGGGCGCGTAGTTGCCGTGCCACGCCACCACGTCGAGCGGCGAATGGTTCATCTCGGCGCACCAGAGCCGGTCGAGGAACTTCACCGTCAGCTCGCAGTGCTCCTCGATGTCCTCGTAGCGCGCCACCGGGCTGAGGAAGTCGCGCGGGTTGGCGAGCCCGTTGGATCCTATGGGGCCCAGATCGGGCAGCTTGAGCGGCGCACCGAGGTTTTCGCACACATAACCGCGTGCGCCTTCGTCGGCCAGCTCGACGCGAAAGCGCACGCCGCGTGGAATCACCGCGATCTCCCAAGGCGCGACATCGAGCGCTCCAAGCTCGGTCGAGAACCGCAGACGGCCCTCCTGCGGCACGATCAGCAGTTCTCCATCGGCATCGTAGAAAAACCGCCCCGTCATGGAGCGGTTGGCCGCATAGAGGTGGACGCGGCACCCGTTTTGCATTGCCGGATCCCCGTTGCCCGCGAGCGTGTAGAGGCCCTGCACGAAGTCGGCCGGCTCACGGGGCAGCGGGAAAGGGTCCCAGCGCAGCTGGTCGGGCGGGGTTCCGAACGCGTCGAACACGCTCTCGAGCGCGCCGCTATCGACCAGCCGGAACGGCGAGTGCATCGCGGCGGGGCGTATGCGATAGAGCCAGGAGCGCAGGTTGACCGCACGCGGCGCCGTGAAGGCGGTGCCGGAAAGCTGCTCAGCGTACAGGCCGTAGGGGCATTTCTGCGGCGAATTCTGCCCGGCGGGAAGCGCCCCAGGCAGCGCCTCGGTGGCGAATTCGTTGCCGAATCCGGACTGGTGCGCGAGCGTCATGGCTGTGCGCTCTGGCGCTCGTCGCCCGGCACGGCTTCATCGGGCGCAATGGCCGGCAGCGCCCTCAGCCGTTGGTAGAGCGGGGCAAAATCGCCAGCCGTGTCCGAGACGAGCCGCTCGAAGCTTTCGATGACGAAATAGGTGTCCTGGAAGCGATCGATGTGGTAGTCGGTGCGCATGACGCGCTCCAGGCTGAACATCAGCCGCTGGGGACGAATGCTGTCGATCGCATGGACCACTTCGCCTCCGGATGAAAGAATGCCGGCGCCGTAGATGCGCAAGCCCGCGTGCGTCTTTAGCAGGCCGAATTCCACCGTGTACCAGTACAGCCGCGACAGCATCTTAAGCGCATCCAGGCGCGCCGCCTTCAAGCCACCGAGGCCGTACGCTTGCATGTAATCGGCAAACGCGCCATCGAACAGCATCGGCACATGGCCGAAGAAATCGTGGAACACATCGGGCTCGGCGATGTAGTCGAACTCCTCGGGTTTGCGCAGCCACCAGGTCACCGGAAAGCGGCGCTCTGACAGGTGCGCGAAGAAGTGCTCGTCGGGAATCAGGCCGGGGACTGCGACCAGCGTCCAACCCGTGGCGAGCTTCAGCGCCCGGCTGGTCTGCTCGAGCTTCGGGATGGCGGCGTAGGCATCGAGCCTGGCAAGGCTCTCCCGGTAGGCCTCGCAAGCGTAACCGGGCAGAAGCGCCCTTTGTCGCTCGTAGAGCCGCCTCCACAGCGCATGATCTTCTTGCGTGTAATCGTCCCAGCGCTGCTCGAGCACGTAATCCGGGCCTGCACGAGCGTAGTCGCCGCGCAGATTATTGGCGACGGCTTCCATTGCTAGGCATTCGCCTTGAGTACCCCGCGGCGCACTTGGTCGCGCTCGATCGATTCGAACAGCGCCCGGAAATTGCCCTCGCCGAAGCCTTCATCGCCCTTTCTCTGGATGATCTCGAAAAAAATCGGCCCGATCACTGTTTCGGTGAAGATCTGAAGCAGGATGCCGCCACCGGGGCTGCCATCGATGAGAATGCGGCGCTTCTTGAGTTCCTCGAGCGGCTCGCCGTGTCCGGGCAGACGGCCCTCGATGCCCTCGTAATATGTGTCCGGAGTATCCAGCAGCTTGACCCCCGCGGCGATGAGCCGGTCCACGGTCTCGTAGATGTTCTGCGTGGCGAGCGCGATGTGTTGGATGCCCTCGCCCCGATAGGCGCTGAGATATTCCTGCACCTGGGAGCGCTCGTCCGAGCTCTCGTTGATCGGGATGCGAATCTTGCCGCAGGGACTGGTCATGGCACGCGACTTCAGACCGGTAAGCTGGCCCTCGATGTCGAAATAGCGGATTTCGCGGAAGTTGAACAAGCGCTGGTAGAACTCGGCCCATTCCGCCATGCGGCCGCGGTGCACATTGTGCGTCAGGTGGTCCACGCAAACGAGCCCCGAGCCGGCAGGGGCGGCCGCCCGGCCTTCCCAGAATGCGTCGTTGCCCGGCAGCGGCACGAAATCGACGTCGTAGATGGTGCGTCCCCAGGTGTTCTCGGGGTAGCGGTCGACAAGGTAGATGAGCGAATCACCTACGCCCTTGATGGCCGGAATAGCGAGTTCCATGGGCCCGGGATGGTTCTCGATCAGCCAGGCATCGAGTTCCCTCGCGCGAGCGTACGCCTGCGCCGCGTCCTTGACCCGGAAAGCGATGGCACACACGGAAGGGCCGTGGCGGCGGGCAAAGTGCTGCGCAAAGCTTCTCGGCTCGGCGTTGACGAGGAAATTGATTTCCCCCTGCCGGTATAGCAGCACGTCCTTGTGGCGATGGCGCGCCACCGGCCGGAATCCGAGTTCCAGGAACAGTGTCCCCATCGCCTTGGGATCCGGAGCGGCGAATTCGACGAATTCGAAACCATCGGTCTGCATCGGGTTATCCATCCGGTTCTCCTTATCGGGCCCTTCACGCTTTGATTGCGCCCGATTGCGCGCGGTTCCTCTGGCGCGCGCCCCGCACACGGAAATGGCTCACTATTACAGCCTTTCTTGGTGGCGAGTCAGCACTCGCGTGAAAAATGCTCGAAATCAGGGACAGGAATTGATCGAGATGTTTTAGGCTTCAAGTGAAGCCCGGCACGACGGGTGAAAATGGTCCGTTGAAGATCGATAACGTTCAAAATTGATGAAACCGATCAGCATCCCTTAAGGAACTCTTCGGTTCAACATGACAAGCGGTCATAGAAGAAACGTTGACATGGAGAGAACGATGAAAATCATCCGATTCACCCAACCCGGCCCGCCCGAAGTGCTCAAGTATGTCGATGCTCCAGTGCCGGAGCCGCAAACTGGCGAGGTGCTGGTGCGCGCCCATTGCATCGGTGTCGGTATTCCGGACGTACGGATTCGAGCCGGCATCTATGATTGGATGCCACCCCTGCCGGCGACGCCGGGTACTGAGATGAGCGGCACGGTCGAGAAGGTGGGCCCGGGCGTCGACTCGCGCTGGCCCGGCCAGCATGTCTATGTTAGCGCGCGCGAGCGGCCACATAGAGGCGGCTGCTACGCCGAATACATCGCGACACCGGCCGACGGGACCTTTGTGTTACCTGACACGATCGATTTCGATGCGGCGGCGTCACTCGCCAACTATCAGGTCGCCTACCATTTGCTGCGCGATGGCGCGCGCGTGCAAAGAAACCAGACCGTCCTCATCTACGGCGCGGCCGGCGGTATGGGCAACGCGCTGATCGATCTCGCGAAGGAGAGTGGGCTCGAGGTCATTGGCGTGGTCAGCGACGATACGCGTGCGCGTTTCGCCAGGGAACTGGGCGCGGATCACGTGGTGAACCGACGGATGGAAAAAATTGCCGAGCGCGTGAAGGCGATCACCGACGGGCGGGGCGTGGATCTCATCGTCGATCCGGTAGGAGGGCTGAGCGTCGCAGACAACCTCGCGATGCTCGCTACGCTGGGCATGCTGGTGATCTACGGTATGCTCGGCGGGCGTCCCTCACCGGATATGGCCGCAGAGTTGCTAAAGCACAATGCCAAATGCCCCGCCGTGCGCCGATTTTCGATTCACCACCTCGACCGCTTGCCGAACGAGCGGCGCTCCGGCATGCAGGCATTAATCGACAAGCTTGCCGCTGGCGTGATCCGCCCACGGATCGGCGCGCGCCTTAAGCTCGCGGAGGCGGTCGAGGCGCACCGGCTGCAGGAAGCCGGTCAGATCGTGGGCAAGCTGTTGCTGATACCGTGAATCATTCCCGCTCGCGTAGCCCTGCAATCCTGGACAACATACTATTCCGCATCAACGATTCCCTGCTTCGATGCAAACGTGCTGGTGCCGAGCTGTGCGGCGAAGACTGCGTTGCGCCTTGGATAGTGGGGCAAGGTTATAATGAAATTTGAAGATTGAACAGCCTGAAAAAAATGACGATACGTCCAATTTAAGGAGGGGTACACAAATGGCAAAATTGCGCGGTGCGGATATCATAGTTGACGCTCTCATCAAGGAAAAAGTGCCTTACATATTTGGGGTTATGGGGCACGGCGTTGTAGGTCTATTGGAGTCTCTCTCGGAGCGCCAAGATAAGATTAAAGCAGTGGGCACCCATCACGAGCAGGTGGCCGGCCATATGGCAGACGCCTACTTTCGTATTGCGCATCGACCCGTTGCGACCTACACCTCTTGCGGCCCTGGCTCGGCGAATATGCCCATGGCATTGGCTAACGCCATGATGGATGACTCCGCCTTCCTTGCCATCACTGGAAACGTGGCAACCAGCCAGTTCAACCGAGGGACGTTTCAGGAAGCGTACCGTTACTATCAAGCGGATTTCCCTTCGACCATCCGCCCTTACGTCAAACGGAGCTTCCAGGCAGCCCGTCCAGAAATGTTGCCCCTGATGATGCGCCAGGCTTTTTCGACAATGCTCACGGGGCGTCCGGGTCCTGTCAATTTAGATGTTCCGTACGACGTTTTCCAGGAAAAGACCGAGGCAGAAGTTATTGACCCGGCGCTGTGGAGGGAAGGGATAGACAACCGGTCCGGGGCGACTCCTGAAGCGGTCCAGCGGACGCTGGACGAGCTCGTGAACGCAAAACGGCCAGTAATTCTGGTGGGTAACGGGGCCGCTCTCTCCGAAGCGAGTGAAGAGGTGCGCGCACTGGCCGAGGCGCTCAACATTCCTGTGGCCTACTCACCTATGGGTGTTGGCGTTATGGCTGCGGATCATGCTTTGACTCTCGGTTCAGTGGGCCGGGACGGGGGCTATCCTGGCAATGAGGCCACGAGCACGGCGGACGTCCTGCTCGCGTTGGGGGTGGAGTTCGACGATCGGGCAGCCAGTTCATGGATACCCGGGTATACGTTCACGATACCACCGACAAAACTCATTCAGATCGACATAGATGAAACGGCCATCGGCCGTAACTACCCTGTTCACATCGGTCTCCATGTGGATGTGCGGACGTTCTTGCGGCAGCTTCTCGCCCTGCATAAGGGCGGGGGTCGCGATGCCCACAGTGCATGGGTCAAGCAGGTCACAGCCTGGAAGGCGGAGTGGACTGAATATAACGAGAAACGCCACCGCCCCGATGCGAAGCCTATCGATCCCGAACACATCATACGGACGATGCGAAAGGTTCTGCCCCGAGACGGGATTTTGGCCGTAGATGTCGGGTCCCACCACACCTGGGTCACCTCCAGATGGGATTGCTATCTCCCGCAGACGCTTATCCAGGCTTGGGGATATGGAGCCATGGCATTTGGTGCGGCGGGGGCTCTCGGAGCCAAGCTGGCCGCGCCGGATAAGCCAGTGGTTGCATTGTGCGGCGATGGCGGTTTCGGGATGGTTCCGCATGTGTTGGGAACAGCCGTGGAATACGACATTCCGGTTACGTGGGTAATCTGGAACAACGGCGGGTTGGGCGTGGTTCGCCCTGAGGGAACGAGCCGGTACACGTCCCGATGGAAGCATCATCCCACGGGCAAGGCGTTG
>Ga0082335_1003003_pt1 | contig 29147 bp, 20 predicted proteins | sample Subgrocontami58m_FD_72375 | JGI IMG/M metagenome (GOLD analysis project Ga0082335, IMG submission 72375) | Subsurface groundwater microbial communities from S. Glens Falls, New York, USA - GMW37 contaminated, 5.8 m (SPADES assembly) (version 2) ...
GCGTAGACCACACGCGGAGCCGGAGCCGGCACGTAAACGACGCGCGGCGCACTCTCGACGTAGACGACCTGCGGCGCGGCCTGCACATACTGCACGGGTGCCTGCACAACGGTCGGCGCCTGCTCGACGACCGGAGCGTTCATGACCGTCGTCGGCTGGCCATACACTTGCTGGCCGTAAACCTGCTGACCGTAGACCGCGGGCGCCGGTGACTGATAAACCGGCGGCGGCGTGTAAACCTGATCCTGAGGCGTGAGCGCCGCGCCAATCAGGGCGCCCGCGACTCCGCCGATGATCGCTCCCTCCGCCCAGCGATCACCATTGTGACCGCCAATCAAGCCGCCGGCGACCGCGCCAACGACGGCGCCATTGCCAACGGAGGGCCGGAAGATCTGCGCATGGGCCGTGCTGATGCCCGCCAGCGCAAGGGTAGCCGTGACCAGAAGTGTTTTCATTTCGATGTCTGAGACGATGCCGCCTTGACCGGTATTCAGTCAAATTTCGGCGCCGCGAAAAACTCGGTGCCCGACAACCCGTTGCGTGCCGGGTCGCAGTCGCGCCGCAACGCTGGCCACCAAGTCGTTTGAGCCGCCGCCGCATGAGCCTGCGCCACTTTCATCCACGGCGCGATTCCGACTCGGAACCGAAGCGGGTTCGGCTACAACAACGGCCATGTCTTCTTCCCGGTTGCATGCGCTCGTCACCGGCGGATCCCGCGGCATCGGCCGGGCGATTGCCCGCCAACTCGCCGCACGCGGTTGCCGGGTGGCCGTGCACTACCACGCAAACCGCACCGCGGCTGAAACCACGAAGGGTGAACTCGCCGGCCAGGGGCATGCGGCGTTCGCCGCGAATCTGGCCGACTCCGCCGCGGTCACCCAACTTTGGCGCGACGTCACGGCGGCGTTCGGGACGATCGATGTTCTGGTGAACAACGCGGGGATCTACGGTGACCATCCCCCACTCGGCACGACCTTCGCCGAATGGCAGACCGCGTGGCGCACGACGCTGGCCACGAACCTGCTCGGACCGGCGGACTTGTGTCACCTCGCGGTGAATACGATGAAGTCCGCCGCCGCGCGCGAGCCGTTCGGCCGCGGGCGCATCGTCAACATCTCCTCGCGCGGCGCCTTCCGCGGCGAGCCGCACTCGCCGGCGTACGGCGCGAGCAAAGCGGGGCTGAACTCGCTCAGCCAGTCGCTCGCCAAGGCACTGGCCCCCGAAGCCATCTACGTTTACGGCCTTGCGCCGGGCTGGGTGAGCACGGACATGGCCGCCGACTACCTGCGCGGCCCGCAGGCCGCGGAGATTCACGCGCAGCACCCGCTGGGGCGCGTCGCCACGCCGGACGAAATCGCGCAGGCCGCCGTTTTCTGCGCGCTGGATGCCCCCGCCGCGATGACCGGCAGCATCATCGACGTGAACGGCGCGTCGTACCTGCGCACCTGAACTCACTTCACCCACTGCCCCGCAGAAATCGGCCGGCCTCGCGTGTAACGTAATACGTTACACTACGCCGGCGGCGATCCGTGCGCCCTCCAGGCGGGGCCGCTCAGCGCAGCCGCGCAAACAGCCAGAGCGCGAGCGCGGCCATGCCGGCATGCGGCAGCCAGGCGGCGACCAGCGGCTCGACGAAACCCTTCGACGCCAGCGCGGTGGCGAAACTCGTCAGCACGTAGTAAAGGAAGAAGAGCCCGATCGACTTCGAGACACCGACCGCGGGATTCACGCGCACGCCGGAAATCGCGAACGGAATCGCAATCGCAATCACGATGAGCGGCCCCATGAAATCGGCGATCAGGCTGTAGTACCGCACCGCATACATCGCCTGCTTCGGGCTTCGCTCGAGTTCCAGGTAGGAAACCAGGTCGCGCAATTCCCAGAGCGAAAGCTGGGTGGGCTTGCGGTCGATCAGCAGCATCAGATCCGGTTCCTCGCGGAATTTCGGCGCGAACTTCTCCTCGAACGGCGTCGAGGCGATCAGCTCCCCCGTCTCGGGATTGAACGTCAGATCGCGACCGCGTTTGAACAGCCAGCCGCGGCGGTTTGGGTCGTACGAGGCCTCGGCGGCGGTGATCCGGGTGAGTTCGTGGCGGGCGCGGTCGAGCGACGAAACGGAAACGCCGTAGCCGCGCTGGGTCGATTTGCTGTAGCGGTTGAAGAACCACATCCGGCCATCGATCGGATTGTCGAAGGCGACACTGTACACCGCGCCGATGCGATCGGGCGAGAGGGCGCGCGCGGATTGGTGATGAAACTCCAGTTCGTCCCGCATCGCCCGGGATTCCTCGACCGACCAGGGCACCACCGTCGTGTTGATCCACCATGCGACGCCGCAGCAGGCCAGTCCCACGATCCAGATCGGCGCGGTGAGCCGCGTGAAGCCCACGCCGGCGGCGCGCATCGCGGTAAACTCGTTCGCGCGATGCATTTTGCCGAGCACGTACAACAGCGAGACCAGCAGAGCCAGCGGCAGCACGACCGCGAGGAAGCTCGGCATGGTGACCCCGAGGTATCGCCAGAACACCGACCCACGCGCGCCCAACTCCCGCAATTGCCGGAAATCCTCGTACAGCACCTGCACCAGCAGCAACCCGACCGTGGCGGCCAGCACCAGGCCCAACATCTGGAGCCACTCGCGCAGCAAATGTCGATCGAAGGTGTTCACAGGCTTTCGCTACGCGAAGGCCTAATTATGGTTTTGGCGAAGCAAAACCTATGGTTGAAAACCGCCCCCCGCTGGCCTTGTCTCCGCCCTCTCCTACTCCCGCACCCGCCCCATGTTATCCGCGTTCCGCCTGCTGATCCTCGCGCTCAGCGCCGCGTTTCTCACCACCGCCAGTTCCGCCCAGGGCACGATCCGCATCGGCGAGTTTGCGTCGCTGACGGGCAAGGAGGCCACCTATGGCCAGGCGGCGCACAAGGGCACGCTGCTCGCGATCGAGCAGGCCAACGCCGCGGGCGGCGTGCTCGGCCGCAAACTCGAACTGCTGGTCGAGGATGACCAGTCGAAGCCCGGCGAAGCCGCGACCATCGCGAAAAAATTCATCTCGCGCGACAAGGTCGTGGCCATTCTCGGCGAAATCACCTCCGGCCGTACGCTGGAGGCGGCGCCGATCGCGCAGAATGCGAAGATTCCACTCGTCTCGCCGGGCGCCACCGCGCCCGAGGTGACGACGAAGGGCAACTACATCTTCCGCGTGTGCTTCATCGATTCCTTCCAGGGCACGGTGATGGCGAAGTTCGCGCACGAATCGCTCAAGCTGCGGCGCGTCGCCGTGCTTTCGTCGGCCTCGTCCGCCCAGAGCGTCGGGCTCGCCCGATACTTCAAGCAGCGGTTCGCCGCCGACGGCGGCACGGTGGCGCTCGAGCAGAAATATTCCGAAGGGGACAAGGACTTCCGCGCGCAGCTCACGGCGATCAAGGCCGCGAACGTCGAGGGTATTTTCGTGCCGGGCTACTACGCGGAGGCCGCTTTGATCTGCAAGCAGGCGCGCGATCTCGGATTGGACGTGCCGTTGTTCGGCGTCGACGGCTGGGAATCGTCCGAGCTGATCAGCATCGGCGGCAAGGCGGTCGAAGGCGCGTATTTCTCCACGCACTACTCCGCCGAAAGCAAGGACCCCACCGTGCGGTCCTTCAACGAACGGTTCACGAAACGGTGGGGCGGCCGCAGCGATGCGCTGAGCGCGCTGGGCTACGATTCCGCCGCCCTGCTCATCGATGCGATCAAGCGCGCCGGCTCGACCGAGCCGGCGAAACTGCGGGCGGCGCTGGCGGCGACGAAGAATTTCCGCGGGGCGACCGGCGTCATCACCCTGGATGAGCAACGCAACCCGACGAAGTCCGCCGTCGTTCTCACGATCAAGGACGGCAAGTTCGAGTTCGTCGAAACGGTGAATCCATGAGCGTGAATCTGCGAAAGCCGGATCAAGCACCTGCGCTGCCCACGCAATGCGGGAACGGTAATCGCCAGACGATCAATTCGGAACGTAGCCACGAGCGTGAGCGAGTGGTCGTTCGTCCGCTCGCTCACGCTCGTCGCTGCGAGAATTCATCGAACAACGCATCGCGGAATTGGTCGCATGGCTTGGCGCATTTCCCGGGAATCCTTGTCGTCGTGTTTGCGAGCCTCCTGACCGGCTTCGCCGCCGACCCGATCAAGGTCGGCGAGTACGCGTCGCTCACGGGCAAGGAGGCCAGCCTCGGCCAGGCGTCGCACAACGGCACTCTCCTCGCGGTGGAGCAAATCAACGCCGCCGGCGGCGTGCTCGGCCGCAAGCTCGAGCTCATCAGCGAGGACACCCAATCGAAGGCCGGCGAGAGCAGCACCGCCGTGCGCAAACTCATCTCGCGCGACAAGGTCGTCGCCGTGCTCGGCGAAGTCGTATCGAGCCGTTCGCTCGAGGCGGCGCCGGTCTGCCAGGCGGCGAAAGTCCCGATGATTTCGCCGGCGTCGACCGCGCCGGGCGTCACGGCGGTCGGCGATTATATCTTCCGCGCCTGCTTCATCGATCCGTTCCAAGGCCCGGTGATGGCGAAGTTCGCGCGCGATACGCTGAAGGTGAAGCGGATCGGGCTGCTCGTCTCGACCTCCTCCGCCTACAGCATCGGTCTGGCGAAGTATTTCAAGGAGGCGCTGACCGCGCATGGCGGCGTGATCGCCGCGGAAAAGGCGTACAGCGAAGGCGACAAGGACTTCAAGGCCCAGCTGACGGCGATCCGGGCGGCCAACGTCGAGGCCATCTTCAACCCCGGCTATTACGCCGAGGGCGCCCTGATCGTCCGGCAGGCGCGCGACCTCGGCATCACCGTCCCAATTTTCGGCGGCGACAGCTGGGAGGCCGAGGAATTGATCGCGCTCGGCGGCAAGGCGGTGGAAGGAGCGTACCTGAGCTCCCACTACTCGTTCGAAGACCCTTCGGCGCAGGTCCAGAACTTTGTCGCGTCGTACAAGCAGCGTTTCGGCACCGGCATCGCACCGGACTCGAATGCCTCGCTCGGCTACGACTCCGTGCTGCTGCTGGTCGATGCCATCCGCCGCGCCGGCTCGGTCGACCGGGCGAAAATCCGCGATGCGCTGGCCGCCACGAAAGATTTTCCCGCGGTCACCGGCCGCATCACCATCAACGAGAAACGCGACGCTGCGAAGACCGCGGTGATCATCACGGTGAAGAACGGACAGTTCAAGTTCGTCGAACGCATTTCCCCCTAAAACTTGTCTAAAAGGTATCTTGTCATTCTGAGCGAAGCGAAGAATCCAGCGCCGGGTGCGTGGCCGTCGAGAGCCGCGAACACCCAACTGGATTCTTCGCTGGCGCTCAGAATGACAAGCCGGGGGCTTTTGGATATTCCTTTCACATCCATCATCCGCGAATCACATTTCCTATGAACTCCCGACCACTTCTCTCCCTCCTGATACTCGTTGGCCTCGCCGGCACACTGCGCGCGGCCGAAGCCGCCACGATCAAGATCGGCGAGTATGCCTCGTTGACCGGCAAGGAAGCCGGCTTCGGCCAGACGTCGCACCACGGCGTGATGCTCGCGATCGAGGAAATCAACCAGGCCGGCGGTGTGCTCGGCAAGAAACTCGAGCTCGTTTATGAGGATAACCAGACGAAGCCGGGCGAAAGCGCGACCGCGGCGAAGAAGCTGATCTCCCGCGACAAGGTGATCGCGTTGATCGGCGAGGTCTCGTCCGGCCGCTCGCTCGAAGCGGCCCCGATTGCGCAAGCGGCCAAGATTCCGATGATCGCGCCCGCCGCGACGAACCCGGAGGTCACACGCAAGGGCGATTACATTTTCCGCGTGTGCTTCATCGATCCCTTCCAGGGCACCGTCATGGCCAAGTTCGCGAAGGACGATCTGAAGGCGAAGAAGGTCGCGATCATCTCGAGCGTCTCGAACGCCTACAGCGTGGGGCTCGCGAAATTCTTCCGCGAGACCTTCGCGAAGGGCGGCGGCACGGTCGCGGTCGAACAGAAGTACTCCGAGGGCGACAAGGATTTCCGCGCGCAACTGACGGCGGTGAAGGCGGCGAACGTCGACGCGGTGTTCGTGCCCGGCTACTACACCGAGTCGGCGCTCATCGTCCGCCAGGCGCGCGACCTCGGCCTGCACCTGCCGTTCCTGGGCGGCGATGGCTGGGAGGACGAACAGCTGCTGAAAATCGCGGGTGACTCCCTCAACGGCAGCTACTATTCCACGCACTTCTCGGCGGAAAACACCGATCCGCAGGTCGGCAAATTCGTCACCGCCTACAAGGCCCGCTGGAATGGCGAAGTGCCCGGGGCGTTCTCGGCGCTGGGATACGATGCGGTTTACGTGCTCGTTGACGCGATCAAGCGCGCCGGCACGACCGACGGGCCGAAGTTGCGCGCCGCGCTGGCCCAGACGAAGAACGTGCCCGGCGTCAGTGGCGCGACGACGCTCGACAAGGAACGCAATGCCACGAAGCCCGCGACCATCATCGCGATCAAGGACGGCAAGCTGCAGTTCCACAAGACCGTCGCGCCATGAGCGGCGGGCATGTAGGGCGGGGTCGCCTGACCCCGTCGAAAGGAGACAGCGGCGGGGTCAGGCGACCCCGCCCTACATCGGCATTGTGTTTGTTGGCGTTTGCGATTCTCGCAACAGCGCGCGCGGCCGAGGACCCGATCCGGATCGGCCATTACGGTTCGCTCACCGGCAAGGATGCGGCGTTCGGCGTGGCCACACGCAAGGGCGTGCTGCTCGCGGTCGAAGAATTGAATGCAAAAGGCGGCGTGCTCGGGCGCAGGCTCGAGTACCTGGTCGAAGACATCCAGTCGAAGCAGGGCGAATCCGCGACGGCGGTGAAGAAACTCATCTCGCGCGACAAGGTCGTCGCGGTGATCGGGGCCAACGCCTCGGCCAACTCGCTCGAAGCGGCGCCGATTTGCCAGAACGCGAAGATCCCGATGATGGCGATCTCGTCGACCAACCCGAAGGTGACGGAGATCGGCGATTACATCTTCCGCATCTGCTTCGTCGATCCTTTCCAAGGCGCGGTGCTGGCGAAATTCGCGCACACTTCGCTGCACGCGAAACGCCTCGCGCTCATGACGTCGACGAACTCGCCGTACAGCGTCGGCCTCTCGGCGGTGATGCGCGAACGGTTCAAGGCGCTCGGGGGCGAGATAGTCGCGGAACAGAGGTTTGCCGAAGGCGACAAGGACTTCCGCGCGCAGCTCACCGCGATCCGTGCGGCCACGCCCGACGTGATTGCGGCGACCGGTTTCTACAGCGAAGCCGCGCTGATTTGCGTCCAGGCGCGATCGCTCGGGCTGAACGTGCCGATCATCGGCGGCGACGGCTGGGAGGCGCCCCAACTCACCGAACTCGGGGGCAAGGCAGTGGAGGGCACCTATTATTGCACCTATTTCTCCGCCGACAACCAGGCGCGGGAAGTGCAGGCATTCGTGCAGCGCTACAAGGCGAGATGGAACAACGAAACCCCGGAGGGAGTGTCCGCGCTCGGCTACGATGCGCTGTACCTCATCGCGGCCGCAATGGAGCGTATCCACTCCACCGACGGCAGGAAGCTGCGCGACGCCATCGCCGCGACCAAGAACTTCGAAGGCGTGACCGGCAAGACCAGCATCGACGAGAAGCGCAACAGCACGAAACCCGGCGTGATGCTCGTGGTGCGGAGTGGCAAGACGCAGTTTTTCGAGCAGGTCACGCCGTAGAACTGGAAGTCTAGAGCTTAGGGGCGCATCTTCACGTTCGCGTTCGAATCCGCGCCTTAATGGGCGCGGCTACGAATACTGCTTGGTAGCCGCGCCCATTAAGGCGCGGTTGGAAGAGCCCAACGCTACGTCAACCGGGAGACACCCATAGCTTAGAGTCGGCGGAGTTGAGGTTGAAAGCAGTAGAAGCATTCTGCAAAATCTACGTGGACGGCGAGGAAATCGCCCGGATGCTCAGCGGCCTCCGTAAATCTCTGGAGTGACAACGTCTGGCTCGCTCTCTCAACTCTCAACCCTCAACTCTCAACTCCTCCGTTCCCCTGTCCGAATTCCTCCAACAACTCCTCAACGGGCTGTCGTTGGGCGCGATCTATGCCCTGATCGCGCTCGGCTACACCATGGTGTACGGCGTGCTGCGGTTCATCAATTTCGCGCACTCCGATGTGTTCATGGTCGGCGCCTTCATCGGTTATTACGCCGGCAAGCTGGTCCCGGAGGGAACCTTGTGGGGCGGATTGCTCGTGCTCACGATCGCGATGGTGGGCTGCGCCCTGCTCGGCATCCGGATCGAACGCAGCGCATATCGTCCGCTGCGCGAACCGACCGATTTCAACCTCTTCACCATCCTCGGCATGGTGGTGGGTGCCATCGCCGGCTATTTTCTGTGCAACCGGATCATCGCCGGTCGCAACGTCAGTGACTTCACCCCGGCGTTGCGGCTGGTGTCCGCGTGGGCCGGCGCCGAAACGTTCGGCTGGCTGGGCGCGCGGATCAAACCGAGGTTCGTCGTCTGGAAGACCTCCGGGGGCGCGGCGACGTTGAACGTGCTCATCACCGCGATCGGCATGTCGCTGCTCCTTGAATACAGCGGGCAGGTCTTCTTCGGCGCCGCGCCCCGGACTTTCCCGTCGATTTTCCCGATGAAGAATTTCCAGGTCGGGAATCTCGTCTTCTCGACCAACCAACTCGCGGTCATCCTCATCGCGGTGCTCCTGATGATCGCGCTGCAGTTCATCGTGTATCGCACCAAGATCGGCACCGCGATGCGCGCGGTCTCGCTCAACCCGCAGGCCGCCCAGCTCGTGGGCGTGAACAACGATGTCGTGATTTCCTTCACGTTCGGGCTGGGCTCGGCCCTGGCGGCGGCGGGTGGCATCCTCTATGCGCTCAATTATCCCTCGATCGATCCGCTGATGGGCGTGATGCCGGGACTGAAGGCCTTCGTCGCGGCGATTCTCGGCGGCATCGGCAACATTCCCGGCGCCGCGCTCGGCGGCCTGATCCTCGGCACGGTCGAAACGTTCGTGAACGGCAGCCAGTGGTCGACCTACAAGGACGCGATCGCCTTCGCGATTCTGATCATCATCCTGCTCTTCCGGCCGGCGGGGTTGCTGGGGAAGTTTACGGTGGAAAAAGTATGAGCGCGGAGGGACCAGAGGCCAACGACCAGAGACCCCTTCGACAGGCTCAGGGCCTTGCGCAAGCGAAGCGCGTCGAAACGGCAGAACCCGCAAGCCCAGGCGGTTCGAATGCGAAGCCGTCCGTGGTCCGTGGTCCATGGTCAGTGGTCCCGGCGCCGCACGCGGCCCTGCTCGCCGCGATTGCCGTCGCGTACGGCATCTCGCATTTCTCCGATCAGATCGATCCCTACCACCTCGATGTGCTGACCGGCATCGGCATCAACATCATCCTCGCGGTTTCGCTCAACCTGGTGAACGGCTACACCGGCCAGTTCTCGCTGGGGCACGCCGGGTTCATGTCGGTGGGGGCGTATTTCTCGGCGGCGGTCAGCCTGTTTCTCGCCCCGTCGATCCTGGGGGAAAGCGGCGGCAACGCGTGGCAGCAGGGCGGCTTTTTCCTCGTGGCCTTGTGCGCCGGCGGCCTGTGTGCCGCGCTCGCCGGGCTGCTGGTCGGCGTCCCTTCGCTGCGGCTCAAGGGCGACTACCTGGCCCTCGTGACGCTCGGCTTCGGCGAGATCATCCGCGTCATCTTCCAAAACGTGGAAAAACTCGGGGGCGCGCTCGGACTCAACGGCATTCCCGCCTTCACGACGATCTTCTGGGTGATCAGCTTCGTCGCGCTCACCGTCTTCGTCGTGAACTGCCTGGTGAATTCGACGTACGGCCGCGGATTTCTGGCCACGCATGATGACGAGGTGGCGAGCGAGGCGGTGGGGCTGAACACGACGCGCTACAAGATCGTCGCGTTCGTCATCGGCGCATTCTTCGCGGGCATCGCCGGCGGGTTGTACGGCCATTTCAAACTCACCATCACGCCGACCGGCTTCGATTTCACGAAGAGTATCGAGATTGTGGTGATGGTGATCCTCGGCGGCATGGGCAACACCCTGGGCGTGATCCTCGCGGCCATCCTGCTCACGTTGCTGCCGGAACTCCTGCGGCCCATCGCGGAATTCCGGATGATCATCTACTCCTTTCTGCTGATCGTCCTCATGCTTGTGCGCCCGCAGGGCTTGTTTAATTTTAGCTTTCGCCCTTCACGCCAGAAATCCGCCGCCGCCACTCCCACCGCATGACGCCCGAAGATCAATCCCCCGAGACGCTCGTGTGGCGCGGCACGCCGTCGCAATGGACCAACTGCGGTAGCTACCTGACTTGCCTGCTGCTGGCGGCGGGGGTGGTGACCGCGTATTTCCTCCTGTCGCCCGATCCGCGCAAAGCATGGGTCTTGCTCGGGCTCGCCGTGCCGGCGCTCTGGGCGCTAAGCCGCTGGATTGGGACGCGCTGCCATCGGTACGAGGTCACGACCGAACGGGTCAAAGTCACGACCGGGCTGTTTTCACGGCGGATGAACGAGCTCGAGCTGTATCGGGTCCGCGATTACTCCGTGGTCGAGCCGTTCTGGCTCCGGCTGGTCGGCTGCGGCGATGTCGCGCTGGTCACGGCGGATCGGACCACGCCGGAATTCAGGCTGCACGCCGTGCCGCGGGCCGCGTGGCTGAAGGACCAGATTCGCACGCACACCGAACGGATGCGGATGCGGCGCGGCGTGCGCGATCTCGAAATCGATCCCCCGGCCCCGCCGCCGACGTCGTAATGCCCGCGCTGCTTCAACTCGAGAAAGTCACCATCCGGTTCGGCGGGCTGACCGCGGTCAACGCGGTGGATTTCGCGGTGCACGAAGGCGAACTCTGCGGCTTGATCGGACCGAACGGCGCCGGCAAGACCACTGTCTTCAACCTCATCACCGGCGTGTATCAACCGACCGATGGGGTGGTGTCGTTCGCTGGCCGCCCTCTCGCCGGCCGGCGCGTGAACGAGATCGTCGAACTCGGCATCGCGCGCACGTTCCAGAATATCCGGCTGTTCGGCTCGCTCTCGGTCTTCGACAACGTGCGCGTCGCCTGCAACCTGCACCGCGACACCGGCGCGGCGCAGGCGCTGGTGCGGCTTGGCGCGTTTCGCCGCGACGAGGCGGCGATCCGGGACCGGGTCGAGGAGCTGCTCGAGATTTTCAACCTGCGCCGGTTCCGCGACGCCAACGCGAAAAGCCTGCCCTACGGCGAACAGCGGCGGCTCGAGATCGTTCGCTGCCTCGCCACGAAGCCGAAACTCCTCCTGCTCGACGAGCCCGCCGCCGGCATGAACCCGACCGAGAAGGTCGAGCTCGTCCGCTTGATTCAGCAAATCCAGAAGCAGTTCAGTCTCTCGATTCTGCTGGTCGAGCACTCGATGAAGGTCGTGATGAGCTGCTGCCAGCGGATCGCCGTGCTCGATTACGGGGTGAAAATCGCCGAGGGCACGCCGGCGGAAATCCAGTCCGATCCGAAGGTGATCGAGGCTTACCTCGGCGAAGCCGACTCGATTACGCACCACTGATGAGATTTTCGATTTTTGATTCTCGATTTTCGATTGAGAGTCGCGGTCCCGGCATGCGCGCCTGGCCAGCGATCGCCGGGTGCAACCTCCGCGATCCAGGCGATTCGCGGGCGGCCGCGTCGCCGGGAAATCGAGAATCGGGAATCGAAAACCCAAAATGCTGAGCGTATCCGATCTCCACGTTTCCTACGGCGCCATCAGCGCACTCGCGGGCATCTCGTTCAAAATCGAGGCGGGTGCGATCGTCACGCTGATTGGCGGCAACGGCGCGGGCAAAACCACGACCCTCCGCACCATCTCGGGCCTGCTGCGTTCCAGCTCCGGCCGGATTGCCTTCATGGAAGAGGACATCACGGCGGTGCCGCCGCACCGGATTGTCGCCCGCGGCCTCTGCCAGGTGCCGGAGGGCCGGATGATTTTCTCCAACCTCACCGTCGACGAGAACCTCGCGATGGGCGCGTACCTCCAGGAGGACGCCGCGCTCAACGCGAAGAATCGCGACTACGTGTTTTCGATCTTCCCGCGGCTCAAGGAACGCCTGCGGCAAACGGCCGGCACGCTGTCCGGGGGCGAGCAGCAGATGCTCGCGATCGGCCGCGCCCTGATGAGCAACCCGAAATTCCTGATGCTGGACGAACCCTCGCTCGGCATCGCCCCGCGGCTCATCAGCACCATCTTCGAGAAGATCGTCGAAATCAACCGCGAGCGCGGCATCACGATCCTGCTCGTCGAGCAGAACGCCAACCTCGCGCTCGAGATTTCGACCTACGCCTACGTGCTGGAAACCGGCCACATCGTCATGCAGGGCGAGAGCAAGCAGCTCCGCGCGGACCCGCGGCTGAAGGCGACGTATCTGGGCGGGTGACTCGCCCCGCGTTAACGCGCGCGCTTCCTCCGCCCTCGATGAGAGCCGTTGCCGTTCCCGGGCGTCGCGGCTTCCATCAAAAGCGGACTCAGCATATGCATCCGCTCCGCCTCATCGAACAGCACGACTTGCGAGCCACGAGGCGAAATCGAGATGAAGTCGGGATGTCCGACCATATAGCGCTCGCCACTCGCCATCCGGATCACGTAGGGCTTGAATGGCACGGCCTGATTGAGATTCCGAAGGGCATCGAGGATCATGGTCCAACGCTATTTGCCACCAGCGCGTATTCAAGCGCTTCAGAGAGGACTGTCCGGGATGGTTTCGATTGCCACTCGTAGCCACCATCTAAACTGAATCACCATGCGCAACTCGCGATTCCTCGTCGCTCTATCTGCCCTGACGTTGTCCGTGTTTGCGCAAGCGCCCACGCCGGCCTGGCCCGAGCCCACGCGCGACGCCAAGCCCTGGACGCGGTGGTGGTGGCCGGCGAGCGCGGTCGATCCGGCGAGCCTCACGCGGCAACTGGAACAACTCGCGGCGGCCGGCATCGGCGGCGTGGAAATCACGCCCATCTACGGCGCGAAGGGCTACGAGGATCGCTACATCGATTTTCTCTCGCCGAAATGGCTCGCGATGCTCGAGCACACCGGCCGCGAAGCGCAGCGGCTCGGGCTCGGTGTCGACATGGCCACCGGCACCGGCTGGCCTTTCGGCGGGCCGTGGATCGACGAGGCGCATGGGATTCATCGCGCGGTGCTCCGCGACGGGAGAATCGTCGGCGAACCGAACAAGATGATGGTGAAGCGGGCCGCGCCCGGTGACGAAGGGCTCGTGGTCGATCCCTACTCGCCCGACGCCCTGCGCCGCTACCTCGCGCCCTTCGACCAGGCGTTCGCCAAATTTCCCCGCGGCCTCGTTCGCGGGCAGTTTCACGATTCGTTCGAGTACTTCAACGCGAGCTGGACCGAGCGGCTGCCCGAGGTGTTTCGCGAGATGCATGGCTACGACATCCAACAGTTCGCCGCGGCCCTCACCGCCCGGAATTCCGCCGACGTGAAGGACGTCGACCGCGACACGCTCGCACGCGTCAAGGCCGACTACCGCGACACGCTCGCGCAGCTCCATCTCCATTACCTCCGCACCTGGGTCGACTGGTCGCACCAGCACGGCTTTCTCGTGCGCAACCAATCGCACGGCGCGCCGGCGAACATCTTCGATCTCTACGCGACGGTGGATGTCGCGGAGACGGAGATCTTCGGCTCGACGCCCTTTCCGATTCCCGGGCTGCGCCGCAACGCCGACGAAATCCGCAGCGGGAACGACCAGGACTTGCCCGAGTCGCTCGTCGTCCGCATGGCGTCGTCGGCCGCGCACGTGGTCGGCCACAACCTGGCGTCGAGCGAGAGTCTCACCTGGCTGCGCGAGCACTGGAAGGAATCGCCCTCGTACATGAAGCCGGAGCTGGACCGGATCCTGGTCGCGGGCATCAACCACATTTTCTATCACGGCACGGTTTTCTCGCCGCAGGACGCACCGTGGCCCGGGTGGCTGTTCTACGCGTCGACGCAGATGAATCCGAACAACCCGCTCTGGGACGACCTCACGGCGCTGCACCGCTACGTCGCCCGCGTGCAGGCGGTCCTGCAGCGCGGCCAGCCCGACAACGACATCCTGCTCTACTGGCCCATTGCGGACATCTGGGACGACGCCGACGGGCTCATGAAGATGCTCGCGGTGCACAACGTGAAATGGCTGACCGGGCAACCCGTCGGCAAACTCGCCGACGCCCTGGTGCAGCGCGGCTACAGTTTCGACTACATCTCGGATGCGCAGCTGCAGCAAACGCGCGCGGAGCAAGGCGAACTCGTGACCCGCGGCGGTCGCTACAAAGTGCTGGTCGTGCCCGCGGCGCGGCGCATGCCGATCGCGACGCTGCAGCACATCGCGAAACTCGCGCAGGGCGGTGCGAGGGTGATTTTCGAACGCCGGCCCGAGGACGTGCCCGGCTACGGCCGGCTCGAGCCGCGCCGCGAGCAATTCAAGCAGGCTCTCGCGCAGCTCGGGCAGACCACCACAACCGCGGACGTAATCACTGCCGTGAGCGCACACGCGCGCCGCGAGCCGATCGCGGACGCGAAGATTAGCTTCATCCGGCGCAAGTCAGGACCGAACGAAGCACCCGCCCATTATTACTTCCTGGCCAATCTCTCGGCGCAGACGCTCAACGATTCGGTCGAACTCGGCGTTCCGGCGGGGCGCGTGGCGATCAGTGATCCGCTGACCGGCCGCGCGGGTGACAGCACCTTTTCCACGACGCGCGATCAACCGCGGCGCGTTCGCCTCCGCCTGGCGCCCGGTGAATCGCTGCTGTTGGCCGCTTATGCCCCGGGCGTCGGCGCCGACGCGCCCGCCTGGTCGGACTACGAGCCGGCCGGCGCTCCCGTACCGCTCGAAGGCAAATGGTCGATCACGTTCACCAAAGGCGGGCCGGATCTCCCGCCCGCGCTCGAGACGACCCAGCTCAAATCATGGACCGACCTCGGCGGCGACGAAGCGAAGCGGTTCGCCGGCACGGCGCGGTATCGACTCGAGTTCGACGCACCGACCGCGAAGCCCGCCGACTGGCTCCTCGATCTGGGCGACGTTCGCGAAACCGCGCGCGTCCGGCTGAACGGCCGCGAGGTCGGCACCGCGTGGAGCATTCCGTTCAAGCTGCACGTCGGCCAATTCCTCCAGCCCGGCCGCAACGTGCTCGAACTCGATGTCACGAACCTCGCGGCCAACCGGATTCGCGACCTGGACCAGCGAAAGGTGAACTGGAAAATCATGCGCGAGATCAATTTCGTGAACATCAACTACCGGCCGTTCGATGCCTCGAACTGGTCGCTGATGCCGTCGGGATTGCTCGGCCCGGTGACGCTAATCCCGCTCCGGGCAACGAAGGAGTAGTCGAAAGGCCGGCCCACCTGGCGGGAATTGCCCATGGAGAGGCGACCTCCGTGTCGTCCTTTTCATCGGATGGGCGCTTTCCGGGCGCGAACGGCGCAGAAACTGCCCCCCAATCACTGCCCCGCAACCGCACCCGCCGGTAGCTCCGCCACCATCAACTGCGTCCAGTCGCCCTCGTTGACGTTGAAGTAAATCCTCCGGCCATCGGGGCTGAAGATTGGGTGCGGATGGTTCTTCCGCCAGGACTTCGCGCCGCGCGAGTTGTTGAATCGGTGCAGGACGTGGTAGCGGTCGCCGCGCAGATCGCAAACGACGACGCCCCATTCCCCCGGCGTCCCACCGAGCGTCGCCAACGGTCCGTCTTTCACGAAGAGCTTTCCATCGGGGCTCACCGACGGATGGTCGCCCCCCATCTGGGGCAGGCCCGAGATCCGCGTCATCTGGCCGTCGCCCGCGAAGATCAGATTTCCCGCCTCGATGATTTGCCGCGAATCGGGATGCCAGCCGGGGTGGCCCCATTTCTCGCGCATGAAGATCGGCTGCCGCGTGCGGACGTCGTAAACCACCGTGCCCTGCCGCTCGCTCGCCTTGGCGGAGCGGAAATTATTCGAGGCGCCGTCAGGCCCCGGCGCCGACATCTTGAAAAACACCCGCTGTCCGTCGGGCGAGATGTTCGGGAAAAAAATCGAGGTCGGCCGATCGCCAAACTGTTTCCTCAGCCACGCGCCGTAGTGCTGCTCGACGTCGGCGATCGTCACGACGCTTCGGATCTCACCGGTGGCGGCGTTCAGGAATTCGAGATCGCGGTGCGCGCCGGGATTCCAGTGGCAGCCGTAGATCGGCAGCTCGTCGTCGACCGCGCGGCCGAAACAGAGCTGGCGACCGTCGGCCAGCTGGCGATCCTGGCGCGAGGCGAGATCGACGACGTGCACGCTCCAGCGGCCGTCCTTCACATCGTGATACGCGACGCGCCGCCCGTTGCTGATCCACTGCTGGCACGCGGCGCGATGCGCGTCCTCGGTGTCGATGTCGCGCGCGATGACGGTTTCCTTTCCGCTGGCGCGATCGAGCACGACCAAATCGCCGTGGTGAGCGTCCCGCGTCGTCGAGACGTAGAACAGCACGCGCGAGCCGTCGGGACTCTCGGGCCGCGTCAGATAATAGGTGTGAATCGTGTGCCGGCCGGGCTGGGTGGTGAGCGGCCGGACCTCCGCGCTGCGCCACACCGCGACGGGATCGTCGGCGGCATGAGTGCGGCCGGCCAGCGCCGCGGACAGCAGGACCAGGGTGACGAGCGTTTTCATGGCGGTGCGCATCTAAAAGGTCCCTTTCACTCCAAATGTCCACGACGCGCCGTAGTCCTCGCGGCTGCGGAACTGCGCGACCGGCGGTGTGCTCGGTCCGGCGCGCTCGAAGTCCTCGGTCGCGACGCCGACGTTGCGCAGGTTCGCGAACACCGCGAAGCGCCGCCAGAGGTAATACTCGCCCTGGAGATCGAGGTTGAGCCGCTTCTGCCTCCAGTTGAACGTGCCGGGCTCGAGGCTGCGCCCGGTGATCGGCTCGAGCCGGCGGCGGCCCTGGTAGTTCCAGTTTGCGCGCAGGTTGAACTTCGGCCGGCTCAGGCTCACGCCCCCGTTGTAGGTGCGCGGCACATAGCCGCGGAAATCGGCCGCCGCCTCGCCGGTGGTGCGCAGCGCCGTCAGGTTCGCGAACACCTGCACGCCGCGCGCCCAGGGCGGGAGAAACGTGAGCGCCTGCTTGTACTCCGCCTCGAAGCCGGTCATCCGCACCTTGCCGTCGAGGTTGCGCTGCGTCGCCACGTCGTAGTGACCGTAGATTTCGGGATCGAGGTTGTAGAGCGCGAGGAACTCCGGCGTGGCGGCCGACTGCGTGCTGGCGAAGAAATTCTCGAAGTCGCGCCGGAACGCCCCCACCGCGACCTGCCCCACTCCTTCGAAATAATACTCGAGCCGCACCTTGGTCGTTTGCGCCATCCACGGCTTGATTGCGACGTTGTTGACGGTAATCCGCTGGTTGGTCGCCACCGGGTTGTCGACCTCGGGCAGCGTGAGCCCACCCGCGTATTGGTTGTAGTCGGGCCGGCCGATGGACGTGTAGAACGCCGCGCGGGCGATCAGGTTTTCGCGGACGTTGAAGCTCGCATTGAGGTTCGGAAACCAGCGCAGGTATTCCTTCCCGGCTTGCATGCCGCGATCGAGATACGTGAGCCGCGACGCGCCCAGCGCGTCGGTCGTGATCGAGAGCGGACGGCCGTTGGCGCCGAGGAGGACGCGACCGGCCGCGTCGCGCTGGAAGTTGCGCGGTGGATCCGACAGCGGGCCCTCGGCCTCGAGGTTGGTCTGCTCGAGTCGCACGCCGCCGACGAGCTTCAGCCGGCGGTTGAACAACGCCACGTCGCCGCGCAGGTAGCCGGCGGAAACCGTCTCCTGGGCCCGCTTCGACAAACTCACCGCACTGCGATATTGGGCGTTGGCGTCGCCGGTGAAATAGCCCGGGTTGGCAGTGTAAAAGTCCCAGCCCTTGTCCGCGCTCATCGCCTCGAGCCTGGGCAACCCATACGGCAGCACGCGCTGCGACATCGCGTCGTCGCGCAGCAGGATGGCGGTGCCGGCCGGGCCCACGTAGTTGAAGGACGCATCCTGGCCGCGCATGTCGCGCATCGCCTGGCGTACGTCGACGCCCCCTTTCAGCGCCACCGGCAACCCGGCCAACATGAACTCGCGCCGAACGTTGGCGTAGGCGCTCCGTTTCACGTCGATCGAGTCGCGCTGGTTGGGCGCGCCCGCGCTGACCAGTGAATATCCGGCAAGAGCATACGGATCGATCGGGGCGCCGCTGGCTCCATCGAGCACGCTGATGGACCGCGGCCGCAGGTAGAAGAGGTCGTCGAAGGCCACCGTGACGTTGCTGCGCCGCGCGGTGAGCGCGCCGAAGAAACCGCGGTCGATGTCGCGGTTGTGATTCGTCGAATGCGAGTAGCCGGCGCCCGCCTCCGCGCGCCAAATCGGTCCCTGGTGCCGGTAGACGAGGCTCGGCATGTGCGTCTCCCCCGTGCGCCAGCGCGCGCCGTTCGTGTTCGTCACCTGGCCGCGGCCGGTGACGCCGCGCGTTGACACCGTCGAGAAGTTGCCCGGATCAATGCGGTTCGTGGCGAACGCGATCGTGTCGTTGGTGTTCTCGGAGCCGAAGGCGCCGTATTGATAGGAAAACGACAGGGTGTCGTTGCCGCCCAGCTTGTAATCGACGGTGGTGCCGAACGAAGAGCGGTCGTTGAACTTGATGTTGTCCGAGACCTGGAAGTCCGAGAGATACGGCCGGTCGGGCGTCGTGTCGGGATACTGCGTGGCGCTGGTGGTGGCGGTCGTGCCGGTCGTGGCGCCGCCTGCGGCGCGCCAGGTGTTGGTCACCGTGTCCTGCGGGATGAACTGCCGGCTGTAGCTGCCCGACAAGGTGAACCCGAAGCGTTTGTTCACCGGCACGATGTAGGAAGAGTCGAACCCAGGCTGAATCTTGTAGCTGGCGTAGCGGCTCGGGCCGACCGACCGGTCGAGCGTGCGGTAGTTGTCGCGCATCATCAGGTACACGCTGCCGGTGAAGAGGGGCCTGGATCGTTCAAACGCGCTGCGCGGCACGATGTTCACCGAGCCCGCGAGCGCGGAGGCCGGCGACTCCGAGGTCGGCGAATGCAGCACCTCGATCCGCGCCGCGTTGTGGATGGAAATCTGCAGCAGCTCCGTCGCACGCGACGTGCTCGCGCTCGACGTGCTGGCGAGATCGAAGCCGCCCACCGTCACGGGAACGTAGTTCGACGGCACGCCGTCCATCGAGATCGTGTTCGCCGTGCCGCCGACGTAGTCGACGCTGATGCCCGGCAGGAACTTGAGGAACTCGCCCACGCTGCCGTCGGCGCTGATGCCGAACTCGCCGGCGGATACCACATGCGAGATATTCGGCGCAAACCGCTGCTCGTTGATCGCGATGGCGGCGCCGTCCATCTCGCGCGAGGCACCGACGACGAACTGGGACAGAACCACGACGCCCTCGCGGCCCCGCGGCTCGCCGCCAAAATTGAAATCGTGCTCGACGACCCGACCAGCCGTAACGGCAACGGTGTCCGTCACCGGCTCGAAGCCGGTGAAGAATGCCCGCAATTTCACCGGCCCGGCGGGGACGGCTGGCAGCCGGTATTGCCCGCTGGCGTCGGTGAAGGCTTCGAGCGCGGTGCCTTCGACGGTCACCCGGACATGTTCGAGGAATTCGCCGCTGCGCGCGTTGTACACGCGACCCTCGACGGCGCCGGACGGCACCTCGGCGTGCGAGATCGAGCCGGCGCCGAGGGCCAGCGCGAGCCAGGCGCCGAGGGCGGAGAAAGGTTTCTTGTTCGTCATTTATTTTTGAGCGGAGCAGGTGCGGGAGGGTCCGGTTCGGCCGCGTGCGCGGAGTCGGCCGGCGGCGCGGTGCGTTTGCGTCGGACCACGCGGGGAATGGCCAAAGCGCGTACGCCACCGATCGCGCCTACGCAAGCGACAACCCCCGAGCCGGTGATTCCAACGTTGCCCTGCAGCGCCCGCCGGCGCTTTCTCCGGAGAGGATGCATGTTATCCGGCAATCCCTTGGCGTGGGGCTTTGGTTGCTCGCCCTGCCCCTCCTGGCGGCCCCGTATCCGGATCGCTTTGTCTGGGTCTTCGGCTGGGGCCTGACCCGGGAGAGCGACGTCGCTGAGATCACGCGGGTGATCGAACAAGGAGCGCAGCACCAGCTGAACGGCGCCGTCGTTTCGCTCGGCCTCGACACACTATGCCGGAAGCCTGCGGAATATTTCCAGCGGCTCGACGCAGTGAAGGCGGCCTGCGAGCGGAATCACCTTGAACTCATCCCGGCCGTGTTTTCGGTGGGCTACGGCGGCGCCGCGCTCAGCCACGACCGCAACCTGGCGGAGGGGCTCCCCGTGGACAGCGCGCGTTTCGCCGTGCACGGCGGTGAGGCCGTCTTCGTCCCCGACACGGCCGTGCGGATCGTGAACGGCGGGTTCGAGGAGTTTTCCGGCCAGCGCTTCCCGGGCTTCAACTTCCATGATCGGCCGGGCGAAATCAGTTTCGTGGATACCGCGGTCAAACATGGCGGCGGGGCGTCACTGCGGCTGGAGCATTTCACGCTCACCCCGCCCGGCCACGGCCGCGTCATGCAGGAAGTGCGCGTGACGCCGCGGCGCTGCTACCGCGTGAGCCTGTGGGTGAAGACCGAGGGGCTGCAGCCCACCGGGGCGTTTCATGTGCAGGTGCTGGCGGGCAAGCGTTCGCTCGCGCCGCGGAATTTCCGCCTGCCGGCGACCGGTGGCTGGCAGAAGGTGACGATGATCTTCAACAGCCTGACCTTCGATGCGGTGCGCATCTACGCCGGGATTTGGGAAGGCCAGGCGGGCCGAATCTGGATCGACGACTGGACGCTGGAGGAAGTGGGCCCGCTCAACGTGCTGCACCGGCCAGGCACCCCGGTCGTCGTGCAGAGCGAGGATGGCGCGGTCACCTTCAGCGAGGGCGCCGATTATGCTCCGCTGACGGATCCCGCCTACAGTCCGCAAAAGGTGGATCGACCGGCGCCGAGCCTGCGCTTGACGGCGGGCGGCCGGATCCGGGAAGGACAAATCCTGCGGGTGAGCTGGTACCATCCGATGGTCATCAACGACTCGCAGATCACGGTGTGCATGGCCGAACCGGCGCTGTACGAGTTCTTCGACCACGAAGCGAAGCTGCTGGCGGAACGGCTGCGACCGCGCCGCGTGCTGCTGAACATGGACGAGATTCGGCTGGGCGGATCCTGCCGGGCCTGCCGCGGGCGAGCCATGGGGGAACTGCTCGGCGAGTGCATTACCCGCCAGGTTGAGATCATCCGGCGACACCTGCCCGGCGCGCAGGTTTACGTTTGGTCCGACATGCTCGATCCGAGTCACAATGCCCGGCCCGACTACTACCTCGTGGAGGGCGACTACACGGGAGGGTGGCGGCACGTGCCGAAGGACGTCATTCCCACGATCTGGAGCCGCGCGCCGCGAGAGAAGAGCCTGCAGTTCTTCGCCGCCGAGGGCTTCGCGACTCTGGTCGGCTGCTACTACGACGCCGACGATCTGCGCGACGTGGAGCGATGGCTGGAGGTGACGCGGAGCATGCCAAACATGCGCGGCTTCATGTACACGCCGTGGCAGAAGAAGTACGACCTCCTGCCGGCGTTTGGGGACCTCGTGCGCCAGGCGCGATGAGCGAGCACCGCTTTGCGTACCGAAGGACGGTTCGACTGGCCGGCGTTTGCCGGTGTCGCGCCGCCCGGCAGCAACCCCGGTCTCCAGCCCATCGCCGAGCTTGACGCGGCCCGCCCCGGACGCATCAACCGACTTCATGCCCAAAAGCCGGCTCGAAGCATTCAGCGACGGCGTGATCGCGATTATCATCACGATCATGGTGCTCGAATTGAAGGTGCCCCACGGGGTCGAACTCGCGGCGCTGCGTCCGCTCGTTCCGGTGTTCTTCAGCTACGCGCTGAGCTTCGTCATCGTCGGGATCTATTGGAACAACCACCATCATTTGCTCCACGTCGTGAAGCACATCAACGGCACCGCGCTCTGGGCCAATCTGCACCTGCTGTTCTGGCTCTCGCTGTTTCCCTTCACGACGGGCTGGATGGGCGAAAACGCATTCGCGACGTGGGCAGTCGCGCTCTACGGACTCGTGCTGCTCCTCGCCGCAATCGCGTACTTTGTCCTCGTGCGCGTGCTCGTTGCCGCCCAGGGCCCTGATTCGACGCTGGCCCGCGCCATCGGCACCAACCGCAAGGAAAAAATCTCCCTCGCTCTTTACGCCACCGGCATCGCGCTGTCCTTCGTCAGCGCGGGGCTCGCCATCGCCGCCTACATGTCGGTCGCCGCCATCTGGTTCGTGCCCGACCGGCGAATCGAGAAGACGATCGGCTCGTAACCAGACCGTCGCCGGCCGGCCAGCGACCAATTTACTTTGTTTCGGCTCCGCCGCGCCCGGCCCCGCGCCCACCTGGCCGCGGACGAAATGTCCGGCACCCCGCGGACCCCGACCCCGCCTGACCCGGTGGGGTTTCGCAAAATCGCATGGCAGGAACGCCACGGGCTCGGCTAGCGCTCTTTCCTGGCCGCTTTCTTCGCGGCCCCTTTCTTGCCGGGCTCGCTGCTCGGATAAAGCATCACCGGATTCTCGACGAGACCCGCCGGTCGCACGCCGGGGCCGGGCTTCCCGTTGCCGAGCTCGGCCGCCATCGTGTCGGCGAGCGACTGGAGGCGCTGCACCACGTCAGGATGCCGCGCGGCGACGTTGGTGCGCTCGCCAATCTCCGTATCGAGATTGTAGAGACGCACGCCACTGGCCTGTGCGTCCAGGCTCGCACCATCGATGCCCATGCCTTCCGACTGCGGGCCGAGCGCCAGCTTCCACGGGCCCTGCCGGACGGCTTCGAGCCGGTAGCCGCGATAGTAGTAGCGCGCCTCGTGCGGGGACTCCTTCGTCTGGCCCAGCAGCAATGGCAGGAGGTTTTTCCCATCAATCTTGCGATCGGTGGGCACGGTGCCGCCGGCGACGTTCACGAACGTCGGGAGGAAATCGATATTGCCCGCGATGGCGTCGCTCACGCTGCCGGGCGCGATCCGGCCGGGCCACCAGGCGAGGGTCGACTCGCGCACCCCGCCCTCCCACGTCGATCCCTTGCCGCCGCGCAACGGACCGGCCGTGCCCGCGTCCTTGCCTTTCACCAGCCACGGGCCGTTGTCGCTGCTGAACATCACGAGCGTGTTCGCGTCGAGCTTGAGCTCGCGCAAGTTGTCGAGCACCCGGCCCACGCTCCAATCCATCTCCTCGATCCAGTCGCCGTAGCGGCCGTTCGCCGATTTGCCCTGGAACTTGTGCCCGGGATGAATCGGTACGTGGACGGCGGTGTGCGGGAAGTAGAGGAAGAAGGGCCGCGCCTGATTCTCCCGGATGAACTTCACCGCCTCGTCGGTGTAGCGCTCGGTGAGCTGGTCCTGCGCGTCGCCGTCGAGGAGTTCGATCACCCGTTCGTCGCGCACCAGCGGCACCACGGACCGGCCGTCCGCGGACGACTTGCGATCCATGTCGTTCGAATACGGCAGACCGAAATAATGGTCGAAGCCGTGGCGCGTTGGCAGGAACACCGGTTGGTCCCCCAGATGCCATTTGCCGATGCACATCGTGGCGTAGCCGCGATCCTTCAGGAGCTCGGCGACGGTGTGCTCGTCGGCGTTGATCCCGTTGCGATTGCCGGGACCGAACACGCCGGGAATCGAGACGCGCACCCCGTAACAGCCGGTCATCACCTGGGAGCGCGACACGGAGCACACGGGCGCGGCGTAAAAACTCGTGAGCTTCATGCCCTCGCGCGCCATGCGGTCGAGGTTCGGCGTGCGGTTCTTCGTCGAGCCGAACGGCCCGATGTCGCCATAACCCATGTCGTCGATGAAGAGCAGGACAATGTTCGGACGGGCCGGCGCACCGGCCGCCAGCGCCACTTTGGGTACCAGCAGCAGAGCAAGGAGGAGGGGCAGGATAGGTTTCATGGCCACGTTGATCGAAGATTTCGCTGGGTCAGCGCACGGTGCAACCACAGAAGCCTCGCCAAGAGATTTCGCATCCCTGGGAGCGGTCTTTTGCGCACGAGCCTGCCCGCTCGAGGCGGCGCTAATAAGCCATCCACCGCAGAGCAGGCGGATCAAAACGATCAACCGCGGACCACGCGAATTACGCGGATGCTCCAATCCGCGTGATCCGCGCATTCCGCGGTCAAAAGAACTTCTCCGCGTGCTCCTCCTGCAAAAGGACCATCCGCGGAACACGCAAATTACGCGGATTCCTCGCGGGCCGCCCTTGGTGTCTTCGCGCTTCGCTAGAACTGCCCGTTCACCCCAAAGGTCACCGCCGAGGGCATGAAACGGATTTCGTACACGCGCTCCGGAATGTACCGGTAAAACGACGGGCCCTGCTCGAAGATGTTGCTCACGTCGCAGAACAAGGTCGCGTACCGGTTCAACCGGAACGACAGGTTCAGGTTCGTCGTCGTGATCGGCTTCCGGTAGATGCGATTCGCCGCGTTCGTGCTGAACGTCCGGATGATCGTGCCGGTGTAGCTCGTCGTTACCCGGCCGGTGAATCGCTGATACGTGTAGTTCAGGCTCACGTTGGCCGAGCGCGGCGTAAACCCCGTGATTTCGTTCGTCGTGCGATACGTGCCGCCGAAATCGCCCTCGGTCTCCAGCCGCGTGTAATTCCCCGCCAGCCCCAGTCCGCGCAGCAATCCCGGCAGAAACGTGAACTGCTGCCGGTAATCGAACTCCCACCCTCTCACCTTCGCCGAGCCCGCGTTGACGCTCGTGAAGAGCCGGTAGCCTTCATAGAATCCGTCGAAACCATTGGTCGGCCCGAACGGAATGATGCCGACCTCCTGCGTCACGATGTAGTCCTTGATGTTCTTCGTGAAGTAGCTGACCGACACGAGTCCGGCCGGCTTGAAATAATACTCCAGCTTCAGGTCGACGTTCCGCGCGTATTGCGGCCCGAGCCCGGGGTTCGAGCCGGTCACCGTCTGGTTCGCCTCGTTCACGCTCGCGCTCGGCACGAGGTTGACGAAGTTCGGCCGCGCGAAACTCGTCGACCAGCTCGCGCGCGCCTTCAGGTTCGAGGTGACATCGTACGTCGCATGGATGCTCGGGAACGACTTCGTGTACTGCCCGTGGTTGGACACGTCGCCGTAGTCGAGCGCCGCCCGCTTGAACGGATCCGGCTCCGTCGCCACCGGCGTGCTGCGGAACCTGAGCCAGGTGTAGCCGTCGACCGCCGTGCGCTCCACGCGCACGCCGCCCGTCAGGCCGAGCCGGCGGATCTTCGTCGTGCCGCGCACATAGCCCGCATCGATTTCCTCCACCGCGTTGCGGTTGCTCACGTATTTCTGCTGCGCCCGGTAAACGAGATCCTCCGTCCACCGCGCCGGGTTCGAGAGCTCGTCGTTCAGCGCGCGGACATCCACCGCCGGAATCCGCGGACCACCCTGCCGCAGGTCGAAAGTCGAGAGCGGCGTGAACACCGCCGGGAGCGGGCCCGCGCCGGCCACGCGGTTCCACCGCCGCGGATCGCGCTGGTGCGTTTCCCAACCGCGCCGGCGGAAGCTCAGGCCCGACTTCAGCGAGAGCGGAAAACTCGTCGCGAAGGTCAGCGTCGCATTGGCGTTCGCACTCACCTCGGGCACATCCGAAATCGAGTCGCGCTTCGTCATGACGAGGTTGCTGGTGTAGCTCGACAGGTCGTAGACGCTCGGCCCCGCCGTTTGCGTGAACACGCGGTGATCCGGGTCCGATTTGTCCAGCACGAAGCCGATGCCCGGCACGCGCATCGTCAGCTGGCCACCGGAAGCCTTGGCCTTGCCCGCCTTGCCGGAGCCCGAATCGAAGTGGGTGTAGCTGTAGCGCGTCGCGTAATCGAGCGCCAGCCGGCCGAACCGGTTGTCGCCGGAAAGCGTCACCGTCGGATTGTAGCTGTAGAAGGTCCAGTGCGCCTGGCTGATGTCGAAATCCGAGCCGGAGACCGGCCGGATTTCCGTGCGGGTAGTGGTGAACCCGGGCAGCACCGCGCCGGTTCCCGTGGGCAGCCCGGTGGTGGCGCTGATGGCGGCCAGGGTGGCATTGCCGCTCGCCTGAATCACATTGCGATCGAACGACGGCTCGGCGCTGCGGTTGAAGATCAGGCTGAAGGTGTACTTGGACCGCTCGGAATACTTGTAGTCGGCCTTCAGCGTCACGGCCATCTGGTGCCGGGTGTTCGTGCCGCTGAAGGTCTGGAAATCGTTGACGTACGCCGGCGAGTTGAGGGTCGACTGGTAGTTGAGGATCCGGCTGTTGAACAGGTTCAGGTTCTCGCTGTAGAAAAGCTGGAGCGAGACCCCGAGGTTGTTGCGGCCGCCGAACACGCTGAACTTCTCCGCGTACGTGAAATTGAGCAGCGGATGAATCGGCCGGTCCGCGCGCTCGGGCGTGCGGTAGAAGAACGGCGGCGCCCAGCGGGCCCCCACGCTGTAGTTGATCCGCCGCTGTTCCCTCATGCCGAAGGTCGATCGCGTCTTCAGGTTGACCGAGCCGCCAATCGAATCCGCCGCGGAATCCGGCAGCACGCCGGAGACAATCTCCACCTCCTCGTACACCGCGCCCGGCAGCAGTTGCAGGCTCGCCGTCCGGCCGTTGCCCGCGACCGAGGTCGACGAGAGCCCGTCGATGTTCAGCCGGGTGAAGTCGGTCGACATGCCGCGAATGCTCACGTTCATGACGACGTTGTCGTCATCGGTCGTCCACGAGACGCCGGGCATGCGCATCGCGAGTTCGCCGATGCTCATGTTCGGCATGTTGCCCCACGCATCGAGCGCGACGACGTTCTTGATGTTCTCCGCATTGCGCTGCTCGGTGACGGCGAGCGCGTGGCCCTCGCGCTCGGTGGAGACGGTGAACGCATCCATCGTGATCGCCGGCGTCGGCTGCAGGTCGAATTCCAGCCGCGTCGGTTCGCCGGGCCGGACGGTGACGGTGCGCCGCTCGTCGTTGAACCCGGTGTAGGAGACGACGACCTGCACTTCGCCCGCCGGCAGGTTGGTCAGCAGAAAACCGCCGGCGTTGTCGGTGAACTCCTGGCGATTGAGCGCGGGCAACGCGACCAGCGCACCCTGGAGCATGTTGTGCGTGCCGGTGCTGCTCACGAGACCGCTGATGCTGCCGTTGGCCGGCGCATCCGCGGCCACGGCGAAATGGAGTGTTGCCAGCCCGCACACCGCCGCGGCGAGCGGGCGAAGCAAACATCCCCGGGGCAAGCCCCGGGGCATTGGGTGGACGGCGACCTCCGGGCGCCGTCGGATGCGCGGAGGAATTCCGAACGCGCCCGGAGGTCGCGTTCCACCTCGAAACCATACAAGCCGAAGCAGACTTCGAGGTATCGGACCTAACGCGAATGAAGGGAGGAAGGAGCGAGGAACGCTGGGAAGGTTCATGGTGTTGAAGCTGGCCGAGGGTGCCCATCCCCGTGGATGGAGTCGGAGCAACCACTGAAGCCCCGGGGAGCGGGCAAGTCTACGCTGAATCCGCCGCACCCGCTTGCATAAACATGCCGCGCCGCCTCGCGCCGCTCGCGCAAGAACAGGCTGTGAGTGTCTCACGATTCATGTCAGAGTTCACCTCGTGAGAAAGCAGAACCGCCCGCTGAGGAACCGCGCGCCCTTGACGGCGGCCTGGCTCACGCTTTGCGTCGCGGCGCCGCTTTCCGCGGCGCAGCCGGCCATGGCGTTTTCCGTCGAAGAGAAGCATCAGAGCTACACGATCACCGAGGAGGGCCGGCCGGTGCTCACCTACCGCTTCGGCGAGGTGCCGCTGCCGGGCGGCGCGACCGCGCATCATTTTACCAAGGCCGCCACGCCGTACAACGGAGCCTACTTCACCGACGGCAGCGAATACGGCGGCGGGCGGAGCAACTATATATATCCGCTGTACGGCTTCCACGGCGAGCCGCTCACCGCGGACTATCCGAAAGACCATCTGCACCACCGCAGCCTGTGGTGGAGCTGGTGTGAGGTCTGGCGGAACGAAAAACTCGGCGACCTTTGGGCGGTCTGCAAAATCCGCGCCTTCCCGCTTGAGATCACGAAAAAGGAATCCGGCGCCAGCGCCGCCGTCCTCCAGGCGATCAACGTCTGGCGCTACGACGACGACCAGACGGATGTCGTGAAGGAGACCGTCACTCTCCGGGCGCACCGTACCGAAGGCATCCCCGGCGCGCGAAGCCGCGCGATCGACGTCGATGTCCGGCTCGAGGCGCTGGTCGAGGGCGTCGCGATTGCCGGCCGCCAGAAGGTCGATTACGGCGGCTACGGCGGCATGACCGTCCGGTTGAATCCGGAGGTGAGGAATTTTTCGCTGCGCGCGGTGCATCCAAACCCGGACCAATGGCGCGGCGACGCGCTGGCAATCGCGGAACGGGTGATCGATCCGGCCGCGCCAGGCGACGCCGCGTGGATGGCGCTCTACGGCCGGTACCCGACTTCCGGAATCGCAGCCCCCGGCTTCACGACGCTCATGATGTTCGAGTCGCGGCAGACTCCGCTGTATCCCAATCAATTCCGCTACTACCCTTCGACCTGCGTCTCGCTCGCCTTTCCGGGACGGACGCGGGTTCCCCTCCCCAAGGGAAAGCCGATCGATTATCGGACGCGATTCGTGATCGTCGAAGGCAGGACCACGCTCGAGACGGAACGAGCGTTCTGGGACGCGTACCAGCGGTAGCCGACTGAACTCCGGAGTCGATACACGACCGCGAAGACCTTCGATCACCCCGCTGGGCTCGGTCTGTCCGTAGAGCAACGCCGGCGGGCCCTTGGTCGCTTCGACCCGCTCGATGAAATTCGTGTCGGGCCGGCTGAACGCGCGCACGCCGGCAGGTTGCGCGGCCAGCGCGCAACCCAAAGCCAGCCGTGCGCCGCAGCTTCCCCCGATGCAAGAACGTGAGATGCGCCCGATGCAACGTCCGATGCAGACGGGGTCCCCCGCTGATCCGCTGCAGAACGGTTTCCATTTCAACGGACGGGCTTTTCCAAGAGGCGGGGTGAGGGCTCCCCGCCTACATTCCACCCGTCAATTCGATCCGCCAACTTCCCGCCCGCCCGGCTCGCTGCCCCACTCCGGCCGGTGCCGCGGAATTTCCGCCC
>Ga0082335_1003005_pt1 | contig 29096 bp, 25 predicted proteins | sample Subgrocontami58m_FD_72375 | JGI IMG/M metagenome (GOLD analysis project Ga0082335, IMG submission 72375) | Subsurface groundwater microbial communities from S. Glens Falls, New York, USA - GMW37 contaminated, 5.8 m (SPADES assembly) (version 2) ...
CAGGCGCGGGATCGGGCCGCCTCGCCGCTCGAAGAAGCGATTGGTCGACAGGCTGTCGAACGGTATGAGGCGGCGCTGCAGCGGTTGCGCGCAGAGGATCGCGAAGCCGTCATCGCGCGCATCGAAATGGGCTTTACCCATGAAGAGCTGGCCAGCCTGCTCGGCAAACCGTCCGCCAACGCGGCGCGCATGGCGCTCGAACGCGCGCTCGTGCGCCTCGCTGCCGAAATGGGCGGTGCCCGCGCCGCCCGGACCCGGAAACCTTCCACTCCCCCGGATCCCAACGAGCGCTGATTCTTTCCCTTTCGAGACAGCCACGGGTGCCCATGATCCCCGATAAAGACGCCGGCTTGCTCGCGGCAGCGCGCGCGATAGCCGCCGGTCAGAGGGTGGATTGGGCGGCCATCGAGTCGAACGCCGCGATCAGCGAGTCCTTCGCGGTGGTGCTCGACGAGCTCAAAGTCGTGGCAGAGATCGCCGAGCTCCATCGCAGCCTGCCGGATGGGGCGGCATCCCCGCCGGCGGTCTCCGATGGCGATGCCTCGCTTTCCCTGGATGCGGCCCCCGCAACTGCGATTCCGGAGACGGCCACCTGGGGCTCGTTGCGGCTGCTCGAGTGCGTGGGCCAGGGCGCGTTCGGCGATGTGTACCGCGCCTGGGATCCGCGCCTCGATCGAGAGGTCGCGCTGAAGTTGCTCAGGCGTGTCGAGTCGCGACGCGATTCAGTGGGCTCGGCCGTGATCGATGAAGGACGCCTGCTCGCGCGCGTCCGCCATCCGAACGTCGTCACCGTCCACGGTGCGGATCGCATCGACGGCCGCGTGGGCCTGTGGATGGAGTTCGTCCGAGGCCGCACGCTCGAAGTCGTCCTGCGCGATAACGGTCCGTTCGGCGCGCAGGAGGCTGCGCTGATCGGCCTCGACCTGTGTCGAGCGTTGTCGGCGGTGCACGGCGCGGGGCTCATTCATCGTGACATCAAGGCGCAGAACGTCGTGCGCGAGGCCGGCGGCCGGATCGTGCTGATGGACTTTGGCACGGGGCGCGAAGATCTCAGCGGACGGCCTGCGGAGCTCGCGGGCACACCCTTGTACCTGGCTCCAGAAGTATTCGGCGAAGCGCCGGCGACCGCGCGCAGCGATATCTACAGTGTCGGCGTGCTGCTGTATCACCTCGTGACGGGGTCGTACCCTGTGAAGGGATGCACCGTCGCGGACATTCGCGAAGCCCACGCGCAGCGGCGACGGTCGTGGCTGCGCGACGATCGACCGGACCTGCCCGACAGGTTCGTACAGACGGTTGAGCGCGCGCTCGAGTGCGATCCCGATCTGCGGTACGAGAGCGCCGGCGCGATGGAAGCCGCGCTGGCGCGCGTCGTGTCCGTCTCCGAATCGGCCGCGAGCGCACCGGCCGTGGAGACGCCGCCTTCGCGGCCCACGGAGGAACAGGCCGTCGGGCGATGGTTCGCGCGCCCCGCCTGGATGGCCGGGGCCGCGCTCGCGATCGCCGTTGCGATTTGGGCCATCGTCATGCCGACCACAGGGCGCGACCGGATGCTCGGCCGGCACGGGGGTTCGCCTCCCGGCCAGAGCGGAGGCGCGGGGATGCCGGCGGGTTCGTCCGTGGTGGTCCGCAAGGTCACGCTGCCCGACTACATGCTGATAGGCAGGCCGTCACCCGACGGCAAGCTGTTCTCGCTGTCCGACATGACGGGCAACGTCGCCGTTGTCGATCTGACGACCGGTCAGCTTCGACGCGTGACGACCGACGCGGTGCTCGCAAAGGCCAGTCAATACGCCGAATTCTCGGCCATTTCCGCCGACAGCCAGTTCATCGCCTATACGTGGTACGCGCTCGACGGCAAATACGAGCTGCGCGTCGTCGACGTCGGCGGCAAACGGCCGAGGGTGCTCCTGCGCAGCGACGCGATCGACTATCCCCAGCCGCTGCAGTGGTCGCACGACGGCACGTCGATCCTCGCGACGTTCGCCCGGCGCGATCGCTCCGTTCAGCTTGCGCTCGTGTCGGTGAAAGATGGGACGGTGCGCCGCGTCAAGGAAATGGGGACGGCGCCGCCTCTGAACGCCAGCGTCTCACCCGACGGCGAGCTCATCGTCTACGACGCGCCCCAGCAGCCGTCTGCCAGCGTTCGCGACGTCTTCATCGTTCGCTCGGATGGATCCGAAGATCGGCGCCTCACCGAGCATCCAGCCAATGACGTCAATCCTGTATGGACGCCGGATGGCCGTCGCGTTCTGTTTGCGAGCGACCGATCCGGAACGATGGACGTCTGGGGCGTGACGGTCGACGGCGGTTCTGCACAGGGCGAACCACAGGTGATCCATCGCAATGTCGGTCGCATGATGCTGCTGGGGCTGACCGACACCGGCAGCTACTTCTACTATCTGACCGTCGGCGCGGTCGACGTGTACGAAGCGGAGCTCGCCGACGACGCCGTCAGGAATCCGGCCACGCTTCCAACCAGTTACTCGGGCTCGAATATCTCGTCCATCTGGTCACCGGACGGCCGGCGGCTCGCCTACGCGTCCCGTCGCGGCTTGATAGGTTTCGACAGCGGATCGACGACGCTCGCTGTACGCGACTTGCAGACGCAGGAACAACGGGAGTTCATCCCGGCCATGAATAGTTTTCTCGTGCGCTCCTGGTCGCCAGACGGCCGGCGTGTTCTTGTTGACGGCATAGATCCGGCAGGGCGGCAGGGCACTTATGCGATCGACACGAACGACGGACACGTGACGCCCATTCTGATTGGCGATCAGATCGGGCGCCCCGACTATCTGTCCGACGGCCGGGTGCTTTATCTCGACCGCGCGAAGGACGCGCTGCTCGCTCGCAACGTGCAAACGGGAGCCGAGCAAGTGCTCGCCGATCTTCGAGCGGAGGGGATCGAGATCACCGCCAATGTCGCGGGGCGCGGATTCAGAGTGTCCCCCGATGGTCAGATGCTGGCCTACACCGCCGCGATCCGCGAGGGCGAGAGCTGGACGCGTTGGCTGGCCATCAAGGTGCTCGGCGGCGGACCCACGCGCGAACTGGTGCGTACGAGCGGTTCGGAGATGCTGCTGTTCCAGGATTGGACCTCAGACGGCGCCGCAGTGATCTTCACACGGTGGATCGCCAAGCCGAACGAGCCGATTTCGTTGTGGCGTGTCTCGATTCATGGCGGCGATCCGCAGCCGCTCGGTCTTTCGATGGCGGGCATTCGCGACGTCAGCGTGCATCCGAACGGCAGGAAGATCACGTTCACCGCGGGATGGCCCATGAACGAGCTGTGGGTGATGGAAAACTTTCTGACCAACAAGTGAGGCGCCGATGATGCTGGCACGTCACAGTGAACGTCTTGCGCTCGCCACTCTGCTCGCCGCGATGCTGTCGCCGCCGTCGGCATCTGCGCAGCGCGGGCAGGACGCCGGTCTGGTCGGCACGATTCGCGATACGTCGGGCGCCGTGCTCACGGAAGCGACCGTCGCGGTCTCGAGCCCCCAGCTGATCGGGCAACCGCAGGCGGCGAAAACGGATGCCAGCGGGACATACCGGTTTCCCTTCCTTCCACCCGGCGTATACGAAATCGTCGCCGACCAGGCCGGGTTCAGGAGGGCCACGCGCGCCGGCATCACATTGCTTCCCGGGCTGACCTTCACCGTCGATTTCCAGATGGACGTGGCGGCGGTGACCGAAAGTGTACGCGTCGAGGCGCCGCCGCCGGTCGTCGACGTGCGCACGTCCGCATCGCCGGTGTTGATTGATCGCACGCTGCTCGAGAACCTTCCGCTGTCGCGGACCGTGAGCGATTGGGTCAACCTCGCCCCGGGTGTGGTCCGGTACGTCGCATTCGGGGGCAATATGTCGTCGAATCCATTCTCGATGGACGGTACGAACGGCAACGAGCCCGGCTGGGGCACGCCGAGGGTGTTTCCGAATCTGAACTGGATCGAGGAGCTGCAGGTCGTCTCGATCGGGGCCGACGCGCAGTACGGGGAGTTCACCGGCGCGTTAGCGAACGCGATCACGCGATCGGGATCGAATCGTTTCTCGGGCCTGGGCGATTTCTGGACGACGCGACCCGGCTGGACCGGCAACAATCGCGGATCGCTGACGCCGCAACTTCAGGAACGCTTCAGGCCGATCGAGATCGTTCAGCGGTGGGATTCGGACTTCCAGGCCGGCGGTCCGCTCGTCAAGGACCGGCTCTGGTTCTTCTCTGGCGGCGAGGCGTATCGCAACGCGAACCGGCCGGCCAGCTTCAGCGGCGTGCCGAAGACATCCGACGAGCCCAAGTACGACGCCACCGAGCGCAAGTTCATCACGAAGCTGACCAGCGCGCTCTCGCCGGCGATTCGGGCCGAAGGCTACTACGAGCACGACGACATGGACGCGACAGGGGCAGATGCCGGGCCGCTCGTCCGCCCGGAGGCGCAGGCGATCAGCAACCGCGCGGAAACCATGTGGAATGCCCGGCTGCTCTGGACGTTGAACGCCCGGGCATTCGCCGAGGTCAGGCACGGCGGACACAATTCCACCCGCCACTTCGGACCGCCCGACAATCGCCTCTCGGGTCCGCCGGGACATTACGACGAGCTGACCGGCGTGACGTCGGTGAACACCCTCTGGATCAGCGACTTTCTGAGCAGGCCCGTCACGACCGGGGCCCACTTCACCTATTTCGCCGGCGGCAACCACGAAATCAGAACGGGATTCGAGTACGAGCAGGCGAGGCTCCGAGCGTTCGACGGCTATGTCGGCGGGCGGGCGTTCTGGGATTACGACGGCCAACCGGACTTGGTAGAGCTGTGGGACGGCGCAACCTACCGTCCGACGCACAGCCGGAACACGCTCTATGCGCAGGACGCGTGGAGCGCGGCCGATCGGCTGACGCTGAATCTCGGTGTGCGTGCCGGTCTTTATCGCGGATCGGTGCCCGGACACGAAGGAGGATTCTCGGCGCATTCCGTGTCTCCGCGGATCGGCGGCGCCTGGGACGTCACCGGCGATCACCGCACCGTCCTGCGCGCCCATTACGGGCGCTATCACGATGAGATGGTGACGAGCTTCTACGATTTTCTGGACCCGCTCAGCCAGACTCCGGACACCATCGCGACGGTCGTCGGCCCGAATCAGTTCGTCGATCCGTTCACCTACCCAACAGCCGCGGCGGCGGCGATCAATCCCGACATCAGGTTCTCCTTCGTCGAGGAGTACCTCGTGGGCGTCGAACGACAGCTTCCAGGGGGAATCTCGGCGAAAGCGCAATACATCAGCCGCGACTTCAAGGACTCCATCGGCTTCGTCGATCCGCTGCGCATCTGGCAGCCGATCCAGAAAACCGACCCCGGACCTGATGGGCGGTTGGGCACCGCGGATGACGGCGGACCGGTGAGCGTGTTCTACGACCCGGACTCGACCATGTCGGCACCGCTCCTCACAAATCCCAAAGGGGCCTACCGGCGCTATCACGGCGTTCAGTTGATTGGCGGCAAACGCTACGCGAAGCAGGTGGATTTCCAGGCGTCCTACACCTGGTCGCGGACGGTGGGCAACTACAACAACGCGAACGCGAGCAATGCCGCGAACGGCGACCTCGGGATCAACGGCGTGTTCGTCAACCCGAACCGGGCGCTGAATGCAGAAGGGCGCACGCCGCAAGACTTCACGCATGAGGTCAAGATACTTGGCACCTACCGGCTGTCGCCCTGGGGCGGCCTCAACGTGAGCGGCGTCTACCGGTACCAGAGCGGCCGCCCGTGGGCGCGGAGCGCCAGCGGATTCGGCTCCCAGACCGAGTTCTTTGCGCTCTACATGGAGCCAAGGGCCACTCGCGAGCTGCCGGCCGTGAACACGCTGGACCTGCGGATCGAGAAAACATGGAAGCCGGCGCCACAGGTGGGCACGATAGGCGTGTTCGCCGACGTGTTCAACGTCGGCAACCAGGGCGTGTCGCTGTGGAACACCGAAGTCTCCGGACCGAACTTCGGGGTGCCCGCGCAGTGGATCGAGCCGCGCACGCTGCGCGCGGGCGTGCGGCTGATGTTCTGAGCTGACGCGATCCGCAGCGCGGCCGGTGCCAGGAGACCGGGGCGGACCGGCCCACTGCCGCCGGGGAAAGTGCCGACAACCCGGCAGTCAGATCGGCGTCCTGCATTGTCAATACCTCACGGCGCAACCGGCAGACCAAATGCATAGACCGTACTGTGAATGGCCGTCCTTCCGCCACCTGCTCGCGCGGACGTCGAGCGCCAGATCCTGGACATCGTCGGCGGTCTCCTCGCCGAGCTCGGGCAAACCGCGGCCCCACCACCCGCGCTGGACGACTCACTGGACCGGGACCTGGGGATCAGCAGCCTCGAGCGCGTGGAGCTCTTGCTCAGAATCGAGCGCGCGTGCGGAGTCCGCCTGCCCGATTCGGTGATGGCCGAAGCGGCCACGCCGAAGGACCTCGTGGCCGCCGTTCTTCACGCATCGCCGGCGGTCGCCGAGCCGGCGCCGGCGCCGCTCCCTCCCACCACACCGGGCACGCCGGCTCCCGCCGCGGCGCGCACGCTCGTCGAGGTGCTTCGATGGCACGCCGACCGGACGCCGGACCGGACCCACATCCATCTCCGCCATGAAGACGGGAGCGAGACGGCGATCACCTACGGCGACCTGCTGACCGGCGCGCGCGCGGTCGGCGAGGGGCTGCGAAGCCTCGACGTCAAGGCGGGCGAAGCCGTCGCCTTGATGTTACGGACCGAAGAGGCCTTTTTCGACGCGTTCTTCGGGACAATACTGGCGGGCGCGATTCCGGTTCCGCTCTACCCGCCCGTCAGGCGCGAGGAGCTGCTCGACTACGTTCGGCGGCAACAGGCGATTGTGCGCAACGCCGGCGCTCGAGTGCTCGTGACGTTCAGCGAGGCGGAACGCGTCACGCCGCTGATTCGCGCCCGGGCGCCTTCGCTCGACACGATCACGACGGTTGAACGCCTCGCCACACACCGGGCGGGCGCCCTCATCGCGCACGCAGTCGCAGGCGATGCGGCGCTGCTCCAGTACACGTCGGGCAGCACGGGCGCGCCGAAAGGCGTGTTGCTCTCGCACGCCAACATCCTCGCGAATATCCGCGCGATTGGCCAGGCCATCGCGGTCCGGCCCGACGACGTCACGGTCAGCTGGCTGCCGCTGTACCACGACATGGGCTTGATCGGCGCGTGGCTCGGGTCGTTGTATTTCGGCGTGCCGGTCGCGATCATGTCTCCGCTGGCATTCCTGTCGCGGCCGTCCCGCTGGCTGTGGGCGATCCACGCGCACCACGCCACCGTCTCGCCGGCCCCGAACTTCGCGTTCGACATGTGCGTCCACAAGATCGCCGACGACGAGATCCGCGGGCTCGATCTGAGCGGGTGGCGACTGGCGCTCAACGGGTCCGAGGTTGTCAGCCCTGAGACGATTGATCGATTCACTCGCCGGTTCGCCCCATACGGATTCAGACCCGACGCCATGTGCCCCGTGTACGGGTTGGCGGAATCGTCGGTGGGTCTGACGGTCTCGCCACTCGGTCGCGTGCCTCGCGTGGACCGCGTCTCGCGCGAGCCGTTCGAGCGTGCGCGCGAGGTCCGGACAGCCGCCGCCACCGAGCCGCGGCCGCTGCCGTTCGTGTCGTGTGGGCGTCCGCTGCCCGGTCATGATGTGCGCATCGTCGATGCTTCGGATCAGGCGCTCGGCGAGCGGATCGAAGGGCACGTCCAGTTTCGCGGACCGTCGGTGACGCGTGGCTATTTCCACAATCCCGACGCGACGCGCGCGGTGCTCCGCGACGGCTGGATGGATTCGGGCGACCTCGGGTACTGGGCGGATGGTGAACTGTTCATCACCGGCCGGGAGAAGGATCTCATCATCCAGGGCGGCCGCAATATCTACGCGCAGGAAGTCGAGGACGTCGCCGCGACGGTGCCCGGCATCCGCAAGGGCTGTGTCGCAGCCTTTGGCGTTCCCGATCCCTCGCGCGGCACAGAGCGTCTCATCGTCGTCGCCGAAACCAGAGAACGCGACGCGGCTCGCCGCGACGCGCTTCGCCAGGCGGTGACGAAAGCGATCGTCTGCGGCATCGGCGTGCCGCCTGACGTCGTGGTGATCGCCAGTCCGCACGCCGTGCTCAAGACGTCGAGCGGCAAGATCCGGCGGGCGGCGACGCGCGACGCCTACGTCCACGGCGCGCTCGGGCGTGGCGCATCCGCGACCGGACAGTCGATGGCGCTCGTCGCGGAGGCGCTCGCGGCTCGCGCGGCGCGGTTCGCCAGCTGGACCGGCCGCGTGCTCTTCACCGGCTACGTGCTGATCGTGTTGCTGCTGACGCTGCCCCTGCTCTGGGCGTATCTGCTCGTGGTCTCGCCGGGCCGCCACGCGGATCGCGCGGCGAAGCGATGGTCGCGCCTTGCGTTGAGGCTGTGCGATCTTCGACTGCACGTCACGGGCCTGGAGCACCTGACGGGCGTCCGATCCGGCATCCTGGTCGCCAATCACGCCAGCTACATCGATCCGATCGTGCTCATGGCGGCCATTCGGGCGGACTTCCGCTTCATCGCCAAGGGCCGGCTGGCCGACTATCCCCTGATCGGCACGGTCATCAGAAAGGCCGGACACGCAACCATCGAGAAGGCGGATGTCTCGCAGCGCCTCGCGGGCGCCGAGGAGATCGCGGCGCTCCTGGGCAACGATGATCTGCTGATGATCTTTCCGGAAGGGACCTTCTTCCGCCCCGAGGGCCTGCTTCCATTTCGGCTCGGCGCGTTCAGAGCCGCAGTCGACCGCGGCCGGCCGATCGTGCCGGTCGCGATACGCGGAACCCGACGCATCCTGCCGGACGAAACCTGGCTGTTCCGCCATGGGCCGGTCGACGTGACGATCGGCGCGCCGCTTCAGCCTCAGGCTCGCGGATGGCAGGAAATGGTGCGGCTGCGCGACGCCGCGCGCGACGCCATCGCACGCGGTGCCGGGGAACCGGCAGGCGCGAGATTTGCTTCTTCCGACAGGTGGCTGAATCTCAAGGAAGTGCTGCCATGACTTGGACCGTTCATTGGCTGCAGCAGATGATGTGCGGACTGCATGGCCATGATGCCGTGCTGCATTTCGAGCGGAATCGACTCTCGCTCCAATGCCTCAGCTGTGGCCTCGAATCGCCAGGGTGGACCATAGAATCGGCAACCCAGTGTGCGAAGCCGGTGACCGACGGCAACTTGCGCATAGTGCGAAGCAACCGGCGACCAGGCGCACGTTGCAGCAGATCGGTCACGCGCCCGGATCCTTCTCCGACAGTGAGCGCGCCGGCCGCCTGAACCCGGGATTCCCGCCGGGGCCCGGTTGCGCCTGGCGCAGATCTCCAGGCTTGCTCTCCGCCGGGAATTCGGCACCACTGGCGTGGGCGTTCGCCGTCCCGTTTCCGGTGCAGGCATGTCGATTGCTCCTTGAGAGTCTTAACGAGAGGAGCCTCTCATGAACGACTATGGGCGCCGCATCGTCATCGACCTCGGATTCGAGTCGGCTGTCGGAGCCGCAACGCACGCGATGCGCGACGAAGGCCTGGAGGTTGTCGGCCGCGTTGACGTTCGGGAGCATTTCAGACGCGACCTTCGCCGCGATTTCCGGCAATACGTGCTGCTCGACGCGTGGCCGGCGGACGCGGCATTCGAGGCGCTCCACACCAACCTCGACATCGGCACGATTCTGCGGACCACGTTTGCGGTTTACGAGCTGGCCGACGGGGAAACTGCCATCGCCGCGAGCGAACCGCTGTTGTCGGTTGCTTCCGACCCCGGGTGGCGGCAGGACGCGGTTGTTCTCACGCCGATCGCCGACCGGATCCGTGAGCGGGTCGCCAGCGTGCTCACCCGGCTGCAACATGCGCCATCGCAGCCGGCATCGATGGAGTCCGTCGCCTGAACCGACGGCCGCCTCGCGGCCACGTCGAGGCCGCGGTGAACCTCGGTGCGTGAAGACGCTGTCTTCACCGGGTTCACGCCGCGTGGGGAGCCGACGTCGTCGCCTGCTCGATCAGCGCCCGCACCTCGGAGCCATCGACGACCTCCCGCTCGCAGAGTCGGCGCGCCACCTCGTCGAGGATCGCGCGCCGCTCGCGCAGGACACCCAGCGCGCGCGTGTGCGCGTCGACGAGCAGTTGCTTGATGTCCGCATCGATCTGCCGCGCCGTATCCTCGGCAAACGGCTCCGCCGCACTCCCCGGCACATCGAGGAACCGCAGACGGCTCCGTCCTTTGAAAGACACCGGGCCGAGCGCGTCGCTCATTCCGTACTCGGCAACCATCGATCGCGCGAGATCGGTCGCGCGCTGGAGATCGTTCTGCGCGCCGGTCGAGATCTCCTGAAAGACGAGCTCCTCCGCCGAGCGCCCGCCCAGCAGCACGGCGAGCTGGTTGAGCAGGGCTTGTCGCGTCACGAGATAGTGCTCTCCGACCGGAAGCTGGAGTGTGTGGCCGAGCGCCTCGTACCCGCGTTGAACGATCGAGATCTTGTGAACCGGATCGACACCCGGGAGGACCGAGGCCACGATGGCGTGGCCGGCTTCGTGGGCGGCCACCATCTCCCGCTCGCGCGGGCTCATCACGCGCCGCCGTTTGAGGCCGGCCAGCAGCCGGTCGATGGCTTCCTCGAAGTCTTCCATCGCGACTTCGCGGCGGTCTTTCCGCGCAGCGAGCAGCGTCGCCTCGTTGACGAGATTCGCGAGGTCGGCGCCGGCGCATCCCGCCGTGCGTGCCGCAACGACGTCGAGATCCACGTTCGCGGCGAGCTTCACCGACCGCGCGTGGAGGCGAAGAATCGCGGCGCGGCCCTGAATGTCCGGCCGGTCCACCACCACCTGCCGGTCGAAGCGGCCGGGACGCAGCAGCGCCGGGTCGAGCACTTCCGGGCGGTTCGTGGCGGCCATGACGATGACGCCTTTGCGCGCGTCGAAGCCGTCCATCTCCGCCAGCAGTTGATTCAGCGTCTGCTCGCGTTCTTCGTGCGTGCCGAAGGGCGACTGCACGCGTGTCTTTCCGATCGCGTCCAGCTCGTCGATGAAGATGATGCACGGGGCGCGGCCCTCGGCCTGCGCGAAGAGATCGCGGACGCGCGCCGCCCCGACGCCGACGAACATCTCGACGAATTCAGAGCCGCTCAGGCTGAAAAACGGCACGTGCGCCTCGCCGGCGACGGCGCGCGCCAGCAGCGTCTTGCCCGTGCCCGGCGGGCCCAGCAGCAGGACGCCCTTGGGGATGCGGCCGCCGAGGTCGGTGTATTTCTTCGGATTCTGGAGAAACTCGACGACCTCGCGAAGCTCCTCGGTTGCCTCGTCAATGCCCGCGACGTCGGCAAAGGTCACCTTGACATCGTCCTCGGCGTAAATCTTGGCGCGGCTGCGCTCGAAGGCCATGGCGCCCTGTCCCGGCGTCAGACGCCCGAGGATCACACTCCAGAAGAGGAGGACGAGCAGCAGCGGCAGGACCCATCCCGCCAGCGTGCTCCACCAGCTCGTCTCGTTCCCGCCGGCAAACTTCACGCCGTGCTGCTCGAGCTCGTCGAGCAGGTGCGGATCCTCGATCCGCGTCGTCTCGAACCGTTGACTCGTGCCCTTGATCGTTCCGCGGACCTCATGCGCGTCGACGGTGACCTCCGCGATCTGGCCCTCGCGAACTTTTTGTCTGAAGTCGCTGTACGGGATCGTTTGTGCGGACGACGGGAAGGTGCTCAGCAGGCCGGTCACCACGACGGCGGCGAGCACCGTGAACAACAGGATGGCTCGCACACGTCCTCCACCGGGTCTCTGGTTGTGTGGAGCACTCCCTGCTCTCATCTTCAGCCTTTGACACACACCAATGGCTCGAGCCTTGCGACCTTGCGCGACAGGCCGGCCTGATCGGCCGCGTCGACGACGGCCGCCACATCTTTGTACGCGCCGGGGGCCTCTTCAGCGACGCCACGCGACGAGGGACTCCGGACGAGAATGCCGCGGCTCGCGAGCTCGTCGATCACTTGCCGGCCGCGCCACTGCTTCAGGGCCTGATGCCGGCTCATGCTCCGCCCGGCGCCATGGCAGGACGACCCGAACGATCGCGCGAGACCGTCGGCGGTGCCCACGAGGATGTACGATGCGGTGCCCATGGTGCCGCCGATGAGGACGGGTTGCCCGATCGCGGCAAACGCCGCGGGCAGATCCGGATGGAGGGGCCCGAACGCGCGCGTCGCGCCCTTGCGATGCACGAAGAGCGGCTTCACCATGCCGTCGACCCGATGCGACTCGACCTTGCACGTGTTGTGCGACACGTCGTACAGCAGCGGCAGCTCCGCTTTCGGCACGACCTGGGCAAAGACCGTCCGCACCAGATGGGTGACGATCTGCCTGTTGGCGAGCGCGCAGTTGATGGCCGCGCGCATGGCGCCCAGGTACGCCGCGCCGAGCGGCGAGTCGATCGGCGCGCAGGCCAGCTCGCGGTCCGACAGCGCGATGCCATAGCCCGCCGCCGACACCACCATGCGTTTGAGGAACTCGGTGCCCACCTGATGACCGAGCCCGCGCGACCCGCAATGGATGCTGACGAGGATGTCGCCTTCGTGCAGGCGGAACGCCGAGGCGACCGCCGCATCGAAGATCTGCACGACCTGCTGCACTTCCAGATAGTGATTCCCCGATCCGAGCGTCCCCATCTCGTCGCGCTGTCGCTCTTTCGCGTGCGCGGACACCTCCTCCGGCTTCGCCGCCGCCATGCAGCCGTGTTCCTCGATCCGTTCGAGGTCCGCGGCCGTGCCGTAGCCCTGCTCGACGGCCCAGCGGGCGCCGCCCGCCAGCATCGCGTCCATCTCCGCGCGTCCAAGATGCAGCCGCCCGACGCTGCCGACGCCGGCCGGCACGCTCCTCGACAGCTGGTCGGCCAGCTGTGTCTTGAGCGGATCGACGTCCTGACGCGAAAGCCCCGTGTGCAGCGTTCGCACGCCGCACGAGATGTCGAAGCCGACGCCACCGGCCGACACCACGCCGCCGCGATCCGCATCGAACGCCGCAACGCCGCCAATCGGAAAGCCGTATCCCCAGTGCGCGTCCGGCATCGCGTACGACGCCCGCTCGATCCCCGGCAGCGTGGCGACGTTGGCGACCTGTTCGTACACCTTCGCGTCCATCTCGCGCACGAGCCCTTCGGTCGCGTAGATGATCCCGGGCACGCGCATGGCTCCATGCGGATCGATCCACCACTCGGTGTCGGATTTGCGCGTGAGCAGAGACAGGTCCATTACACGTCCACCACGCATTCCACGACCCAGGCGCCGTCCTCGTCCCTTGCGACTCGGACCGCCGTGTACGTCGCGCCTTTCGCCTCGACGGCAGGCGCGTGGCGCCCGACACAAATGGGCTCGCCCCACGCCGTTCCGGTCAGCCTCGAATCCTCGAGGCTCACGGTGAACACGGAGAACAGCATGCGGCGGGTCGCCATCTCGTAAATGAGCGCGTTCAGCCAGTCGACGACCAGCAGCTCGTCGCTCGGCGCCTCGCACAGGATTTCGACGGCCACATTCGGCCGCACGGCGGCGGGATCGGTGATCGTCGCGGTGAGGGCGAGCGCAATCTGCTCGAACGCGGCTTCCTTGGTCGGCCCCACGCCTCGGACGCCGATGTCGGCGCTGTGGTCGAAGTGCTCCCAGCGCGCCGCTCGGATCACGCCGCCTGGACTGCGACTCGCGTCGCCGGCTTCTCCGCCGCGATCGCCGCCGTCAACCGCAGCAGCCCGTTTCGGTACTCCGCCTTGACGGCATCCGCGTCGATCCTGGCGGGCAGTTTGATGAGTCGGAACAGCTTCCCCGGCTGAAACTCACACAGCCGCACGCTGCCCTTGCTCTCGGGATGCGTGTGGGTCGTGTCGGCCTTGATCAGCACGGTCTCGGGCGTGACTTGAATCTCGAGCTCGCGCGGCTCGACGCCCGCGACCGCCACCTCGATCACGAACGATTTGTTCTTCTGACAGATCTCGACAGCCGGCTTCCAGACTGTCTCGTTCTCTGCGGTCAGCCAGTCATCGAGCGCCGCGCCGACCTGCGCGCCGCGCCGCCTGAACATCTCGTACGCACGCTCGGTGATTTGCTGCTGGATCCGTTCCAGCTCGTCGAACAGTGTCTCGGCCTTTTGCGTCTTCAGCACGGTGAGCTTCATGATCGGTTGCCTTTCAGGTTGGCCTGGAGAGGATCGCGGTTCGAGCATGGGACTGCCGGATTCTCGGACAAGGCCCGCCCAACTCGACATCTCGTGCAATCGCCCTGCCTCGCCCGGCGCTTCTGCAGGGAATGTGGAGCGGTATCCCGTTTGCGTCCGGTTTTCCAGAGGTTACCCACGCCATGCCGGACTCGCGGCTGAACGAAGACGTGGCCGGCCGCCTCGAAGGCCTGCAGTCGTTGCCGGGCGTCGGCGAGAGCATTGCGCGTGCGATCCGCGACGTGCTCGCGCATGGCCGCCTGGCCATCCTGGAGCGGCTGCGCGGGGAAAGCGACCCGATCGCCCTCCTCGCATCCGTGCCAGGCATCGGGCGGACGCTCGCCGATCGACTGCATCACGAGCTCGGGATCGATACGCTCGAGGACCTCGAAGCGGCCGCTACTGCGACGACGCGCGGGGAGAACGGCAGTGCACCGTGATCACGTCCGAGCGCGGTCGGCTCAAAGGCCATCGCATCGTGCACGGCCGGGAGGACGAATGCGAACACGCGTCACCCGCGCTGCAGGAAACCGCCCATCATGCCAGCTAGCGCGTTCCGCGTGGCGGCGGATCTCATCGTCGCGCTGCATGCGGGCTTTGTGCTCTTCGTGATACTGGGCGGCTTGCTGGCGCTCCGATGGCGCCGGCTCGCATGGGTGCACGTCCCGGCCGCCGTCTGGGGTATTGCGATCGAGCTCGGCGGCTGGATTTGTCCGCTGACGCCTCTCGAGGATCATCTGCGGCAGCGCGGCGGCGGGCCGCCCTACGGCGGAGACTTCATCGAACACTACGCGCTTCCGCTGCTCTATCCCGCCAACCTGACTCGGAGCTGGCAATGGTCGCTGGGGAGCGCGGCTCTTGCGGTCAACGCGCTGATCTACTGCCGGCTGCTGATGCGGCGACGCGGAGGGACCAGGCGCCGACGGCCTGGGGTCGCCTCTTTTCGGGTATCGCTGTTGCAGCTCTTCAGGAAAGGTAGGCGGACGTGACGGAGCTGCCGAAAGTCCGGCAACGGGTCGTCCGCCAGCACTGAACGACAGAGGTGCGGTATGACGGTCGGAGCAATCTGCAAACGAAACGTCGTGGTGGCGCCCAGGGGCGAAGCGATCGTGGACGCCGCCAAGCGGATGCGAATGTTCCACGTCGGCGATGTCGTCGTGATCGAGGACCGTGGAGACATGCGGGTGCCGGTCGGCATCCTCACGGACCGGGACATCGTCCTCAGCGTGGTGGCTTCGGACCCGGACCACCTCTCGTCGCTCCTGGTGAGCGATGTCATGAGCTCGGAGCTCGTGTCCGCACCGGAAGACACGAGCCTGGTCGACGCCCTCAAGTTGATGCAGGAGCATGGCATCCGCAGACTTCCCATCGTCAAACAGGATGGCGCGCTGGCCGGGATTGTCACCTTCGACGACGCGGTCCGGTTCCTCGCCGGGGAGCTTGGCGATCTGGTGAAGCTCATGGCCCGCGAGGAAAAGACGGAACAGCAATACCGGGTCTAGACGACCCCACATGGCCTCGGTCGCCTATTTCTCGATGGAGGTTGGCCTGAATGCCGGCATGCCCACGTACGCGGGTGGGCTCGGCGTGCTCGCCGGCGACACGCTGCGCTCGGCCGCGGACCTCGGCGTCCCGATGGTCGGCGTGACGTTGCTTCACCGCAAGGGGTACTTCCATCAACGGCTCGACCCGGCCGGACGACAGATTGAACAACCGGCCGAGTGGACGGTCGCCGACTTCCTGGTCGAGCAACCGGAACGGGTCTTTGTCGCGATTGAGGGGCGGAGGGTCCGGTTGCGCAGCTGGAAATGTGACGTGCGAGGGACCGAGAGCGTGGTGCCCGTGTACTTCCTCGACTCAGACCTGCCCGAGAACTCGGCGTACGATCGCGCGCTCACCGACGTGCTGTACGGCGGCGACGCGCGATACCGCCTCGGTCAAGAGGTCATCCTCGGCGTCGGTGGCGTGCGCATGCTCCGCGCCCTCGGGTACGGCGCGCTTGAGCGGTTTCACATGAATGAGGGTCATTCGAGCCTGCTCGTGATGGAGCTGCTCGAGGAGCACGCCCGCGCCGCCGGGCGAACGGAGATTGCGGCGGAGGACATCGCGAACGTGCGCCAGAAGTGCATCTTCACGACCCACACGCCCGTGCCGGCCGGACACGATCAGTTTCCGATGGATCTCGTGAGCGGCGTTGTCGGAGAGAGTCCTCTCTTCGCACTGAAAGACCGCTGCTGCCATGACGGAATGCTGAACCTGACGTATCTCGCGTTGAACTTCAGCCACTACGTCAACGGCGTGGCCATGAAACACGGCGAGGTGTCGCGGAAGCTGTTCAGCGGCTACACGATTGACGCCATCACCAACGGCGTGCATCCGGCGACGTGGACGGCGAGCGCATTCCGCGAGCTGTTCGACCGGCATATTCCCGGCTGGCGGCAGGACAACTTCAGCCTGCGCTATGCGCTGAGTATCGCGCGCGAGGAGGTGTCGCGGGCGCACGCGGGCGCGAAGGCCAGGCTGATCGACCACGTGGCGCGCCAGGCTGGAACGCGGCTCGAGCCCGAGGTGCTCACGGTTGGCTTCGCCCGACGCGCCACCGCCTACAAACGAGCCGACCTGTTGCTGCATGACGTCGAGCGGCTGAAGACGATTGTCGCGAGAGCTGGGCCCGTGCAGGTGATCTACGCCGGCAAGGCGCATCCGCACGATGACAGCGGCAAGGCCGTCATCGAGCGCATCTTCAGGGCGGCGCCAATGCTCCGTTCATACGTGCCGATCGTCTATCTCGAGAACTACGACATGGAGCTCGGACGGCTGCTGACGTCGGGGGTCGACCTGTGGCTCAACACGCCGCACCCGCCTCTCGAGGCCTCCGGCACGAGCGGCATGAAGGCGGCCCTCAACGGCGTCCCGAGTCTGAGCGTGCTCGACGGCTGGTGGATCGAGGGCCATATCGAAGGCGTCACCGGCTGGGCGATCGGCGACAAGGATCGGCCGTCCGTCGAAGACGACCGGACGGCCTCCGACGCCGCGTCGATGTACGACAAGCTCGAGCACGTCATCGTCCCGATGTTCTATCGCCACCGCGACGACTTCGTCGACGTGATGCGCTACGCGATCGCTCTGAACGGATCGTTCTTCAACAGCCATCGCATGGTCGAAGAATACGTCTTGAAGGCCTACGCCGTCTGATCGTCGCCGAGAAGTCGACGCCCACGCCGGCATTTCGTAAGAGATGACGCGCTTCGCCCCATGTCTCGGCCTCGCCGTTTGGCACCTTGGTTGCGATCGTCAGAAGAGGGCCGATGTCCTGACGCTTTTCCCGCGCGTCCATCGAAGCCCCCCAAGAAAGGACGACACCATGAACGACCGATTCCTGACGGAAACCCCTTTCGGGCTGCTGCGTCGCATGACAACCGACATCGAGCGGCTCTTTGACGAAGTCGCCCTCGAGCCTCGCCTCCTCGGCGAGCCTCGCCTCCTCGGCGACGCGCGCTGGACCCCGAGTGTCGATGTCTTCGAGAAGAACGGCAGCCTCATCGTCCGCGCCGATCTGCCGGGCCTCACCAAGAAAGACGTCAACGTCGAGGTGACCGACGATCAGCTGACCATCCGAGGCGAGCGGAAGACCGAGTTCGAGGAGACCCGCGAGGGCGTGTACAGGCAAGAGCGGGCGTACGGCAGCTTCTACCGCGCGCTCCCGCTGCCCGAGCACGTCAAGCCGGAGGACGTGAAGGCCACGTTCACCAACGGCGTCCTCGAGGTGGCGATGCCACTGCCTTCGGCGAAACAGCTGCCGAAGCCGCGCCAGGTGGAGGTGCAGGAAGTCTCCACGGAAAAGACAAGATCGGCGGCGTAGGCAATCCACGTAAAGGGTGCAACCATGAAAACCGACAGAGAACTTCAGGAACAGATCCTCGCGGCACTCGAATGGGAACCGGGCGTTGATGCGGCCGGCATCGGGGTGTCGGTCAACGACGGCGTGGTCACGCTCCAGGGCACGGTGCCGACCTTCATCCAGCGATCGACGGCGGAGCGTACGGCGCGCCATCTCTTCGGCGTCCGCGCCGTCGCCAACGACATCCAGGTGACGCCGACCGTGGCGACGAGCCGCACCGACTCGGCGATCGCCCAGGCCGCGGCCAACGCGTTGGAGTGGGACGCCGCGGTGCCTGACAACGCCATCAAGCCCACGGTCTCCAATGGATGGGTGACGCTCAACGGAACCGTGGGGTGGCAATTCCAGATGTCAGCCGCCGTGCGGGCCGTCGAGCACCTGGTCGGCGTCAAGGGCGTGACCAACGCGATCATGCTCAAACCGCAGGTCAGTGCCGGCGACGTCAAGACGAAGATCGAGAACGCCTTCAAACGCAGCGCCGAAATCGACGCGCAGCGCGTCAAGGTGGAAACCAAGGACGGGGGCGTCATTCTGACGGGCACCGTCCACACGCTGGTTGAAAAGGACGAAGCCGAGCGCGCCGCGTGGGCAGCCCCTGGGGTCACGCGGGTCGACGACCGACTCATGGTCACACCGTAACGAGGAGTCGCGGCCATGCTCGGGTCGTTATCGGCAGCCGAGATCGAAGATCTCCTGCACACGGAGTTCGTCGCGCGAATCGGCTGTCACGCCGAGGGCCGCACGTATGTCGTCCCGATCACGTACGCCTATGACGGCGAGGTGTTGATCGGCCACTCCGTGGACGGTCTGAAGCTTCGGATGATGCGACAGAACCCTGAGGTCTGCGTGGAAGTCGACCACATGGACGACCTGGCGAACTGGCGAAGCGTGATCGCGCGCGGCCGCTTCGAGGAGCTTGTTGGCCCTGTCGCAACGGCGGCGCTGATCACGCTTCGCGAGCGTTTTCGTCCGCTCCTGCTGAGCGAGACGAGCCAGCCCACGCAGGGTCTCCATGAGGGCGAAACACAAACCCGGACGGGCAACGGAGGGGCCCATCTGTACCGAATCCACCTGTACGAGAAAACGGGTCGCTTCGAACGTCGTTGAATCTGCGTTCAGCCACCGTCGCGCCACTCGTTCAGAATCTGCCCGAGGTCGACATCTGGTGCGATGAGGCAGATGTGACCGTGCCCCGCGAGGACGCGAACGACCGCGCCTGGGACGCGGAGGGCCATGTACTGCGCCTGAGTGACGGATGGCACGAGGTGGTCCTGCTCCGCGGCGAGAAAGAGCGTCGGAGCGCCGAGCTCGTGGAGCCGGTGCCGGATGTCGTACGCCGTGAGCAGCCTCAACCGACTCGAGTAACCGTCGCGGTTCGCCGTCGCCGTCAATGCCATGAAGCGCTCGAGCTCCTGCCGGTGGGTGTGCCGTGAGTGCATCCGGAACGCCGTCAGCCGCCGAATGAGTCCCATGGCGCCCCAGGGGATCGATCGGATCCCCAGCATGGCGAGCCGCAGGCGCACCTGCGGCGCAAAGTACGGAAACGAATTGAGGATGACGAGCGCGCTGACGCGTTCCGGCCTGGCGAGCGCGAGACTCATGGCGAGCGCACCCCCAAACGACTCACCCACGACGATGGCGCGCCGCTCGGCCGGCGCCACGGTGTCGATCACGCGGGCGAGATCCTCCACGAGCACGTCCATGGTTCGGGCTGCGTCGCGCAACGCATACGTGGCGACGCGGTAGGAGCGCGCGAGACGTGGAAGCTGGCTGTAGAACAGCCGGCCGGTGCCGTCCAGGCCCGGCACCAGCACGACGGCTTCGCCCACGCCCTGAATCGACAGGTGCGGATCGTAATCGTCAGTCATAGAATCCCTGCATGACCGAGACCCCTCCGCGCGATGCTCGCTGGCGGGTCCGCACGCTCTGCAGGGTGGGCTGGACCGTCGCCTCAATCTGCCTCGTCGAAGCCGCGGTGTGTGGTCTCTCGATCGTGCCGGTTCTGCTGCTGTGGATGTGGCTGGTCGAGTGGACCACGTCAGCCCTTGTGCTGCGCACGGTCGTGTTCAGCGTCTCGATTGTTCCATCCTACATCCTGTTTGCCTTGTGCCTGATGACGCTCTCGCCGATCGCCACGCGCATCACCGCGGCACGGACTCCTCGGAACGCGGAAATACGGCTCGCTGATCTGAGCTGGCCGCTGATGACCTGGGCGCGGTACATGGCGGCCACGCAGGTGGTGCGCCAGCTCGCGGGACCGCTGTTTCGGGGCTCTCCGATCTGGACCGCCTACCTGCGCCTGAACGGCGCGCGCATCGGCCGTCGTGTGTACGTGAACACGCTCTTCATCAGCGATCACAATCTGCTCGAGCTCGGCGACGACGTGGTGATCGGCGCCGAGGTGCACATTTCCGGCCACACCGTCGAAGGTGGCGTGCTCAGGACCGCTGGTGTGCGGCTCGGTCGTAACGTGACGGTCGGCCTTGGCAGCGTCATCGACATCGATGTCGAAGCCGGTCACGATTGCCAGGTGGGGGCCCTGAGCCTGGTCCCCAAACACACCAGGCTCGAAGCCGGGGCGGTCTATGCGGGCATTCCTGCACGGCGCATCGATCAACAGGCCAGGTCCGGCTGAAGCCGGACGCCACTTCGATCTCCGGGCGTCCATTACTGCCGTCAGCCAATCCGGCAGGCCGTGGAAGATTCCTCACGGCGACGGCCTTTTCTCCACGCGAAGACCGGCCGCGACCCCCTCCCAGGGACCTTCCCGCGAGAGCATGGCGGCGACGCCACCGTGGTCTGCAAGCACCGGGCGACCTTCGACGACATGCGCCGGGATGTCGTGCCGCGCCGCGAACAGCAGCATCTCCTGCCACAGGTTGACCTTCTCGCACGTCGCCTGGCAGACGGGACAAACCTCACAGATGACCGTAAAGACTGAGCCGCACCCGGTGCAGCGCGCAGCCGCCACGCCGCGGTCCGGCTCGAGGACGAGGTACCCCGGGTAGCCGACCTGCCCGTTTCGCAGCGCGTCGATCACCTCCTGCGGTCCTGCCGCGACGCAGAAGCTCTTGCCCCGCAGCCGCCGCTCCAGCTCGTCGACGAGCCGCTTGTCGTGGGCGCACAGCGCGGCATCGAGAACCTCCTGCACCTTGGCGGTGAGGCTGGGCTGCCGGCCGACCCAGCTGCGCGGCGCGTCGTGAATCACCTGGCGGTCCAGTGCAGGTGGCAAGAGGGCCCGCACCGCTGCGAGCGTCTCGTGCTCGCCCAGCAGAATCAGGCCGCGGAACGGCTGGTCGCCCCACGACTTCTGAATCTGGCGGACGAGCGCCTTCTGATAATGAAGGATGTGATCCTCGCGGTGTCGCGCGATGGTCGCCTGCTGCTTCCCCCAGGTCTCGCCCGCGCTGCGCTGGCGCCTGGGCACGTCCCCGTCTATCTCCTCGAGGAGGTGCGCACGTCCCCATGCCGCCGCGTAGAGCCGGGCGCGATGCGAGTCCGTCAGCACGACCAGATAGCGCCGCTGCCGGTGGATCGTTTCGAGAAGCGGCACCAGATATGGCTGCTCGTCCAACACCAGCGCGTCCCTCACGGGAACGCTCGAGGCGAACACCTGAAAGAAATCCTGCGCGGCGGCGCTGAACACCGCCATACCCCGCGCGCGGCGCGCGACGGGTTTTCCAAGGACACTTCTGATGACCGCCATGTCGCGGGTGAATCGCCGGCGAGCCTCGTGATCTTCGGCCAGCCGCTGCTCGATCTGCGCGACCTCATTCTTGAGGCGCTGCTTCCAGACGGCTTGGTAGCCGGCCAACGACGTATCGACATAGCAGCTCACGATCATCCCTTCGCCCTTGGGACGATCGAGCAGCAGCTGGACATGGGGAAGCGTGAGCTCGGTCACGGCTGGACTCCGTGTTGAATCGCATCGAGTGCGGCAGCGTGGAGGGCACCCTCTCCCTTCGTAGGCCGCGTTCGAACGGATCGCGATGGTGCCTCGCGTTCCGAGGAACGTCAGCCTCACGGCTTCCCGACGTGCGCCGCGGTCACCGCGCTCGGTGCGCGCGCCGTCTCTTTCAGGATTGCCGTTACGTCCTCATCCGATACCTGTCGGAAGTCGCGAAAGTGACTGCCAATGGCATAGAACACGACCGGCGTCTCCAGACACACGACCTCATCAGCTTCCCGGCCGATGAGCTGTAGCGTGTCAGCCGGCGCCACTGCGGTTGCCGCGATCAGTCTTGCCGGATGGGTCGTGCGGACGGCCCTGAGCGCAGCGATCATCGTCGAGCCGGTGGCGATGCCGTCGTCGATCACGATCGCAATCCGGCCGGCCGCGTCGATGCGCGGCCGAACCAATCCGTACATCTCACGGCGTTGTCTCAGCGTGTCGGACTGCACGCGCTTTTCAGCCTCGAGATAGGCGTCGGTCCAGAGGTCCCGCGTGTCCGGGTCGAGGTACACCACGCCGGCGTCGTCAATCGACCCAATCGCCAACTCGGGGTTGTGCGGGGCGCGGAGCTTGCGAACGAGCACGACGTCCAGCTCGCCGCCCAGCGCGCCGGCAATGATTTTCCCCATCGGAACGGCCCCGCGTGGGATGGCCAGCACCAACGGGCTCTGGCCGCGATACGAGCGCAGGCGCGCCGCAAGCAGATGTGCGGCCTCAGCGCGATTCTCGAAAGACATTTTGATCTCCTGCATTGCTAAAAGGGCAACGGGCGTGCCGCGATCATCCGCTGAAACTATTTGGGCCGCGCCCGGTCCGCCTGGGCTCCCAACGGAATCCCGGCGCTGGCGACGGGAAGTCGGTAACGATTCGGCGGAAGCGCGGGCGCCGGTCGCGTTGTCGGGGCACAGCGCTTGCTGTGTGGTGGGAGGCTTCTGCGATGATCCTGACAGTCCTGGCTGGCTCGGCGAATGTGCCGCTCGCGGACGCGATCGCGGCAGAGCTGGGTGTAACACCACGGCGACGCGTTGCGCAGCGGTTCGCAGACACCGAACTGCACGTCGTGATCGAAGAGACCGTCCGGGGCCATGACGTCTACCTGATTCAGCCCACGAGCCCGCCGGTCGATGAGCACGTGGTGGAGCTGCTCTTTCTTGCGGACGCGTGCCGGCGCGCGGGCGCGGCGCGCCTCACCGCCGTCACGCCCTACTTCGGATACGCGCGGCAGGATCGGCGAGCCGCGGGCCGCGAGCCGATCGGCGCACGCGTGGTCGCCGAGCTCATCGAAGCGGCCGGGTTCGATCGTGTGATCGCCATCGACCTTCACACGCCCGCGATCGAGGGCTTCTTCCACCTTCCGCTCGAACATCTGAGCGCGACGTCGATCCTCGCCGAGGCCGTGCGCCCCGTGATCACCAGCAACACCATCGTCGTGGCGCCCGACATGGGAGCGGCCAAGCTGGCCGAGCGCTATCAGGCGCTGCTGAACGTGCCCATGGTGGTCTTGCGCAAAGCTCGTCTCAGCGGGCACGAGGTCGCGGTGCGCGGCGTCATGGGCGACAGCGTGAGAGAACGCGCCCCGCTCATCGTCGACGACATGATCACGACCGGCGCGACAATTGAAGCCGCGGTGAACGGTCTCCTCGCCGCCGGTTGCCTGCGCGAGATCACGGTCGTGGCGACACACGCGCTCTTCGTGGGCCCCGCACTCGAACGCTTGCGCGCCTTGCCGATCCGCCGGATGACGACCACCAATAGCGTGGCGGTCGCATCGGCGTTGCCGTTCCCGCTCCAGATTGTGAGCGTGGCGCCGATCATCGCCGAAAGGATTGCGCGCCTCACGACGCGAGCTGGAGGGTGACGCCAAGGCGGACGTCCTGACTGCCGAGCCATTCGAGCGTCCGCCGACATGACGGACAAAGTCGTTGAGAGCCTTCAGGGTCGATGCTCATGCGTGTCAGCTCCGGGGGGTCGGGATGTCACTTCGGCGTCGGTTTGAATGGGCCCGACCGCCGAGAGGGAGCGCCTTTCACCATTTTCTTTTCGTCGAGGATCGAGCGCGCGCCTCCTCCCGCCACATGACCGCCGCCGCCCTTGGCCACGTACCCGGCATCATCAGGTCGGCGGCGATTGTCTTCGAAGGTCGGCTTCCGTTGGCGCACATGCACGCCCCACTTGCCCGGATGGCCGCTTCGCTGCGAGACATGCCGGTGTTCCTCGGCGATGCACACCTCCTTGACGAGCGTCAGGCCGTGTCGATGCGCCGCCTGTTCGGCCTCGAGACTCCAGACTCCAGGCTGAAGCCACACCGCCTCCACGTGTTTACCTGCGGCTTCCTCGATGTGCGACGGCACGGCCTCCGGCCGGCGAAAGATGACGACGATATCAACCGGACCCGCGACATCGGCCAGCCGGGAAGAAGTCGGGACGCCGGCCACGTCGCCGCCGTCCGGACGGATTGGAATCACGTCATATCCGGCCGACTTGAGGTACGACGCCACCGTGTAGCTGTGCCGCTCGGGATTGGGGCTGGCGCCGATGATGGCCACCGTCCGGGCACGCTGCAGCACGTGCCGCCGGACGGTCTCCTCCCGCGTCATGTGTTTCATAACCGCTACCTCTGGGGATCGATCAAGGTGCATGCCTCGTACCTGGTGACAGTCGGCATGATGCGCCTCGAGCCCGAGGTCTTTCTTTTGACTGTCATCGGAGGGCCGGACATCCGTCATCGTCGCCGAAAGACCGTCATCAGATCCGCCGTGCGGTGCCATCTGGGGCGGTGCCATGGCAGTCGCGTTGCACGAGCTTCAATATGGTCGCCGCCCGACCACATTTGCGGGCGGCACCCTCAGCCATGATTACTGTGAACAAGATCCTCGTTCCGATCGATTTCAGCGAGACGTCGAAGCGGGTTCTCGATTTCGGGCGGATGCTCGCGGATGCGTGCGGCGCATCAGTGCACCTGCTGCACGTCATCGGATTCTCGCTCACGAAACCGGAAGGCGAAGCCCGGGAACGACACGACGCATGCAATCGGCTCGAAGCGCTTCTGGACCGGACGGATCGCGAGAGGCGACGCGCAACGACGTCCTGCCTCGTCGGGACGCCTGCCGTGGACATCGTCCGCTACGCAGCGGACAACGCGATCGACCTCATCGTCATGGGCGCCCACAGCCATGGCCCGACGTTCCAGATGGTCAGGGGAAGCGTCGCCGAGGACGTCATTCGACTGGCGCCGTGCGCCGTTCTTGCCGTCAAGAACGTTGAGACCGCTCGCCAGGAGACCGCGCTCGACCCGGTCGCCACCGCCACGACCCAGTCATGACGGAGCCGGTCTCACCTCGGTCGACCATCGACCGCATCTTCGTTACCGCGCTTTGAACGGCGCGAGGGGATGCTCTTCGATTTGTCGGCCACGCTCCCGTACACCCATCGGTTCAGACCCGTTCGCCCGTGCGTGGACATGACGATCCGATCGATGTTCTTCGCGTGCGCATAATCGAGGATCGTCTCCGCTGGCCTTCCAACCTCCACGACGACCTGTGTAGGGCTTCGAACACAGACACCATCTTCAATCGCATGTCGTTTCAAGCGCCCCGCACGCCCTTTCGGGGCGGTGGCACCTTGGAAGGGCCGCAAAACAAAATCGGAGCCGCGTTTCCCGACCTCGGAGGTTCGCAGCACCAAAGCGCCGGCACAGAAGCCGAAGCTCCTGAAGGATCCGGAACTTTGAGTACCTGCTCGGTACCAAGCTGCCTAAACCTTGCGACGCCGGGGCGTGAGCTCCGACAAAGTGACTGTTGCAAGAACTGCACCTATCGAGCGGGTCCTAGAAATAGCAGGTGGTTTGGGATGTGAGGTGATCGGAAGCGTTGTCGCCGTGATTTCAGAGATTTTGCGACGGTTTCACATCGATACTCGCGACAACCCGTCACGCCCGCAGAAACCGCCCGGCCAGCGCCATGGCTCCAGTACCCTGCACGTCATCGTTGAAGCAACACAACTCGTTCCGATAGCGCTGCAGCAGGCGAAAGGCACAGGCGTTATTGAAGTCTTCGAACTGCACGACGACGCCCGGGAACACCACCTGCGTTGCGGCGATGACCTCGTCGAGCAGCGCGTCGTAGGGCTCGCCCGTCATCCTCGCATGCCGTTCGCGCCAAGATCGCCGAGTCCGAGGATGCGCCCGCCGTCGGTGACCACGATCATGCCCACACGGCGGCGCGGCCAATCCCGCAGCAGCTCTGCGATGCGGCCGCGGTCCTGCGCTGCCGAGATGTACAGGCCGCGGGGCCGCTCATAAATTCGACTCCAGTCGACGCAGGCCTGACCGACGGTCGGCGTGTAGATGATCGGGAGCGTCTCCTTCAGATGATCGACCACGACGCGAAAGAACAGTGTTTCGTTGTCACTGCGCACGGCGGTCAGGTAGCGGTACTGTTCGAGCGGGCTGGTCTTCCCATGCATGTTCTCGATGACCCGTGCGACCTGTTCCTGCAACGATTCCACGCGAGGCGGAAGCAGACCCTGGAGTCGCAGGCGCACACGTTCGTCGCGGGTGAACGCGGTGCCTTTGTTGATGCTGGAGTCACTCAGGCACTGGACACCGCTGGCCGTCTCGGGCGCCGGAGGAACGAGTCGTCGATCCATATTCGTTTCCTCGAGAGTTGCCACGACACCAAGCTGGCAACATGCGGGCCGGTTGGCTCGGCCCCCGTACGTCGCCGATGCCGCAGCTCCTGCCGGAATGTCGGCATCGCCCCGAGAAGCCAGCTTGGGTGGGGGCCGATCCCGCAGTGTCGCACGCGAAGGATGACGCCGCCTCGTCCGGCACGAAGCGCGGCGGCGTATCCGTCACGCCTCGCGGGGCGAGCGGCGGGCATCCAGGCGGCCGACCGCGACCAGGATGCCGAAGATGATGGCCTCCGGGCGCGGCGGACAGCCGGGGATGTAGACATCGACCGGGAGGACCCGGTCGACACCGCCGGCGCTCGCGTATCCCTCACCGACAATCCCCCCTGAGGCGGCGCACGCTCCGACGGCGATCACGACGCGCGGGTCGGGGATGGCTTCGACCGTGCGGCGGACGGCCGTCTCGAGGTTGCGCGTGACCGAGCCGGTCACGACGACCCCGTCCGCGTGGCGCGGCGAGGCGACAAAGTCGATGCCGAGGCGACGAACGTCGTACACCGGGTTCAGGAGCGCGGTGAGCTCCCAGTCGCAGGCGTTGCAGGAGCCCGCGTCGAGGTGGCGGAGATGCAGCGACCGTCCGAGCACGCGGCGGATCTCGGCCGAAGCGCGGGCGGCGTCGGCATCCCGGTCGGACGCTGGTCTCGTCATTGGTACCGCAGAAGCGGTTTCAAAACCCTCCGGCGGGGCGGCCCCGTTCGCGGCCACCCGCGAGCGGGTTTTGAAACCATCTCCAGGGTCGTCGGCGACAACCTCGATCCGCAGGTCGTCACGGCTGCGCGCCGCGAGCTCGAAGTCCCGTCCCATGGTCACTGCGCCTTGCCACGGATCCTCGGCACAGCGGCCGCAGAAGACGCATCGCGCGAGATCGAGGGCGACATGTCGACCGCTGCCGTCGAAACGCTCGGAGATTGCGCCCGCGGGACACACGGCGGGAGGAGGCAGGCGGCTGCCCGGAAAGAGCACGGGGGCTCCGCGAAAGCGATCCGGCGCCACAGTCGGCTCGGCGGGATAGCGCGTCGTGACCACTCCGGTGCGAAGGGCATCGATGAGAATTCGCAGCATGGTAACGAAGCTCCGCCTCAGACCGACGAGTAAGAACGGAACTTCGGCGGCGGCGGAGCTTCGTTACTAGTTTGCGCGGCCGCAGGAGCGGCCGCGCCTAAGCCGGGCTTGCATACAAGACTCGACATGTTCACACACTCCTTGGCCGTGCAAGCACGGCTAACGATCCGTGCACGAGTAGCAAAGCTCGAAGCTCTTGTTGACGAGCGGGAAGTCCGGAACAATCGCCGTCTCGGCGGCCAGGGCCACGGCGGGCCAGTTGTGGTAGCTCGGCGACCGGAGGTGGTAGCGATCCACAGACCCGCCGGCATCGGTGCGGAGCCAATGGACCGCCGCGCCTCGCGGTGACTCGATCGCCGAGATCCCAATCCGCCGGCCCGGCAGCGGTTCCGCGAGGGCGACCAGTAACGGCCCCGGCTCGAGCCGCCGGATGAATTCGCCGACGAGCCGCATCGACTCCCGGGCCTCGAGCGCGCGAACCGTCATGCGGGCCATCGCGTCGCCCTCCGACGCGGTCACGACGTGCAGGTCCGGCGGCGCAGGACCCGCAAACGCGCCGTGAGGATGATCCCGCCGCGCGTCTCGGTCCACGCCGCTTGCCCGGCCCGCCACTCCGGCGACGGCGAGATCCACCGCAGCCTGATGGTGGAGGACGCCCGTGTCGTCGAGGCGATCGACGACCGACGGGTTGGCTTCGATGCGTCCCATCAGATGATCGAGCCCGGCGAGCGTCTCTTGGAGCGTCGCGTGGAGGACTCGAAGGAGGTCGTCCGAGAGATCGAGGTGCGCGCCGCCCGGGACCACGAGACCCCGGAGGAACCGATTGCCCGCGAGCTGCTCGTTCATCTGCTGGAGGCGCTCCTTCAAACGCATGCCGGTGGCGGTGCCGTAGTGGAACGCGGCGCCGGCGCACATGTTGCCAATATCGCCGACGTGGTTGTACAGCCGCTCCAGTTCGAGCGCGATACTTCGGATGAGCCGGGCGCGCGCCGGCACGTCAACGCCGGCAATCTGCTCGAGCGCTTCGCAGTAGCCCAGGCCGTGCGCAACCGAGCAGACCCCGCAGATACGCTCGGCAATGTAGAACGCGTCGAGCGGCGAGAGCCCCTCCATGTGCTTCTCCAGCCCGCGATGTGTGTAGAACAGGCGCGCGTCAAGGTGAAGCACGGTCTCTCCGACTGACGTGAACCGGAAGTGACCAGGCTCGATGATGCCGGCGTGAATCGGACCAACCGGAATCTCGAAGACGCCCTCGCCTTCGGCAACAAGGT